>JACCEB011263637.1_pt1 | contig 27796 bp, 25 predicted proteins | sample 7454761 | NCBI WGS metagenome assembly JACCEB01 (sample SAMN15323454, study PRJNA562643) | freshwater metagenome | isolation source: river surface water | place: USA:Blue River Watershed | collected 2017-08-18
ATCCTTTAGTGAAGAGTTTGGTGTAGTTGCCTTTAATATATTTTTGAGCTTCATCGAATTGCATTTGGTTAATTAAACCGCCAGCAAGTGCTTGTTCATAAGCGAGGATATTTACTTCTCTACCTAACAAATGAGTAGCTAGTGAAATATCTTCCATAGGGAGTTTATTATCACTATCGCCTTCTTCTCCATAATTAGCTGATAAAGAAACAAACACTTGGTCGCCGTTCTTTGATTTTACAATACGAGATATTGTAATCTGATTTACATTCAAATTACCTTTTAGTCTTGTAATCTTAGTTTTTAGTTCTGAGAGTTGATCTTCAGTCATTTTATATTACCCTTGTTGGTGTGTTGGTATCATACTGAGTGAGTATATACCTATCTTATATTAAATTTGGGCAATCAGTTTGTCTTTAATGCGAGAAAGTTTATTATTTGATTTAGAAATATTATTGATAGCCAGCTCCATACATCCCTTATCCCCAATAAGAATACACTTAGTCTTAGCTCTTGTTATAGCAGTATATATAAGATTCTTCTGTAAAAGACTTAATCCAAAATCCCTAACAAGTGGCATAATCACAACTGGATATTCTTGCCCTTGTGATTTATGTACTGTAATAGCATATGCTAATCTAATAAGTGTAGATACCTTAGCTTTAGGAATATCAGTAATAGAATTATTAGTCTTAAGCATAATACTAACATCATCTTTAGTTATTGCTCTTACATACCCTAAATCACCATTAAAGACTTCTAGCTTATAATCATTTTGAGTAATCATAACTTTATCACCTACACGAATTTCATCATTACCTATTTTAAAGGATTGTAATGATGTTGTAGGATTTAATCTTGACCTCAAGTTCTTATTAAGATTAGTAACACCACAATCACCATGATGACTAGGAGATATAACCTGGTAGTCTATACCTTGATTTTGTAGGTCTATACAGTTATCTATAATGTTATTGATAATATTGATATTGTTATTAGATTCGATAAAGACAAAATCATCATTAATAGTAGGAGGTAAGTTATTAAAGATAGCATGGGCTGCTGAAACAACACCATTACCTTTTTCTTGTCTAAAGACTTGTGTAAGGTGGGTGTATGGTATTTTATTAGTTTCAATAATATCTTTAAAGACAAAACCTGCACCAATAGGAGGGAGCTGAGCTATATCACCTACAAAGATAATACGGCATTGTAAAGTTAATGCTCTTACAATTCTCCATGCAAGATGTAAATCTACCATAGATGATTCATCTATAATCACAACAGTTTCAGGTCTTGGGTTATTAGGGTGGTAAGTCCAATGTTCTCTTGATGGATCAGAAGCTTGATTTAAAGACATTTCATCAAATTCTTCTATACGGGTAACCCCCTCATAATTAGATAAGATACCTTTATCAGATTCTGAAGGGATACCTGCACCAAATGCTCTATGTATAGTTTGTGCTTCTTGGATTTGAACAACAGAAGAAAGTCTTTTAGCTGCAATACCTGTAGGAGCAACTAATAGAACTTGTTCACCTTGTTGTTTAAGGATTTTACATAAGGTAGCAAGGATTGTAGTTTTACCTGTGCCTGGTAGACCTGAGATAATAGAAACAGGAGCAGATAAACCTATTTGGATAGCTTCAATTTGGTCTTTAGTAAGTGGGTATTTAGCATTAGCAAGGATAACAGATTTATCGACTCTATCACAGGATCTTCTTTGTTTATGGGCAACAAGTTCAACGAAGTCATTTTCCATTTTATTATTAAAAGGGAGGTAGATGGCATTATTGTTATCAGCAGTTTTTTCTACTCTAATTTTTTCTTCTTTAATCATATCTTTAATGATAGTAGCAATTTTAGTAGGGTTTCCTTCACTAGTAAGTAAAGAAACATCTCTAAAGAGAGTAGAAGAGTCTACATAGACATTACCATCATTAAAAGCAACGGAGGTGGCTTCATAGATAGAAGCTTCGATACGGGAGTCGCATTTATAATCAAAGCCTTGAGGATTAAGAGCAACAGCAATTTTATCAGCAACTTTAAAAGGGAGACCTTTATGGACTAGTGACCATGGGTTTTCGGCAAAGAAATCTGGATCTCTTTGGACGGAGTCCCATATAGCAGAGATAAGTTTTTGGGGGACACCTGCTTCGGCAATATGGGAGAGGACTTCAATAGATTTAGTGATAGCTGGTGTTTTTTGTTGGTAGAAGTTATAGGCATCACCTTTAAGGAGGTTTGGGTTGATAGGGGATTTAGTGACTTCAATCGTTTTAGGGTCGGTGTATTTACCTTCAAAAGTGATGATAGTGCCTCTACTTGTAGGTCCTGGAATTTTACCCTTAATAACTAGGGTATTTTGTTCGGAAGTGGAAGTGACGAGTGCTCTGAGAATATAGTATGGAGGATTAGCGAAAAGTTGACCCCAGACTTCGGCTACAAAATAAGGCATGAAAAAAACTCTCTTTACTTTATAAAACAAAATTAGATGTTTTATATTATATTAAGATATAGTCGGGGGATTCAAAATATTATAATAATTTACAGCACAATTAGGCAGTTCTTGTGGAAGTACTCTGTTATTCTGTATAAATTTTTGAGCTACAAGTTTATGTATTTCAGCGATATCTTTAAGTGGGATGCCTTTATCTAGCATACTATCAATAAAGCCTTGAGAACCTAAGAAAGAGGCAATTTCGATAAGTTCTTCATCAGGTATATTAATCACAAAATTAGACCATTCGAGTAAATTCATTTATTTCACCTTTTTCTTTATAAGGGGGTCGGATTCAGTAATCTCTTTTTTAATAGCTTTAGCTTTTATAGAAAGACCTTCTTTAATCCATTCTTCATCAAGGGATTTATCCTCAGCAATTTCAAGTAAGCTAATGTCATTACCTGTATCTTTTTCACTACTGATTTTGATAGTGCCATTTACAATATCATTAAAGAACTCTTCCAGGATAGCATCTTGGCTTCTTTTTTGACTTTCTTGTAGGTATATTTTTTTAAAAATATCTTTAAAGATAGATTCTGGGATAGCTTTAAAGATAACTTTTTTTCTAATAGTATGTTTAGTTTTATAGATAGCAAAGAGGAAGTGTTTTAAAGCTTTTGTGAAAGGGAACTCACCCGCCTCTCTGATAAGAGTTTTGATAAGTTGAGAGCTATAAAGTTGGATAGTTTCATTAATGTTATTGTTATTAACACCTAGAAAATTTTCTAAGACAATAACACGATTCCAACATTCAAGGGAATTAACATTAAATGGGGGTAAATCTCTAGTGAGAAATTCTTCTTCAGTATATCCTTCTTCATCACATTTCTTTTTAAAGTAGCTATTGATAATACGATAAGAAACAGATTTAGGGTTTGTATCAAGACTAAGGTCAAGGGCAACACCATTTTCTTTCCACCATTGTTGTCCAATAAGGATATTATTAACAGAACAAGCATATACATCTGAGATATAAAGGTTTTTTCTGTTGGGACTAAAATCGGTGTATTTATAAAGCCAGTTTCTAAGGTCATCCCATTTAGGATTATTAAGGGATTCTAAAAGTGTTTTTGATTGATGAGCATCAAGACTTTCAAAGATATTACCATTATAACCTAGTTTGGGCCAGACATAGTATCCGATAAAATTCTCTTTAAGTAGTTTTCCATCAGGACTAAAAGCAGAGTTATCACCAGCAGCAAAGGTTGTGATTTTACCGACTTTATATTTAAGAGCCATTTTATATTGACTAAAAATAGCTTTAGTGCCAAGACCTTTTGGAGAACATAAAGTTGTTGTTAAAAGTTTATTTTCAACAGATACAATTTTATTATTCTTAACTATAATTTTTCTATTGATAGCATTGTCTGTCTCTTTGCTCCAATCACCTAGCATAAAATGCTTTTGGAATATCTCAACTTCTTTAGTATCGCCATTCTCTTTAATAGTAACAATACAATCATCTGGTTGACTAATCGTAATAGGGTTATGTATAGAAGTTAAGCAAGCTATATCTAAAAGCTGTTCATAAGGAACATTTACTTTTAAAGCAGCTGATCTTACTTTAGCTACTACATGGGGGTTGTTTCTTTCAAGTTTATAAAATCTTTGTTTATCTACAAATGCTTTATAGATTAAAGATTCTTTATTTCCTTTAAGGATTCTATTCTGGACAATGTTATATACTGTAGGACTAGCAGAAACAACACCTTCAAGTAAGTCTTTATTTATACTTAAACCTTCAAGATTAGAATTTATAGCATAATGAGCTGGAGGTTTAAATAAATTTTCAATTTCAGCTTTTTGTTCTAAAGTCATTTCTTGGAAGATTTTATCTAGTGTAGGATTTCTAGTAGTAGCATCGATATATATTTCTTTAATATTACTACCCCCTACAAGATTACTTCTTTCTTCAAGAGTATCTAGGGAGTAATTACCTCTATCTAAATGAACTGCTACATCATAGTCATCTATATCAATATCTTTTAATTGCTTATGTTGAGCTGTAATAGAGGCTAAAGGTGTATTTTTAAATTTATCAAGACTTGTGCTATTTGCTACTATTCCATATTCGCAGAGATAAATAGTATTACCTTCTATATAAGCATGGTATTTAGGTATCTTATTAGATAAGGAGATAGCATTTTGTTTAGCAAGGTCTTCATCTTCTGTAAAGAAAATAGCTTTATTTTTAGATGCAATTTCTTTAGCTATATCAAGTTTAGGGTTCTCTACTTTAAAAGAGTATCCTAATTTAGTTATAGCTTTTTGTGGGTTATTAAGAAGGTTATTGAGTAGCTCTAAATTTTCAGAAAGTTGTTTTTTATCTAAAGTGGGGGTAGATAAAAGAGTAGTGATTTTTTTACTGATGTTTTCATAAACACTAGATACTTGGTAGTCCATATTAGAAATAAGAATATCAGTTTGTTTTTCAGTAGGTAAACCGATAGCTTCTTCAAGGTGTAAATCTTTACCAGAGCAAATAAAGGTATGGGTACGCATCCAGTCTAAAAATTCATCTTTTGTTTCTTTTTTGAAACCTACGAAGCTATCAACGACCCTATTAGAATATTTAGAACACCAGTTAAATAAGTCATTATTGCTATAACCTTCATTGTTTACAAATTTCTGTAGGTCATAAAGTTTTTCAATTCTGTTAGCGACTGATGTAGAAGTGAAGTAGTATTTACTAGGATGTGATATAGCTTCCTTAACATCATTAAAGAATATTTTAGCATATTTGCTAGGGATAGCATTTTTTAAGTCTTTAGGGGATATTTCTTTAAGGTTGGTAGGGACTAGGTTAGATGATTTGTTGATTTCTTTAGCTATGTTGCCCTTGTTTTTAGTGACAAGGATGTATTTTTCATTAGGGTTCTTTAAAGCTAGTCCTATGACTAATTTTTCAATAGGTCTGTTGATACCTATAATGCCTCTTGGATTTTTCTCAATCCAATCAAGAACTTGTTTTTCATGAAGAGAAAATTCAGTTATGTCTTTTTTGAAACCCTCTATTTTATCTATGCTATGTTCTTTAAGAGAGTCAGCACTTTTAATATATGTGTTTTTGTCTTCTATCTGTAAATATTTATATATATAGTCTTTAGCACTTTTAGAGAGAATGACAGACCCTAATTTTAATCTTAAGGATATGAACTGTTCTGGTTTTACAATAAATTCTCTTTTACTGATTCTTTGAGCTATTTTTTCTACAATAGCATCTTCTTTTACAGCATTTAGGGGTAGACTCAAAACTAATTTATCTTCAATTAGAGTAATATATGGCTCACCTAGTAATCTACCATCATTTCTGATTTTTCTGATAATATTGTTTTCTGTGTTGATTGTAAAAAATTCTGTATCTAGCATATGACCCATAGTAGAAACTATTTGATCAAGAAAAACACCTTTAAATTTACCTGATATAATAACAGGTCTTACCATACCCTTATCATCTTTTATCTGGGCTACAGATACTTGTCTTGTAATATCATTTTCAGATAAGGATAGAGAAATAATAGCATTTTCTTTTTTAGCTTCATATTTCTTTAAATTCTTGTTTTCTTCTAGTACCCCTTGGTCATAGGCTAAAATACGGTCCTCTACATTATTTACTTTTTCTAGTGTTTTTATCACTTTTCCATTAAGTAGGAGTTTACTTATACCTGTTTCAGAATCTGTTTGAATGCTTATTTTATTATAATTCTGATCTATATTTTTTCTTATCAGATTGTGTTTAATAGCTAATTCAATCGTCCTATGCTTTCTGTTATCTTCTGTATAGACTGAATCTATTTCTCCCTTAGCATTAAGGAGAATTTCATAAACTTGTTCATTGATGACTTGGGTTTGTTTAGTTAAACCCTTTTCAGTAATATCTCTCTCGATTTCTAGGTCTTGATATTCTTTAAGTTTACTATTGATCTTTATTTGTTGTTTAATCACCTCATTGGTATCGATGTCTATATTATGAGTACTAGCTTTAAACTCATAATATTTATAATTGCCTTCAGAGATTCTTTCTCTTTGGGTAAAGATGATATTATTAAAAGTTAAGATAACTTTAATAAGAGATTCGATTGATCTAAGACCTATCTTAAATTTAGGATTACTTCCAACTTTTAGGATTAAAGATTTTTTATCTATGTTAGAATCTTCCATAGCATTATCGATAATCTCTAAAAACTTATTCAAGAATAGAGAATCTATCTCTGCTTTTACTTGATAGTGTCTTTTAAATTCTTTAAAGAATATTTTAAATTTATGCCCTAAAAGTTCTTTTTCTTCAGTTTCTTGTAAGGTCAGAACCATATACTGATCTAATTGTATAAGAGCTTGATAAATTTCAAATATCTTATATATATCCTTCCATATGCCTTTATACTTTGATTTTAATTTTAAAAGAATACCGTTCTTATAAGGGTTATAAAGTCTATCTATCATATTATTCCTACCTCTTCTTGTTTATATTTATACAAGATTATTTAATATTTACTACTTATGTAATATGCTTATCTAAACGATAATCCCTAAATACCTATATATATAACTCATCACGATATATAAAACACTCACATTATACACCCCTAAATCCTCAAAATGTATCTCTTCAGGTAACACATCTACCTCTTCAATCTTATTATATTGTTCCTTAATGTCTTTTTTAACATAAGCATTTTCAAGAGGTACTCTTAATTTTACTCTTCCATCAGGTTCAGGCTGGTGCTTTGATTTAAACACATCCGCCTCTACAATTAAAAAATTAGGGTCTGAGTCGTCTATATATCTCTTTATAAATCTTAGTTTCATAGTATTCCTTTTATTTTAGTCTCTTTTTTATTTAAAAGGATTATACCGATGTTTGATTTGTCATTGTTCTCTAAATTTAAAGAAGTCCTTTCCGAAACTTTTGGTGAAAGTTTCTTTGCCTTTGATCTCATAAAAACAAATAGTGATTTAAAAAGGTATCCTAGATTAGCTAGATTAGATACTTTACTTACAGAATGGACATCCCAATTTTGTCTTCCTAGTTTTTATATCGAAAGCCAACTATATACTTTAGATGAAGACCAACTTGTTCCGATTATGGAAGAAGATGTTTGCTCACCTAATGAGAGTTTTTTCGCTTGTGTATTAAAACCTATTAACCCTCCTTTAGGTACTGCTTATCTCGTTGTCGTATCTAAAAAAGGTTCTACTTATAATTGTAAATGGGCAGATACTCATTTTGAGGGTACTGTAAATTCAAAGACCTTAAAAGGTCTTTTATCTACAGTACCTTATACTTATTCTTCTTGGGGTGGTGGGGGCGTACAGAGAAAACCTGAGGATAACTTATTTCTTAAGTTGAAACCCCTTATTTCTGAAGGAGAAATTCCTTATTATGGGGAAGAAGAACCCGTTTCTAGTGAGAACTTATTAACCACAAGTGATTTAAATTTTTTAAATTCTTTGAAAGGTTATCAGAACTTTAATAAACATACTAAGGCTTCTGTTAATCGTATGAAAGAGATAGGTAATAGATTTCATAAAAACAATTACCCTTACCTTTATAGAGCTTTAGTTAATGAGATTTTCTATCATGAATTAGAAGACTCTTTTCAAACTTCTTGTTCTCCTCAAGAAGAAGTTCTTTTAAGTAAAGACCTTTCTATTGAAGCTAAAAGATATTTTAAAGCTCTTGTAAGTGGTGTAAAAAGCTGGACTTATGATCGGTCTATTGCTGATAAATATAGATACCCTGATGATGCTGGGGGTGTTTATGGTGGTAGCATTTTTCTTATATGGGTTAAACCATCTAAAGAGGATATTGTTATTGATGTAAGACCTACTATAGATTATATCCAAAGAAATAGTCCACCTACAAAATTGAGAGGTACTCTTCGTTACTGGGCTCTTAATACTGAAGTTTTAGCTGATCCTCAATCTGCTACTATTATCGGAGTTAAAAGAGTTCTTAGAGGTCGATATTGTGAATACCTAATTTATTTAAAATCTTAGAACTCTAAATTTTTTAAAGGAGAAAACTATGTTTAATATGTCTTTATTCTACAAGTTTAAAACCATTATAGAATCTACTTTTGGTGAGTATTTCTTTCAAATAGATCCCTATGAAACATCCAAAAAAGCTCTAGAATCAAATGGAATTGAATTTGATCGAAATGTGTATAAATATTTTAATGAGAAAGAGTATTGTAGAGATACCCGTTGGGATGCAGGGGTGGAATATTATACTGATGATTATGGTCATCTAAGACCTATTTCAGATGGTGGTCAATGTACTCCTTTTGATAGTTCTTTTGTTTGTGTTTTAAAACCTCTTGCTATCCCAACAGGAGAGACTATAGTTTTAAGAATCGGTGTAATTGGTTCAAAATATTACTATAGTCTGTTTGAGGACTATTACAAAATATATCTTCTTAATAACTTAAGCGATGTTTTGAAAGAAGATTCTTTTAAAACTTATTTAAGATTAAAAAGTACAGAATATGATGAAGGAGAAAGTTCCGATTTGCTATTAAGTCCTGATGATGTAGAGTTCTTATATTCTTTAAAAGGTCATAAGAAATATGAAAAATTCTCATTGGGTGCAGCTGAACGAATTAAAAGAATAGGTCTTAGATTTCCTAAAGAAAATTACCAATACCTTTATAGGGGAATACGAAATGAAACTTTTTATAGAGAAATAGAAAGTTCTTTTGAAACAAGTTGTGACAATTCTTCTGCATCAGAAGAAGTTCTTTTATCTAAAGATTTGTCTGATAAAGCTAAGAAATATTTTAGTGTTCTTGCTAGTGGGGTCAGAAGTTGGACTCCTAAAAAGAAATTGGCTGTTGATTATGCAGAAGCTGAAAGACCTGGTGGTTATGTATTGCTTATATGGGTTAATCCCCCTATAAAAGATATTGCTCTAGATGTAGATCCTACACTGTTGTATATTCAAGATCATCGGGAAATATATAATAAGGCTTTAAAGAATTTTGAATATTACGAAGAATATCAAGCTTGGGCTCGCTCCCCAGAGGTTCTAGCAGAACCAAAAAACGCTAGGATAGTAGGCATTAAAAGATGGAGTCAGGGTTTAATCCCAGGTGTATATTATTACCCACTTCCTAAATGGCCCTGTAACTATGTGGTTTATTTAAAATCTTAATCCCAACCCCATTCTCCTGTCATCCCACTTGCATTATAATCTGTTACAACACCCTCAAAGAAATTTTTAAAGCTGTCCCCACTCACAATCCAATCTAACCAGGGTAAAGGATTATCCTTCTGTTCAAAGATAGGTTTTAATCCTAATTGTAATAACCGTCTATCAGCTAAATATCTAATATAGGTTTTAATGTCTTTACCCTTTAAAGTACAAATCTCATTATCATCATTTTCATAAATCAAATCTACAAGAGCATCTTCAAGTTGAACTGCTCTTGTAAAGTTAGTATAGATTTGCTTCTTTAATTCATTATTCACTACTCTAGGGTTCTCTTCACAGAAAGTCTGAAACAACTTATTCATTGCTTCTACATGGCAATTACCTACAATAACTACCTTACCCTTTTGTCTTACAATAATATTACCTGTAGGTACAGATACACACATAACACGACCCACATAGGTCCTAGTTGTTTTTTCTACTCTACCTGTAGGTAAACTATTTGTATCTAAGTACAGCCATAACCTATGACTATCTTTAAAGGTATCTTTTCTATTATCCGTTGTTAAAGACCTTGAACATTTAACATTTGCAAAGGTTGCTAATGCTTGAATAACATCAATATTAGATTCCTCTACAGAAGAATAATAAATCGTATTCCCATCTTTATTCACATCATGTCCATCCCAATACATTAATTCACGAATAAATTCTTCTGCCCATGTACTTGTCACTTTTGTTAAATCCACCCAATTAAAAGTCTTTGATACATTTAAATCGGGTGATTTAATCGTCCATAAATAATCCCCTCTTTTTTCTTGGTATGTCTTTTTATACTCCCACCCTAATTCTTCTAGAATAGCTTGAAGTCTTTCATTCTTTCTCTCTTTCTTTAAAGAGAATCTCACTTTCTTATATCCTGTCTTTTTACCATAGTCTTTAATACGATAATCTAAAGAACCATCAGCTTGTAAAGCAATTAAGAATCTATCTTTAGCTGTTAAAGATTCCCATTCACCTTCAGCTTTAAATCCTGATACAATCAGCTTCTTTCTATAATGAGGTTCAAATTCACTAAACTTTACTTTAGTTGCTTTTAAACCATCTTTATAACTATGTAGATATAGCAAATCATGGTCAGCTGTAGCAGTGATATCCACCCCACTCTTAGTACTCTTAAAAGTTACCATATCACCTTGATACTCTTTATCTATATATGCAATCGGTTGCACAAAAGACACTTCTTGACTATCGCTATTATATTGAGCCACTTTCAATTCTTTAGGTAAGGATTCAAATTTAACCCAACCTTTTTCTGTTAAGATTTCTGTGTCTGGAGTAAAGCAGGTTTCATCCTTAATGGACCATTCAACAATTTCACACATACCCTTCATTTTACCAAATCTTTGATAATTTAAAAGCATGACAAAAGCACTAAATAACGACATCCCTTCATTACATACTGCTTGTGCTAGTGATGTACCTATAGCTTTTAATGTAGGATGGTCATTATGAATACCTGTCTCCTGCATAAATTCAATCTTCTCTCTCATTTCTGTAAAGGATAAGAAACTTGAATATTCTTCTTCAGCTAGACCTAAGGTGTCATTTAATAAAGCATATGCTCTTTGGTGTGTACCTTCTCTATTGGCAAAACTTAAAAGCATATTTCTGATTTCATTATTCTTGAATACAGGAATAAATTGATCACAGTAGTTGCCTGCTACTGCACAATCACTTTGTGTAAAGATTCTGAGAATAGATGTAATATGTTTTCTCTCTTGGTCTGTTAAACCACCATTTTTCCATTGCTTAACATCTTCTTGAAGTTTAGCTTCCCATGTACCCCAATGGATTTTTTCATGCTTTTCAGCATATTCCATAGCCCAGGGGTAATGAAAGGGTTTATATGTTAAACTTGGTTCTAATAACTTACTCATTTTCTTCTTCCAGTTGGTAATAGACATTCACTAGGTCTGTTGATCTTAAGACCTTAATTAAGGGTTCTATATTGTTTTTGACTATACCAGCCTTATCTATAATGACAGGTAGGTTTAAATCTACATTAGATAAATCCATATCTACGAAACTATCTACAATAGATTTATTGAGATCATAAAGTAATAAGGCTGATATAATTCTTTTCATTTGCTATCCTTGACAAGCTACACACTCATCATAATCTTTGAGTGCTTTTCTTTCTATCTTGGTTGATACTTTCTCAGCTACAACACCTGTACTTGTTCTTAAATAATACAACCCCTTTAACCCTTTTTTCCATGCTGATAAATGTACTGCATTTACATATGCTTTATCACTACCTGCAGGAAAGAATAAGTTTAAAGATTGACCTTGACAGATATGTACTTGTCTATCTGCACCATGTTCTATAAGCCACATCTGATCTAGTTCAAATGCTGTCTTAAATACATCTTTCTGATATTCAGTAAGACAATCTAGGTGTTGTACTGATCCTTGATTTAAAATGATAGATTGCCATATAGCATCATATTCTTCTTTAGGTAAATTCTTATCTACTAAAATCTTATCTAAATACTTATTCTTAGATAAGAAGCTACCTGCTCTTGTTCTATGTGTAAAAGCATTAGATTTCCACGGTTCAATACTAGGAGAGGTATCTAGGATAATAGCTGAATTTGCATTAGGGGCAATAGCCAATAAATGACTATTTCTACGACCTGTACCCACACCATCTAAATATTCACCTCTTGTCTTAGCTAATTCTTCTGTTTGTTTAACAGCTCTCTCTTTAATGATTTTAAAGATTCTCATATTAACACTTTTAGCAATAGCTGATTCAAAAGCGATATTCTTTCTTTGTAGGTAAGAATGGAAACCCATAGCACCTAAACCTAAAGATCTCTCTTGGATAGCAGAATAGATAGCTCTTTTCATTTGGGGTTGTGGAGCATTATCTATAAAATATTGAAGCACATTGTCTAGGAAAGTGATACAGTCTTCTACAATAGTAGTATCTTTCCACTCATCAAAATACTCTAAATTTAGACTTGATAAACAACAGACGGCTGATCTGTCTTTACTTGTGGCAAGGAAAATTTCGTTACACAGGTTTGAGCCGTTAATCTTTAGACCTTTATCTTTAAGTGATTGGGGTAAGTGTTTATTAGCAGTATCACTAAAGAAGAAGTAAGGTTCACCTGTTCTAAATCTTACTTCAAGGATTCTTTGCCATAGGTCTCTAGCTTGTAGGGTTTCTTTCACTTGTTTAGTATGTGGGTCAACTAAGTTCCATTCTTTACCTTCAACAACAGCATTCATAAAGTCATCGGATAGATTTACAGCATTATTAAGGTTAAAGCATTTACGGTTAGTATCGCCACCTGTGGGGACTCTAATATTAAGGAACTCTATAATATCAGGATGTGAAATATCCATATATGCAGCATAGCTTCCTTTCCTTGTTTTTCCTTGACGATAAGCCTCAACATCTGAGTCAATGGTCTTAATGAAAGGAATAGGTCCTGGTGCTTTATCTGATACAGAACGAACAGAAGACCAATGACCACCTACACCACCACCCATAACGGACATCCATCTTAGTTCTTCACTATGTGAGATTAACCCTTCAAGAGAGTCATCTACATAAGTTAAGAAACAAGAGATAGGGAGACCAGATTTCTTTTGACCATCTAATCTAGCATTAGATAAGATAGGACTACTAAACATAAACCATCCGTTCTCTACATAAGAGAGGATACGATCAGCAAGTTCTTTATCGCCACCAGAAAAGGCTTGTGAAGCTCGTTTAAAAGCATCTAAAGGGGATTTATCTTCCTCCATCATGTAATAGTTTTCTAAAAGACTAATAGCATGATCTGAAAATTCTAACATTTCTCTTCTCCATAAATTTATATGTTATACACAACAAACTATACCTTGTGTAAAAACATACAAGATACTATTTAATAATAAGAAGACCTATAATTCTACTTTTAAAACAGTTCCATGTATCAATATGCCCTGCAAGCACTCCATACTCAGATTCGCTTCCAATTTTTACAAATTTTTTTATTCTTTCTAATCCTATATTCTTGACCTCAGGAACTAATATATTTTCTACAAACCAGGGATTCATTTTTATATAATTTGGCATATCCTTAGGTGTAACACCCTTAGCTAGTAATAAGCCGACTTCAAGCCATAGACTCACATTATAAGTATATATACCTGCTATAAAACTCATAGTGGGGTCAGTTTTAGACTTGCCCATATCATTAGCTATTTTTAAAAAATCTTTAGCTGAAAGTCTTTTTATAGCATCTATAAGTTTAGTTCCCTCTACATCACCTAATTGAGATAAAACACTAGCTATTGCTTTAGGTTCTAGTTTACCGTCTTTAGCTAAGAAACTATATTTATAGCATTCAAACACAATATGCCCTAAATCAGTCCCTACACGAGTTATAATAGCTTTAGCTAGGTTGGGTTCTATAGTAATCCCATAATCAGTTTTTAAATGGTCTTGAATAAATTGAGTACACCATTCTTCAAGTTTTTTAGGTTCATCTATAGTTTCAGTTTTAAGTTGGGGGTGTGTAGCTTTTAATTTAGCAGTGCCTTTATCTACAAGGACTAATTCAAAAGTATCGGAAACAGAGAAAATTCGTTCTAGTTCAGCTTTAGGTAATTTATTAGCATTATGGATAATAACAAGAACAGGTCTAGTATCAAATAAACCTACTTGAATAGCTTGGTCAATTTCTTCTTTAGATTCAATTTCTCTAATATCGTATCCTTGTAAGTTTTTTTCTTCTTTAAGTTTTCTTAATTTGAAGTATTTGAGGTCTTCAAAATCTCCATTAAGGTGTATTTTCATTTTGTGTTGCTTTCTAAATCTATAAGGATAGAATATAAACCTAAACGACTGACTCTTTTATAGAGGGTATGTTGTTTTATAGTATCCCACATTTTAATTTGATTTTTAGTGACAAAAGCTTCAGCTAGGGCATCTATAAAATCTCTCTCTTTACTCTTTTCTACAGCTTTAAGGATAGAGAAAGCCTTATGTTGATCTTTAGCTAGGATAGCATTAACAAAATCAAGAGCTTTATCGAGTAAAGGGTGTTCATGTTGGTTATCAAACCAGTATCGTTCACCACATCGTGATCTGATAGTGGGGGGGATAGCACCGAAGTCATTCGCCCATAAAATAAGGGTAGGTGTATTAGGCATAGGTTCTTCGATAATTTTTAAGAGGATATCTAATTTAGAAGGGTCTGCTTCATCAATAGGTCCTGCAACTAAACAAGGGTTTTGATAAGGGTATGCTTGTTTAAGGTCTTCACAGAGATTTCTTATCTCTTCAGCATTTAATTTTTCGTAAGCATCTTTAACTTGTTTAAAGTCTAGTTCTTCAATATATTGACCGATGCCATTTTGGACACCAGGTCCATGATGTATAATAATCATAATACATATACTCCTTTTAGAGTATATTATATTATATACTAATATGAAATACCTTTAGTAGGTGGGTCTGTGATAACAATACTATCAGTTCTATCTAACATAAACCATTCAGCAGAAACTACTTCAAATTTATCAAGGTGCTTAAAGACAGTTTCTTTATTAAATTCTTTACAGGAATAGACATCGAGTTGGAATAGACCTGGGTTATCTTCATCCCAGACATGGGCAACGATATGAGATGTTTCAATGATAGCGATACCTGTGAGACCACGATTACCTACACGATCAAGGTAAACAGAATAAGGACCAGCTAAGATTTTCATATCAATAGCTGGAATGAGTTCGAGAAGCCATTGTTCGATAGCTTCACAGGACATAGGTGTATTTTTGACATATGCTTTAATGACAATATGTTGGTGCTGTAAAGGCATTTTTATATTCCTTGAGAAAGATGTTTAAAAAATTCAAGATACTATACAAAAAAAATATAAGAAGGAAATAGAAAGGACAAAATAAAATGCAAACATTCATACCATATACAAGCTATGATGATATAGCTAATGTCTTGGATAGACAAAGATTAGGAAAACAGAGAGTAGAGGCATATCAGATATTAAAAGTCTTATATGCAAAGAAGAGAGGGGTAGAGAAAGGAGCATGGTTTAATCATCCTGCAGTATTAATGTGGGATGGATATGAGGGAGCTTTATGTGAATATGGGATAGCCATATGTAATAAGTGGATATCCTTAGGATATAAGGATAGTTTAAAGGAGAGATTTGAAGTGGGTTTATTGTTTGCTAAGAATAGGAATAAACCTAATTGGTGGGGGGATAAGAAAGTACATATAAGTCATCAGAGTAAATTAGTGCAAAAGAAGCCTGATTATTATAGGGAGTATTTTATGGGGGTGAATGAAGATATGGATTATATATGGCCCCGAACACAGTTTATTTGATTGAGGGTTTGTATACAGTCTTAGGTGGTGGTGGTTTTAATTCAACACCGCCTGAAGGCAAAGGCATTCTTCTTTTTTCTTGGGATATGATTTTACCTGAAGTATAACCCTCAAAAGTATCTTCTGTATTTGCTGTATATCCACTTTGGAATATTGTAACTAAAGACATTTCATATTTTTTGGTACTTGGGTTTTTAACAGGCATTGTTGTAACTATAGTTATGTTCTTATTATCTTTTTGTACTTTAGAAGTAAAAGCTATTTTAGAACCTCTTTTATATTTAGTAGCTTCTTCAAAATTACTTAATAAAGCCATACTGTATTCAATTAATACTTTTTTCAATTCGGTTTCATAGATATCTCTTAAGTATCTTCTATGACCAAAATGAAGAGTTGGAGTATATTCAAAAGTATATTTACTGTTATTAGGAGTATTGATTTGTATATTTTCAATACCACTTTTGAATTGAGCTGCAAATTTGTTTTTTAATGAAGGACTAGCTTCAATTATTTTGTCTGCTATTTGACCTATTTCTAAAGTAGTATATCCAGAAAGAAGTCTTTTTAATTTTTCTCTTTTTTCCGGATTTACAATGTCATTAGCATATAAAACTTCAGTACTATCATCTGTAGTGATCAGTTTTATTAATGTTCTTTCAGGTATATTACCTAACATTTCAATAAATCTTGAAATCATTACTTCTTGGTAGTTATAAGCTAGTTTATATAAAGTTTTAGCTAGTCTAATAATTTTTTCTTTAGGCTGTTTTGTTCTGATACTGTTTAAAAGTATCTTCTTTAATTCAGTTATCATAGGATAATCTCTTTATCTGGTGGAATCATAAGAATCAAGTTCCCACCAACCTCTTTGTTTTGTATCGCTAGTGTTTGTAATTTTAAAATCTTTTATCTTATACTTTGAGTTAGATTCTTTTTCTACTATGCAAACGACTAAAACAAAATCATTTGTTTTTACACCATCGACAAGGTAGCAAACAGGACAGTTAATTTGTACTTTAATAGAACCCCCATTAGAACGACTCTCATTTCTCATGGCAACACCGATTCTTTTAGCTACTTTAGCTATTCCTTTAGGTGTTATATGTCTTTCAAGTTGTTTAGGATATTCAAGGATACCAGGTACTGTATTAGCATCTGTATATTCAGTACCCTTAGTCCATATTTTGAAAGCAATAGTATCTGTACCTTCTTCTCTAGTACTTAAAAATTGTTGTGGTGTTAAAATTTCTGATGTTGGGTTCTGTGAATTAGGTGTGAGAAAACCGCTTACAGGTATAAAAGATGAGTTTTTCGCATCTTCATTAGGGAAGATAGTTACTAAAGTCATAGAAAAACTACCATCACTTCTTTTTTGAATATCGGCAACTACCAGAGTGATAAAATATCCATACTTTTTAATGTTAGAATCATAAACTGTTTTACCATCTACTATTTTGTATTTATAGCCTTGCAGTAGGGATTGAGTAAAGTCTCTTAATACTTTTTTAATCTCTTCCTTATTAACATTTCTAAAAAAAGCTCTATATGAGAAATGTGAGGATGGAGTGATATCAAAATTAATTCTACTACCACTATCTCCTTTGCTTCTGACTATAATATCAATGCCTGTATTAGGATGCTCATTTTCAAGATATGTTTTGACATTTCTATTATGGCGAGATTCTATTATTTCTTTTTCTAGAAAAGAAATTTCTCTAGTTCCTAATTTACTTAATAGATTTCTTAAGTTAATCGCTTTTTGTTGATCAACGATATATTTAGGAGCTTCATCTCCCTCTTCAGGTGTCTCCACACGATTTAAAGGATTAAAAGATATACCGTAATTTACAATATTATGTCCATTTAAGTATTCCCTTAAAATTTCTTCTACACCTCTACTATTAGAAAAAACCTCAAGAAATCTCTCTATCATAATATTCTGGTAAGGCCCCGAATTAACACCTCTAGGATAAATTCTAGATGCTAATTTTTGTAAAATTTTAGCTAGTCTAATAATTTTTTCTTTAGGTTGACTTGTTCTGATACTATTTAAAAGTATTGTTGCTAATTTATTTATCATATACAATATCCTTATTTAGTAGATTCATAAGAATCAAGTCCCCACCATGCTCTAGGACTCTTACTTGAAGCATCAGTCATTGTAAATTCGGTGATCTTAAATTTATTTCCCTCTGAGGATAAAGTAACTACTAAAAGAACAAAATCAGAGGTTTTTTTACCATTGACATGATAACACTCATTACAGTCAATCTGAACTTTTACCTTGTTTCCTATTTGAGAATTTCTCATAGCAACACCGATTCTCTTAGCTATTTTAGCTATTCCTTCAGGTGTTATATGTCTTTCAAGTTGTTTAGGATATTCAAGGATACCAGGTACTGTATTAGCATCTGTATATTCAGTACCCTTAGTCCATATTTTGAAAGGAATCGTATCAGTTCCATGTAAGGTGTCTTTTAAAAATTGTTCTGGTGTTAAAGTACCTTCTGAAATAGAGTATGTAGGTTTAGCAATAGGTTTATCTTCTATGACTTTTTCCTCTACAACTTTTTTTTCTGGGAATGTAGGTTTCATTCCTTTTTGATTTGGATAGGTAGTAATTAAATCCATACGACCACCGCTTGGATTTTTAGTTATTTCTCCTATAACTAAACTGACATAGAACCCATACTTTTTTATATTGGAAACATACTCGAATGCTCTTTTTACAGTAAGTGGGTTATCTATAATATTTTTAATTAACTCTTCAGCAGCTAATTGAATTACTGGGAAATCAAGACCTCTAAAGAAAGCTCTATAACCAAAATGTTGTGTTGTACCAAAACTATATGAAAGTTGATACCCATATCTGTTTTTGATTTTAACAGGGTCTACTCCTATATTATACTTATTTTCTAACCATTCTTTAAGTTCTGGATTACTGCTAACAATTTTTTCTACAATATCATCGATTTGAACAGTAGTTAATTTATTTAAAAGTTCTCTTTGAATTGGGTTTTCAGATACTCTTGGTGTTCTGAAAACTATAGTACTAGCAAATTTTCTACCTTGTAGAAAACTTGTGACATCCTCACTAGAAGAAAAGACTTCAAGAAATCTTTTTACCATCACAGTATGATATTCATGACCTACTGATACACCATAATCTTTAGATGCTAACTTATATAAAATTTTAGCTAGTCTGATGATTCTTTGTTTAGGCTGGTTTGTTCTGATACTATTTAAAAGTACCTTAGCTAATTTATTTATCATATATAAACTCCTATGTGTTTATATATCCGGACTTATTTATAAAATATTGATAGGGGTACGCATTTTAGGGTTTTCTATGGATACCTTTAGCATCAGTATAAGCATTCATAACGGCTAACAATCTTTGATAACCTAATTGAAATTGAGCGCAGTTAGCTAAAATTCTTTTACTTGGTAAAACATCAGATTCAAAACGAGCAAACATATTTTGAACTGATTCTAGATCACTCTTTTGTGCAAATTTTAAAATATGTGCTAATTGATCTTTAGTATATGTTGCTAATAATAATAAAGCAGCCCATCTATGATGACCATCAATTACATATTCATCTTTAGATACAACTAAGGGTTCATTTAAACCACCACCTGTTAATGCCATACTAATAGCTTTACCCAACCATAATTGGTTTTGTGTAGCTTTAAGCATTTTTACATTAATAGCTTTATATAAAACTTGAACTTGATTCTCGCTACGACCACGACCACTCTTTAAATAAGATGGTGTTGCTTGACCTAATTTAGGTACATTATAAATATCTAACATACCATTTTCTAGTAATTCAGTAACTTCATCTAAATACCCTAAATCAGGATCAATAACAGGCATCTTAATACGAGGTAAACCAACATTACCTTCACATAATTCTTCATCAGCTTGGCAGAAATTCACATCTGCATTTCTGACTCCATAGTTTCTTAATGCTGCCGTTAATTGTCTAGGATACATTGCTTTCGCAAAAATAAGAGCATGAAGACCTGTATTATCCCCAGCTACATGAATATTATTGTTTTCCATAACTTCTACAGCTACTCTAGCTGTATTCAAAGTACTTCTTCTTAACATAGAATTTCTCCTTAACTATGTCTTTGTTTAAGTAAATAGACATTTGTTTCATGTGCATTTGCTGTGGACATGATATAATCATCCATCCCTAAAGACATTTGACCTTCTAACTTATTATATATATAAGTAAATAGTTCTTGTAAGCCTTGTTCTACAAGATATGCTCTATGTAAAGGGTCTTTTTCTAAAGATACAAGTCCTCTAATATATGTAGACATTTGATCCATTTGACTTACAGGTTCTACTGCATCTGAACCATACATACCTACAATCTTTTCAGCTAAGGTATCTATATCTTCTACAATACTTGTATATAGTCTTTCCATAAGTAAATGATCACCATAAAAGGGTTGACCTTTAACTTGCCAGTGTGTAGTCCAATGTGCAAAATGAGCAGCTCTTAAACCACTCAATAACATTTGTAAATACATTAGCTTGTTATCACTTGCTCTCTTGTAATACATCTCAATTTTCCTTTTGTTCTTCTTGTAATACTTTTTTTGGTACTTTAAACGGTTTATGCGATTTCTGATATAGCTTTGTCTAGCTTTAATTTTAGCCATCCCCCTCATAGGTCTTCTTCTTTTAATACCTGGGCCACTATGACTACCAGGTCCTGATTTAGGTCTAGCCTCTTTTTCTACACTAGCTTCTAAATAAACACTAGCTACTCTCATAATCATAGCCTCTTTGTTTCTCTCTTTAATACTTCTATCACCGAATGACTTTAATCTAGTATGCTTTTCAGGAGCATCATTCCTCTTCTTATTATATCTCTTTATATCCACCCTATTCTCTCTATTATATTTCCTCATTCTTCTTTTAACATCTCTCTTATTTTTCTTATACCATGCTTTATAATATCGTTTAACTTGACCTTGTTGGTTTCTTTGTTTCTCTGTATATTGAGGATGTCTTCTAAAATTTATATCACCTTCTAAATCCTCAGCTAATATTTCATCACTAGCTGTCATTGTTCTTCTCTGATTTACAATAGTCCCCATATCTATATATGGGTGTCCATATTGTTCACCAGGCACTCCTGTTGTTCTAGGTGATTTATGTACAGGTTTACCCATAGGTTTATTAGATTGAGCATAAGGTTTAGATGGCTTTAAAGGACTGTCTTGGCTATCACTAGGTGTATTCATAGCACCAGGACTATACTTTTTTACATCACGACCTTCAGGATGACCACTAGGTAAAGGCAATACTCTATCTCTTTGAGGTTTTCCATCCTCATATTGCTCTCTACCTTTTTCAGGTGCAGGCTTTTTTACTTTTTCTTTTTCAACCCATGTTTTAACACCTGCTAAATCCTGTGCAGGTGCCCGATACCCATACTTGTCTGTCATTTTATTTATCTCTTTGAGTTAAGATATTTACTAGCGACTTTTTTAGGACTTGGATATGGATTAAACTTAGAAGAAATCTCTACAATTTCTCTATCTTCAATAGGTAAACGAGAACGATAAAAACCTTCACCTAATTTGATTAAAGCATAGTTAGTTCTATCTAGGTCTCTTTCAATAACTTCAGCAGCTCTTGGAATAGCTAATAAAACATCACCACATAATTTTTGTAGTTCTTCTTCTAATGGTGTTCCTTTAATAGCATTTTGTAATTGAATAACAGATGCTCTTACTCTATGTGCTTGAACTCTTGCTGATGTAACACCTTCAGCTAATAAAGACCATGATGCTTGGCTCGATGCTTGTCTTTTCATTTTTATCTACTCTCTGATATATGTATATAAACATAGAGTATAATATAAATTAAATAATACTAAATTAATGATCCTGAGGTTCTACAAGACTAAAGTATGTAATCACATTTTTTATAGGATCGGATATTTTAATGAATCTATCTCCCCATGGGGTGGATTTAGGTCTAGTAGGTCTAAATCCTTTTCTCTTCAAATATTCATAAAGTGCATCTACATCTTTTACTTGTTTAGATACATACCAGGGTCGGCTTACTAGTTTAGGGTCTCTGTCAGGACTATACATAATTTCTAGTATATCTTTAGTGCCTGTTTTAAACATAACACCTTTAGTATCTTCTTCGTCCCAAAAATCTGTTGTCTTATAACCTATTTTTTTATAAAATTCTACCATTTTATAAAAATCTCGTATAGAGACATAGCTTTTAGTTCTATTTAATGTAGAGTGGAAGACTGCCATAGGTAATCCTTGTATAATATTGATTCGCTTGTTTATTAACAAAATATTGATCTAGAAACCGACCTATTTTCTTTAAGATAAAAGATATTGCTCTAAGAGGGAGTGTAACTAAATTCCCTAAAATTAAACCGTAATTTTTATTTAGCCAATCATCAAAGTTTCCAAAAAAATAGTGTGTTAGACCTACAAAACCATAAGCGATTGTTTTTGTAAATATCACTAATAATATTTGAACCCCTATTGAACCCCCACCATATAGGTATGAAAAGAAACCAGCTAGACAAGCAGCTATGGTATCAATTCTTATTCTAGATTCATTCATTTCTATACCTAATTGTATTTTCTTAATAGGCATATCTAAGAAACTAAGTATTTCTTCATATGTTTTAGCTTTTGCAATCTTAGTAGCTACTTGTATTGCTTCCTCAGGACTATTTATTTTTTCATCCACTTTTTCTTTTATTTCAGGTTTAACTTCTGCTATTCTTTTAGCCAACTCATTAATATCTAGGTTATCCTGTATATACTTCGTTAATTCTCTAAGACCATAAGCCTCTAGATTTCTTCGGTCTCTCTTAGAGTTTTCTTTTAAAGCTAATAATAATTTTTTATTGAGTATTTCTCTAGTTCTATTTCTTTTATTAGCTTTGCGAATACAGGCTATTTTTAATGCTCTCATGTAAATCCACCCTTAAAACTATATTATAAGGGGGTATATAAATTAAATATTATAATAAGCTCTTCTAAATTCAGGTGATTGCATAGCGATTTTAGCTTGGCGACTGAAGAACCGACTTAAAGCACCTTTAATTGCAGATATCCCACTACCAAAAGCATTCATAAGAGCATTTAAAGTTCTAGGGATTATAGATGCTGCCCAGCCTAAAACCATCCCTATTCTTTTATTAATCCATTTAAAAATGTCTCCAAAAATATATTGGACTAAAAAGTACACACCTTGAATAAGACCAAGATTTATAACTGCACCTACCCAAAAAACAACCTGAGCAGTTACCGCACCTATATCTTCAGCTTCGTATATTGCCTCTACAACACCCCCTTGATTCCAAATGAAGTAATAGATGGCTACAAAAATCATAACGATCTTTGTATAATTGATATTTTCAAACTTTTGTTGAATGATATCAGCCATTGTAGGAGGTAAATGTGAAACTGCTTCTTCAACACTAGAAGATTTAATTACATCACTAGTCATTTTGATTGCATGGGGTACAGATTTTACTTCATGGGCAACGGCTCTTTTAAGCATTGGATCTAATTCTTTAACCCCTTTTGCAAATTCCATTTCATTAATACCTTCACTTTTAATGAAGAGTTTAATGTCTTTTAACCCATATCTTGAAAGATTTTGTTGGAGACTTTGAGAACTTTCAACAAGAGCTTTCTTGACTAATTCTGTTTTAACTTCAGTTTGAACCTCTTCCGGCATTTGCGCTATCTGTTCCATAGACATATATTGACTAGATGCTTTACGACTATTTATAGCTAGTAATCCATAACAGGCTTTTCTTAATTGAAATCCATTTGGTGCTGAGTATGATGCTTTGATCATACGATTTAAAGTTTGAGTATTCATAAGAGTATCTCCTTAGTGAAATTTATGTATACAATTAAGGAGAGTATTAACTAATTATAATAAGCTCTTCTAAATTCAGGTGATTGCATAGCGATTTTAGCTTGCTTATAAAGGTCTTTTTTCCAATAACTTTTTAGATAATCTAGAGACGAACCAAAACCTTTTAAGATTAAAGATATTAGTCTAGGTATAGCTGTTACTAAATAACCCATAATAATTCCTTGCTTTTTACTTAGCCACTTAAAGAAATCTCCAAGAAGATATTCCAGTAGAGCAACTATACCTATTGCAACTGCTTTTGCGAATAACATAATTAGTATTGTTATGCCTAAAGATTGATCCTTATTTTTAATAAGTTTTTCAATCGTAGTCGCAAAAGTTGCAGCTAGAACATCCATTCTTATCCACTCTACATCTTCTATTCTTTTTTGAACTCTTTCAATAGGTATATCTAAAAAACTAAAAATCTCTTGATATGTTTTTGCCTTAACTACAGTACTAGCTATTTCAATCGCATCTTCTTTTGTATTTACTTTACTTTCAATTTCTTTTTGGTATGCAGGATTTGGATTCATTACCCTATCTGCTAACTCTTCCGTAGAGATATTGTTTGAAGATAAAAATACTTGCACATCTTTTAAGCCATGCCTAGATAAAGCTTCTCGATCCTTTTTATAACTTTCAATCAAACTCTCTTTAATAACTTCACTTTGAACCTCTTCCGGCATTTGCGCTATCTGTTCCATAGACATATATTGACTAGATGCTCTACGGCTATTTACAGATAATAATCCATAACAGGCTTTTCTTAATTGAGCACCGTTAGGGGCATAATATGATGCTTTAATCATACGATTTAAAGTTTGAGTATTCATAAGATTATCTCCTTAGTGAAATTTATATAATTAAGGAGATTATTAACTTGTTATTGATTAGCTAATGCTTTTTCAATCGCTTTCACTACACCATCTGTTTCAATCGCTTTAATCTTATCCATCATATCAGGATTATCTTTATATTTTTCAATAGCTAACTTAACACGATGTTGCCAATGCTTTGATTTATCCCAATCAATACCATCTACGGACACTACCTTACTTGTATCTGTACCTGTAATAATAGCTCCTGTTGGTGATGTTTGTTCTAATGCTTGCACTGCTTGAATATCTTGTTCAAATTGACTTAATTCAGGCACTACTTCTTCACTATCAATTTCTTCTAAATCCTTATTGATAATTTCAGATAATTCTTCAATAGATACTTCTAAATCTGAATCTGAATCTAATTCAATATCTTCAAAATTATCTTCTTCTACAGATACTGGTGCTTGTCCTACTTTGCTTACAACTTCAGCTTCTTGTTGATCTACTACAACAATAGGCTTCTTAACAGCATCACGAGATAGATTCTCTAACTTTGCCATTTCTTTAGTAATTTGACTACCATCAGAAATTACTAGCTTTTGCTTAGATGCTGTCTTTAATGGGATTTTAACTGCTTCTGCACCTTGTTGTGCTGATACATTATCCATTGCACTTGTTGCACCAGATACTGTTGCTCCACTCTTGTTATCTACCTTATGTACTGATCTTACATCATCATCTTGACTTTCGACCTTTAAAGGAAACTTCTTTGCTGGTTGTTCAGTAGCTTCTTTCTTCACATTATTGACAGACTTTTCTTCGTCATAAATGGTTTGAACTTTCATTTCTTTTTTAGGTTTAGCAGCTTTAGGAGCTTCTTCTACAGGTGTAGGTGCTGGTGTAGCTACAACATCTTGTACAGGTGTTTCTTCTACAATCTTTAACCAACCTCTTTTTACACCTGACTTTAATTCAGGCATTACTACTTGTTCATTACCAATCTTTAAGGTAACACCATCAAATTCTACTATATCACCTTGATATAGATTTCTTTCTAATTTACCTAAATGGATGGTTGTTGATGCTTGAACTTTAATAAAAGTCCCTTTGAAAAAATTAATCTCAGACATTGGATATACTCCTTTTAGATTTATTATGTATCATATATACATACTCATATAAGCATTATACTACTTTACTATCTTTTTTAATTATAAAAAAGGGGGTGTATGAAAATAATTCATACACCCCCACAAAGCTATCTACTAGAAGAAAGGACAAGAAAGTAGATAGCTTAGGATATTAATAAAAAAGGGTATAACAAAAAAATTCGTTATACCCTCTAAACAAAACAAATAAGTAAAGCATCGCAGTACCCATCTAGTTCTTAATATACTATATCCTAATATATATAGCAAGATTTAAAATGATGTACTTAAAAAAAGTACATCATTCAACAACAACAACAACAATAAGCTTAAACAACCAAAAGCTTATCATCTATATATAGATGATATAAGATACTTATATAGATTGCAAATGTTTTTTAACTATTCACAGTCTTTAAATCATACTTTCTTAACCACCTACCTATTGTACTTTCTCCTACCTCTAATTCTTTTGCCATCTTCTCTTGTGTATATCCCTTATTTACCATCTCTTCTAATAAAGGCTTATTCATCATACTTGCGATCTTATTGTTCCTACCCTCCCTAAATGCAAAGGTCATCTTATACGACATACACTCTGGCACATAAGGTTCTATAATCTCAATAAACTTTTCCCCTTCTTCTCTCTCAAAATGAAATTCTCCTGTTTCACCTTTCCTTAATTTCCATTTAGGTGTTAATCCAAACTTTTCAAAGATAAGATAAGCATTACCTCGACTACCATCTTTAGCTCCAAAGGTAATAGCAGGGTAATGACCTGCCCAACCATCATCTAAATACCATATAGCTAAAGCATATGGGTCTACCATATCTACTACTTCATTCTTAACTACTTTCCATCCCTTTTCTCTTTCCGTATAGAATAAATCTCTATAAGGGTTTAAATCACTATGTGCTTTAGTTCTAAAGATATGACTAGCAAATTCTCTACTGTAAGCAACTGTTAATTCCCCTGCACTCCATTCACCCCACTTATCAGATTTCCACTTTAAATAGTCTAGCTGTTCAGGTGAATGTCTTTCTTCATAGTGAGAAGCTTGACCTCTAAAAGCAATTCTCCCATCACCTAACATAGAACCAATCAATAATGATTTTAATTCACCTTGAATATGTGGTGGGGTAAATCTTTCAAATCTTTGTAGTGTGGGGATATTATAATCTTCTCTCCATCTACTTACTCTTTTTTTAGTAGCATCGTATCCTTCTTTACATAGGACTTCAGCTATTTGTTCGTCTGTTAATAAAGACTTTGTATATAACTCTGATAATCTATCAGATGTAATTGGACATGGTATTTTTTTCATTTATTTGTCCTCCTTGTTTCGTATTATATTAAAAATAGGAGAACGGTTCAAATAAAAATAAAAAACCCCACGAGCTTTTTAAGGCTCGTGGGGTTCTGTACCCACGATAAAACCGTGTTGTTAACTATTAACGAGTAACAGTTAAACGAGCCAAACCACGAGGATTGTATGCACCAATACCGAGATTTTCAAACACTGAGAAACCGATTGTACGGGCTTTAGGATCATCAGCAGAGAGGACGGTCAATTCAGTACGAACTGGAATACGACCGAACATTTCTGGTTCACAGCATACATAAACAGTACCGACAGGAACTAAACGAGAGGTGATAAGTTGAGCACCCCAAAGTGTAGCCTGAAGACCTGTCTTTAATAATGCAGCTTGTGATTCGATATCCAAGATGTCACGACCGAATTTTCTGATGTCAGCATAATCACGAGCATTCATGAATACACGAGCAACACGAAGATCATGTCTTTCGATCAAAGAATAAGCAT
>JACCEB011342410.1_pt1 | contig 27769 bp, 30 predicted proteins | sample 7454761 | NCBI WGS metagenome assembly JACCEB01 (sample SAMN15323454, study PRJNA562643) | freshwater metagenome | isolation source: river surface water | place: USA:Blue River Watershed | collected 2017-08-18
ACTATATAATGGAACATTGATGACTAATTCTACTGGAGAAGCATTTAACCGCATACAACAAGGAGCATTATCTGTAAATCCACCAGATCCTTTGTTTGATAACTTACTACTTGACACATGTAAGTGGATTCCTAAGTACGAACGAGGTTGGTTTGGTAGACGTACTCCAACAGGAGAAAAAGTATATAGATGTAAGAATGTATCAGCAGCAGATTGCTGTCCACCAACAGGTGGTAGTAGATATAATGGTACTAAAATTTGTATAAATGGAACAGTATCATCCAGTGACTTACCATTAATACCAAGTTCCGTTCTAGGTTCTCAATTTATGTCTGGTAAAATACAGTATAACATATATAATATGGAAACTGAAAGTGCTCCTACAGGTGAATGGCCTAATGATGATGGCCTTATAGAAGATTCTGGTTCTAAAAGAAGCAGTGCAGTTGCAGATATAAGAGGTTCTAACATGAATACCAAACATCTTTTAGTAAAAGATGCAGCTGCTGCTTCTGGTATGGGTTTTAATGTTCCAGTTTGCTTACAGAAAAGTATCCTATATAGATCTGGTACATCTGATCAAGAAGATTGGATAAAACTAACAATGGATTTACTTAATGTTTTAGGAGCTGGGATAAAGTTAGAGTTTGATAATCCACAAACAAGAAAGTTGAAGATATATTCTTCTATTTGTTCTAATACAGAACAATACTACTGTGCTATTAATAACATAGCTCCAAAAGATAAGATGAATCTTCTAGTTAAGAATAAACTAGTTAACCTAGCTGATGGTCTTCAAGGAGGAGATACGTATGGTATTATTACTAACTTACTTCAATATGAAAAAGAACTAGCTAGTTCTCGTACTTTAGTACCTCCAAATATTATATCTACAGTAAAAGATACTGATAAAACAGCATCTAGTTCAGACGTAATAAAATACTTTTTAGAAGGTAATAGTACTATATATAATAACTACCAAAATCGCTACATGCATGATATGTCATTATACGAAACTACAGATAAAATAACTGATATAATTAATCAAATAGCTAATTGGAACTTTGCTATTGAAGCTGGTGTAATATTAGTAAGTTATACAGTTGATACTGTGGTTACTCTTCTAATGAATGCTTTAATACCTTATTTTGGTCAGGCATTATCTATAGTAATAACTACTTTAATAAATGAAGCTGCTTTATTTATAGTAGACTTAGATATTGATAACCATGAACGTATACTAGACAATTCAGGTATGATACTTGCAAAAGGTAAGATATTTAACGCAAAGTATTTTTCTCCTTACTTTACAACAAATACTGAAGATGTCAGTCCATTAGCATCTATTAGAGTTAGATTATATAAAGATATACCTGTTGTTGCATGCCAAGAGTTTGGTTTAAAAGGTGGATATAATATACCACACTTATATATTATTGAAACTTTTGCACAAGTTAGTATATTCCAGTTTGTACCAGATATTAATCAAGATCAGGAATACGGTAATTTGGCTGCTGATGTATTCACTGGACTTAACACACTACATACCAGACATCAGGAAGTTAGAGATATGTTTAAGCTTCTTATGTAAAAAAAATCATACTATTATAATAAATGAAAGCAGTTATTATAATAACATCTACTATTATTGCTATACTGTTAATACTATACTTTTCTGGAGTTGTCAAAGTTGAGAAGTATAAAGTCCTTAACACAATCCTTATTCCTATTAAACAACCTCCTAAGGTTTCATTATGCCTTACCTCAGGTGGTTTAACTGCTATGAGTATGATACACGGATGCTTATCTTCTTTTTATCAGAAGAAAAGACAAGTTGTTCCAAATGCTAAGTTTAGTAGCGTATTCAAAAATGTTAGGTATTTATCTGGGGTATCTGGTGGATCATGGTACGGATCTCACCTAATGTACAATAAACAGTTTAATGATGTCGTAAGTAGTATTGGTGCAATCAATGCTCAGTCAGTTAAACAGAAATGGATAGAATCGTTGATGGCTGATGTAGTTAGGAGACGTCTACAGTTAAGACAAGATCCTACACTAGTAAATATAGTTGAAAATCTATTACCAGCAGCAATGGGTTTAATTATTAAAATAATACTAGAAGCTAAAAGTGATTACTTTAATGTGCTTACAAATCTACCTGCTGCATTTGGTGACTTAATATTTGGTTCAAGTATAAATGGTAAAAAGATGACTGACATGTTAAAAGAATACAAAGATATCATATTCTCAATTAACGTAGCTATTACAACTAGTGGCATGCTTAATGTACCAAGTAAAAATATTTTAGAACAGAAAATCACATATTCTCTTGATCAAAAAGGAATGTCTAGGTTTCCTTGTAGACCTGGCTTTCCATCATCTACAGATAGACTATATAATGGAACATTGATGACTAATTCTACTGGAGAAGCATTTAATAGCATACGTCAAGGAGCATTATCTGTAAATCCACCAGATCCTTTGTTTGATAACTTACTACTTGATACATGTAAGTGGATTCCTAGTTATGAACGAGGTTGGTTTGGTGGACGTACTCCAACAGGAGAAAAAGTATATAGATGCAAGAATGTATCAGCCGCAGATTGCTGTCCACCAGTAAGTGGTAGTAGATATAATGGTACTTCTGGGTATAAGTCAATTGTAATATCTTCTAGTGACTTACCACTAATACCAAGTTCTGTTGTAGGATCTCAATTTATGTCAGGTAAAATACAGTATAACATATATAATATGGAAACTGAAAGGGCCCCTACAGGTGAATGGCCTAATGATGATGGCCTTAAAGAAGGTTCTGGTTCTAAAAGGAGGAGTGCCGTTGCAGATATAAGAGGTTCTAACATGAATACCAAACATCTTCTAGTAAAAGATGCATCTGCTGCTTCTAGTATGGGATTTAATTATCCACTTTGTATTCAAAAGAACGTACTTTATAGATCTGGTATATCTGATCAGGAAGATTGGATGAAACAAATTATGGATTTGTTTAACATATTTAGTTCTGGATTGAAGTTAGAGTTTGATAATCCACAAACAAGAAAGTTAAAGTTATACTCGTCTATTTGCTCAAATACAGAACAATACTACTGTGGACTTAATAACATAGCTCCAAAAGATAAGATGAATCTTCTAGTTAAGAATAAATTAGTTAATCTATCTGATGGAGTATCCAATGGAGATGATTATGGTATTGTTAGTAACTTACTTCAATATGAAAAAGAACTAGCTAGTTCTCGTACTTTAGTACCTCCAAATATTATATCTATAGCTAAAATAACAAGTGATACACGTGATGATCTAAAGTTTTACTTCAAAAATGATACTTCATATAAAAACTTTAACAATCGTAAACTATTTGCACGAAGTCAAATTGGCGCAGCTAATCAAGTAGTTGATATAATCAATCAAGTAGCTAATTGGAGTCTTGCTGTAGAAGCTGGTGTAGTATTAGTAAGTTTAACTGTAGATACTGTAGTTACTCTTTTATTAAATGTTTTAGTACCTTATTTTGGTCAGGCATTATCTATCGCAATAACTACTTTAATAAATGAAGCTGCTGCGTTTATGATAGATTTAGATACTGATGATCATGAACGTATAGTAGATGAAGCTGCTCTTGTACAGCCTGCTTACAAGATATTCAATGTGAAGTACTCTGATACTAATTTTATAACAGATTTTGAACAGTTTAGTCCATTAGCATCTATTAGATTTAGTTCATATAAAAACATACAAGTAATTGCTTGCCCAGAAGCAGGCCTCAAAGGTGGATATACTTTGCCAAATTTATATATTATTGAAATAATTTCACAAGTTAGTATATTCCAGTTTTTACCAGATGTTAATCAAGATCAGGAATACGGTAATTTAGCTGCTGATGTATTCACTGGACTTAACACACTATATACCAGACATCAGGAAGTTAGAGATATGTTCAATCTTATTATGTAAAAATAATCTTTATTAGTATAAAAATGAACCTTAACACTATGGAAGTCGTCAACAAAGTTGACTCTGGAGGAGACATGTTAGCTAAAATTTTTCTTATATCGGTTGGTCCTGATGTTGGAACTTTTAAGGACACTGTATCTAAATCTGACACACAAAGATGGTACATGTACTCTTATTTAGAAAGATACTTAGCTGGTGTATCCGATGGAGTTGCTCAGAAAGAGATGCAAAGACTACAAACTCAATTCATGTTTCCAACAAGTGAAATGATGAAGTTCTCTAGATTTAACCCCAAATTAACAGTTGGAAGTGATACAAACTCGTTTGGTTTAGATGAAAGTAAACTCGCACCATACATCGTAGCAAAACTTAACAAAAAGAGAGCCGAAAGAGACTCGATCTTAAAAGGTCTTAGCAGCAAAGGAATTGATGTTCTACAACTATTCAACACAACAAAACAAATGTCACTTCAAGAAGCTGCTACAAAGCTAAACAACTCCTTATCTGATTCTACAAAGAAACAACTCGAAGATGCTATTCTAAAAAGCAATGGTAAGCCAGATGTAAGAGATATAGCACGAATTATTGCTACTGCGTAAACAGTATTAGGTATTATTATGTAACATCTATTGTATAACACAATAGACGTTAAACTTTTAAATGAGCAAAAATAATATTAAAAAAAAAATCTCTTGATTATTATAAAAATGTCTTATGCTTCCCCTATTGCTGGAAACCAGAACTTCTCCCGTGTAAGAGATGTCGCTGGTCAAATACCTTCTCTAAATGTTGTCGACGTAAAGGCCGGCACTGTTGATGCTGTTCATGTCAAGTCTGCTCTCCCTGCGCTTGCTCCTTCGTTTGCGGCTGCTCCTTTTGGAAAGACACTCGTTGAGCTCGAGCTCAGAACCCCTACTACTGGATTTATTGGAACTACTGGAGCTGTTTCGCTTGTAAGGACTGATGGAACTGCTTATACTGCTCCAACTGGAGGAATCAGTGTTGTATCTGCCACACTTCTTGGTTCTGGAGATCTTGCTGGTGCTGCTGATACTGTTACGCTAGGTGACACTGGTGCGACGACTTCTATGCTTTCTGGTACAACAAAGGCTAGTCTTGTTGCTGGAGGTGGTGTTAGTGTTTCTGGAGTTGCTACAACTCTTGCTTTTGGTCAGACTGGAGTTCCGGCTGTTGTCGCAGTTGCTGCTGGTGACAGTATAATTCTTACAATACTTACATCTGCTTTCACGGCTGGATCTCTTAGACTCAGACTTGTTTACTACGTCTAAATGCTTTGAAAAATATTATTATATTATTTTAATATAATAAATATGAACTATATTATAGCTCCCAAACTTTTTAATACAGGATTCATACCACAAACATCAAATGAGATACGTATTAGACAAGGTTTAACACCACAAGATGTAACAAACGCTTGTATGTACGATAGAACAGTTCAAGAGATAGTAAATACACCTAACCAATGTTATCCACTATGCAACAAACAGAACTTGTATCCAGCAAAACAAGTTGTTATGAGATATGATACTCCTTCTCCAAATGATAACTGTATATGTCTCAGGTATGTACAACCACCTTAAAGTACCAACTTTAAACTAGTTTAGGCTAGTTTAAACTAGATTAAGCTAGTTTAAGCAAATGAAGTTAATATATAAAATGTCTATATTAACTAACATTGAAAGTTTATCATTTGAAAAAAGACAGAATATCAGTAAAGATCTAGAACTTAAAATAGAGAACAAGTTCGCTGGAGAACCAAGATATGTTTATCCTTTCGAAATAGTTGATGATAATATAGTACTACCTTTTGCATATGCATCACAAAAGGTAAAATTAAAAAGACCAGAAAGAGTTTCATTTCCTAATATGACAGTTAAGTTCGATGGAGTGATTCGTGAAGAACAAACATCAATAATAAAAGAAAGCCAATCAATTCTATCTTCTACAGGTAGTGTAATGATTTCGTGCTACACAGGCTGTGGTAAGACTTGCTGTTCTATTAAGTTAGCTTGTACTGTTGGTTTTAAGACTTTAGTAGTCGTAAACAAACTTGTACTGATGAAACAATGGAAAGAAAGTATAATTAAGTTTTGCCCAAGAGCTAACGTACAAATACTAACAACTAAATCCACAAAGACTGATGCTGACTTTTATATAATGAATGCTCAGAATATTGAGAAGATGGGTACATCATTCTTCTCAGACATTGGACTAGTTATAGTTGACGAGGCACATCTAATCATGGCTGAAACTTTATCTAAATCTTTACAATACGTATATCCTAGGTATCTAATAGGTCTAACAGCTACTCCTTATAGACCAGATGGCCTAAATGTTCTACTAGAACTATACTTTGGAAAACAAAAGGTAATACGTGAGTTACACAGAGAACATAAAGTGTACAAGGTTACCACTGATTTTAAACCAACCATAGAATACGCTGTTAATGGTAGAGTAAACTGGGGAACAATCTTAGATTCCCAAGCACAAGATGTTGGTAGAAATGACATTATTCTTAAGATTATTTCTCATTTCAAAGATAGAAACTTTTTAGTACTTGTAAAGCGTATAGCACAAGGAGAATACTTACAACAAAAACTTAAAGAGCTTGGCGAAGATGTAACATCATTACTAGGTACTAATCAAGAGTTTGAAGTTAACTCTCGTATACTTATTGGTACAACTAGTAAAGTCGGTACTGGATTTGATCACCCAAAGTTGGATACATTACTTTTAGCAACTGATGTTGAAGAGTATTTTATACAGTTTTTAGGTCGTGTTTTCAGAAGAAAAGACAGTATTCCAGTTATATTTGATCTAGTTGATAACTATAGCATCTTAAATAAGCACTGGAACACACGTAGGAAAGTATATCAAGACCATGGTGGAGTTATACACAACCTAAACCTAATGCAACTCAAATAAAACTCACTTAAAATTTTATCATGATATATATGATAAAATTATAGTATACTCACTCATATATTTGCTTTCTCGATTGCTAGTTCTGTGTATAAGTGTCTGATAAGTGTCTTATCCATAGTTATAACAGATAACATAAAGACAATACCACTATAGTTGTGATACTTTTTGATTTCATTTTCTAGATACTTGATACGTGTACTGTTCATTCTTATAATATATTAATATAAGAATAGTTATAGTTATAGTTATAGTCTAGACTAGACTAGTCGTCATCATCATTATAGCCATAGTGTTCCATCGTACAGTAATCTTCTTCTTCACATGCATCATCCCAACGGCAACAATCTGGTAGATAGTCGTCATCATCATCGTCGTCGTCAAAATAACACTTATTCGAGTTAAATGATACTACATACATTTTATTAGTCTTTTATTAAGTATTTAGTAAAACCTATAAGAAATCAATTTTATTTTTAAAGTTGTACCTTCTTATTCAGCTCTACTTTTTGTGCGTTTTGCTTGTGTTTCAAAGTAGTCATTCATGTTACTTACCCCTTGTTGTGCTAATATGTCAAGTAGTTCACTTGGATTATTTTCTATATTGCTTATCTCTGTCTGTTTGATAAATATATCAGAAAAGTTGTTACCTGATGAAACTTGTTGACCTGATATTTTTTTAGCTTTCGATACGATGTGTGGTAGTGTATGACCTAATAGTTTTGTTGCCTTAATATCAGTCACATTAGTGCCATTTTCTGTTGTATAGCAGAATATCTTTCTACTTACATCTGTGCAACCTACAGCAGCTCTTATAAAACCATCATTATCTTCTCCTATCGCAACTTCTTCAGATATCACTCTTGCAACTCCTTTTGTGCCATTATTAAAGTCATCTAATGTGAAACCTTGTTCTATTCTATCAGATATAGTACTTTCTTCAAGACATAGCTTAGGTAGATTCTGCATATAGTTATTTTTTACGCTAAGATTATTTGTATTATTGGTTATTCTAGGTTGTTTAGCTATCTCTTCTATACTAGTTTGTTTCTTCTCTGATAATTCCTTATATATGTCTAGTTTTGTTTTCATAGTAAGAATAGTTGACTCATGATCCTTATCAATTAGTTCTTGGTTCTTCTTAGCTATTTCGTTATCCTTTTCTAGTAGTTTGTCAACTAGTTCTTGGTTCTTCTTAGCTATTTCATTATCCTTTTCTAGTAGTTTATCTTTTAATATCAAAATTTGTGTATCTTTCTCTTTAATTGTTGTATCAAATAATTCACGTAGTATTTGTAACTCTACTCCAGGTTTATGCTTACATATTTGTAAATGTTTTTTTATATTATGGGCAGTATACATTTTACTACAAAACTCACAAGAAACTTGGTTTAATGTAGTTATATCTTTTGACATATCTTGTTGTATACGCAAGCAAGATATAGTATGTTTCTGATGATAGTTCAAGTTAGATTTGGTTGATAACTTTATCTGACAGTATTCGCATTCATAGCTCATTTTTGTTATGAGTTATAAGTATGTCTTTAAATCATAATTATCATTTTTGAAGCAACGTTATTAATTTTAAAGCAACGTTATTGATAATTAAGCAACATTTACAGAAATTATCAGTTTTTGTAATTAGGGCTTAAAGAAATTGCTGAAAATGGCCATTTTTTCTAACTTTTTGGAAACACACACAAATTTTCATTTGTGTGTGTGTTTTTGATTTTACCCTCCTAACTTTGCTCCTTCTACTACTTTTTACTACTTTACAAAGTTCGTAAGAAGATGAAAATAGTTGTAGTTGTATAACTATTTCTATATGATCTTTTCTAAAAATTTTGGTTAATCACAACATGTATATTCTTCATCTTCTTCATAGTTACTATTTTCACTTATGTCCCAGTCTATTGTATTATTGTTGACTTCAATAGGTAGTTTAGCTATCTCTTCAACTGTGTGCATAGCTCGTGCTGATAATTTATCGAGCGTATCTCTATTATTTTCAGCCATTTCTTTGTATATTTCAAGCTTTACTTTCAATATACTAGTTTCAAGTTGAAGTTGATGTGTAAATTCATCTTTAAGTCTAGATATTTCATTATCTTTTTTGATTAACTCGTCTTTTAGTCTAGATATTTCATTATCTTTATGAGTTAAATCATTGTTTGGTCTAAACTTGCATACTTTCATATGCTTAGAAAGATTATTCTTGGTAAAACTCTGTTTACAATAATCACATGTAACCCGTGTATTAACAGTAATAATGTTCATACTCTCTTGTATACTTAAACAAGCTATAGTAGTTTGTTGATGTAGTGTAAGACTTGATTGTGTAGATAATTTTTTATTACAATACTTACACTCGTAGCTCATATTTTTGTAGTTAATAGTTTGTCTTTAAGCCTGATTATGAAACATATAATATTTTGGATATATAGGCTTAAAGAAATTGATGAAAAATAGCCATTTTTCCTGACTTTGCTACTTCTACTCCTTCTACTACTTTGCAAAGTTCGTAAGAAGATGAAAATAGTTGTAGGTGTATAACTATTTCTATATGATCTTTTTCTAAAGTTTTTGGTTTAGAAAATGGTATAAGTTTGAAAGTGTAACTTTCTTGTTTATGGTAGTGTTTTAAGAGTTCTGTTGATATCTCCAGCTTTCTTATACTTTTTAAGTGCTGTCTTGAGGTCTGATAAGAATCTATCCTTTTCACTGTTTTTTCCTTCGAACTCAAAAGCTGGTGCTATAACACAGTTTTCTTTCTGTGTGTTGTATACCTCATCATAGTCATCTATGATAAAAGTGTTATCGAGAGAGTAACCAGGAATTTTGTATATATCAGTTATCATCGTTAGATCTTTTGTGTGTCCTTTATATTTTTTCGATATATCACAGTGATAAGAGAAAAAGACCCATTCAAGTGTTCTATTTGGCTTTCCAGCGATGATAATATGTTCTATGATGAATAGCGCATAGTCTTTAGATGCAGCAGTCCATATCGACACGTCAAACTCTTTGAATAGGAAGTCTAAGAATTCTTGTAGTCCAGGTCGTTCAAAAACAACGTAGAATGACTCCATGTTGATAGATGAGAACTTCTTGGATTTTTTCTTGTTTTTTTCTTGATCATATTCTTCGGTTGCCTCAGCTGATATAAGTGTCTGATCTAGGTCAAGGACAACTTTCATTCTATTACTTGACATTTTACAAATGACAAGAAAAAATAGGAAAACTTAAAAGCTAATATGGTTCTGGTGTGAAATATAAATTGATTTTTATGTGTAAAACATATGATAAATAGTAATGTGTAGTAATATGGAACTTAACAGTCGTTTTATTCATGATGAATTGGAATATTTGGTGTCAACTCTGGATTACCCTTTTGCAATTAAGTCAAATGTCTCTGATAATATGACACATTTGTATGAGGTAGAAGTAAACGAAAAGGGTTATCTAACATGCTATATGCCTCATGTAGATGATTATTACTATGTTTCTGACAGAATAACGTGTCTGCCAAGTGCTGAGCCGCACAGTTGGCTTGACAATTTATGGTTTAAGAATGATAGTGGTGAATGGATGTTGTTTAAGACTTATTTAGTTCATAAATTTGGTACTAATATCATTAAGACACTAAAAAATGGCGAACTAGTAATTCAGATAAAATGACTTAATCTAAAGATAATTTTTGCTATGTATAAAAATGGCTCATTATGGAGAGATGTTAGATGTATACGAACCAGGTGTTGAGAAATTGTATCAAGATATTGATGAATACTTTAACCATCCTAATATGGTTAAGGTTAAAGATGTAGATAATTACTCTATGTATATGTGTAAGATGTACTGTCTTCTCAGTAATAAATGTAGATATCTTATTGCATTTGTGGATAAGAATGATTCTGGGGTTCATTCTTCTGAAAAGTTGTGTGATTTGAAGTGGGTTAATTTTCAGACTCGTACATTAGAGGATCAATATAAGCTTCCATCTCATGGTTATCAACCGAGGATGTTTGGTCCTCTTAAGTCTCTGCTTATTAGAACATCACAGGATGCTAAGACAAGTGTGTATTTATGTAATGACTATCCTATAAAGGTTACAATGTTGAATGAGGAAAGTAAGGAAGAGTATAAGGAGAGAGGTAATATAATAGCGGCTCTTGAGACGTATTCTACTATTATAAACATTGTTAGTAATAGTTAGGTCTAAAAACAAGTGTGTATTAATAAATTATGACATCTATACTTGAAACTGAATATATTCAGCAAACGAGACCATACTCTCAAGAAGAGTTGAGGGTACTACGTAATAAGCTATATAATAGTCTTAGGTTGGGGAAGATGGTAGCACATCATAAGAAGTGTGATCATTTTTACTGTGTTAAGAAGAATAGTAAGAAGGAGAAGGAAATGATTGAGAATAATGGAATGAATGGTGTCGGTAACTGTTCTGTGTGTTGGAAAATATATAATAGTCCAGCTCATCTACGTGTTAAGGCTAGAAACATGGTTGATACGTACTGTAGTACGTTTTATAATGAACCAAAGGTTATAACTTATGATACTCTAGATTTGGAGACTATATTTTATAAGTGGTTATACTTAGAGAAAGTGGAGAAGATTGATAAGACTGATAAGATTGATAAGTAATTTTATTATATTTTTTGATATAATAAATGTCGGCTTTAGAAACGGATAGTTTACCAGAAGGTTGGGAGAAAGTAGTATCTAAAAGTACAGGAAAAGTATATTATTATAATAAAATGACTGGAGTTAGACAATGGGAATTTCCTAGTATTGTGAACAAGAGTACTTTACCTGTAGAGGTAACAAAAGTAAATACAGCATCTGGTACTATTTACTATTATAATCCAGCATTAGATGTAGATAATCTTCCAGAAGATTGGTCAAAAGTAATGTCAAAAACTACTGGAAAATTTTACTATTATAATCCGAAAACTAAGGAAAGAAGTTGGGATAAACCACAACAATTATCTAAGTTACCTTGTTCAAGTATAAGGGGTATGACTTGGACTGGAAATAGTTGTTACTTGGATAGTGCTCTTATGAGTTTCTTAGTTATTCCTAATTCGTTTACAGATTATATGCTTAACATGGACTTATCATCTGTTAAACTTCCTTATGAAGGTTTGTGTGGAGATGGTCGTAAAGATTTAACAAACAGGAAGAGAGTTCAGCAAGAGTTAAAACGTATAGCTAACTCTATGCGTGGTATTGGTCCAAAAGTTGATAACTGCACGAGTTTACGTTCTATCTTAAGATCATGTCCAGATCCTGAGGAGTATCATAACACTGATTTTAAGGATGCTGGTGAGTTCTTGACGTATATTTTGAATATGTTTCCGTTGTTTTTAGCTAAAAAGAAGGTTATTACATATGGTAGTACGAATCTAGTTGATAATAGTATAAATAAAGGTGACTTAGTGTTTGTAAATGAGGTCATAGATGATAAGGCTAGTGTGATGCACTTTGTTCAGAATGACTTGGTTAAAAGTATTGGATCTGGTAGTGTGAATATTAGTTCTTTTTTACGACAGGTGACAGATAGTGGAGTTTTAGAAGTTAAGAATACTTATCGTCCAGATGATATTCCTAATGCTTCTTTTAGACGTAGGATTTCTATTGAAACTTTAGAGTCAACTCCATATCTGATTTTCAATGTAAAAAGGATTGGTGTAAAAATGATTAATTCTAGAGAAATGGTTGAAACCTTTGATCAAAATGTGATAATTCCTGAACAACGTATTACTTTACCAAGTGGGCAAGCGTTCGAGTTGGCAGCTGTGACAATCTATGCTGGTTCTCCACATTATGTTTGTATATTTAAGTGTGAGGGTTTGTGGTACTATTATAATGATTATCCATATACGTTAAAAGTATTAGGTTCATCATTTGAAGAAGCTACTGAAAAGTGTCGATATAATCCGACTACAAATGGTACTTTATACTTCTATACTCCAAAGTGATGAGTTGATTATTCTTTTTTTATCTATGTACTCTATAAAATGGGAAGACTGGCTACTATTATACAATCAAGACTGTGGATATTTATTTCTATAGTTGTAGCAATAATACTAAGTATAGTAAGTGTTATTATATATACTAACATGGTAAAACGTGAGCAAAAGTCTATTGATCCAAAAATGATTGCTATTTTATTTGGTATTTCGGTGTTATTTGGTGTTATCATAGGAGGTATATATCGTGCTGTAACATATGTTCCATCAAGCTCGCCAGATACGTATTCTATAACTCGTATGGATAGAATAAACGAGTTATTTACATCTTATTTTGGTGCTAGATGGCCAATTATATTGTGTATTTTCGTTATGTTTTTGGTTATTATACTTGCTCAGTTTTATAGGCTTACAGAGGATGGTGTTGAGGTTAGTCTAACTGATGAAAACTTTAGTTTGTTTAATAAGTACTTTTTAACATGGTCTGTCTTCTATACAGTTGTTATAGGAGTGTTTGCTTTTGTAGCTATACAGGATATGAGAAAAGATCAAGTTGAATTAGCTGAAGAGCAAGGTGACTTTTATGAAGAGACTAAGATGGGAGACTTGACGAAAGTGGTACTTCTTGGAATTCTTGCGTTAACTATTTTATCATTTGTAATCTGGTTAGTAGTTAGGCAGTTTACTAGAACAAAAAAAGTGTAATATAAAGTATAGAGATTATATAATAAAGTAATTATATAATAAATGTTTTCAAGCGCTTTTGAAGTTCTTCCAAGTAAGATACATGGTGTTGGTATATTTACTAAAGTTCCGTATAAAAGAGGTGATAAGTTATTTATTGCAATTACAGCAGGACATAAAGTTACTAGACTTGGTAGTAAAGTAAATCATTGTCCATGCACAGATCCTTTGTCATTAGCTAAAATAAACACTGCTCTAGCACAGGATAGTAATGGCGACTGGTGGTCTGTAGCGATAAGAGATTTATATGCGAATGAAGAGTTAACAGCTGATTATACGTATGCACCTGACTTTATTCAGAGACCAGATCCTTCATGGAGATGTTGATGTAAACTAGTTTAAAGACGTGGTAGTAATATATAGTTAGTGGGTGATCACTAACCTTCTGGTTTTAGCTCAGATGGTAGAGCGTTCGACTGTAGTTGGAAACAAATATCGAACAGTCACCGGTTCGACTCCGGTAAGCCAGAATTTTATTATATTTTTATATATAAAATATAATGACAACTATCTATACGAATGTTCTTTCTGATGAAGAGTTAAATTATTTGAACAATCTACCAGAAGTTATTGCAGCTAAATCTTCTATAGATGCTCAGACGTCTGGTGTGATCTATTTTTCAGTAGTTATAACTGAATCTATTCGTGTAACTTTGGAGTCTAGATTTGGTTTACATATTTCAGTAGGTTCATCTATACCTATGCGATGGATTAAGGGAGATACTAGACCACATATTGATACTGGATTATCACACTTTGAGAATACATATTTACTATATCTTAATAGTTCACCTGGACAGCTTATAATAAATTCACAATCATATCCTATTGAAGAGAACACTGGATTTGTGTTCAATGAGGGACTTTCACATGAAACACAATACACAGAAAATATTCCTAGATTACTTCTTGGTCCAATGAATGAGTTTGCGCAACCTGTTGGTGCTTCAGTAACGTTTTACTATCCAAGTCAAGCAGATGCATTGGCTAATACTAACTTAATTATTTCATATGGAAGTTATACTATAAGTTCTGTATCTGGGTACAATTTCTGGAGAATAGCATCAACTAGTACTGGTCCATCATCACAGAGTGTAGTATATAATGTTGGTGATGTTCTTGTTGGAGATTTTATAACTGATTTTTACTATTTGTATCCAACTGACCCTTGTTTCTTAGAAGGAACAAAGGTTCTATGTCTTGTTGATGGAAAGGAAGAGTATGTACAAGTTGAAGAGCTTAAAAAAGGTACACTTGTGAAGACGAGTCTAGATGGATATAAACCTATTGTTCTAATTGGTAAAGGAACTATTAATAATCCAGGAAATGATGAACGTATTGAAAGTCGTCTTTATAAGTGTTCTCCTTCAAAGTATCCTGAATTATCTGAGGATTTATATATAACTGGTTGTCATTCTATTCTTGAGTTTCCTATTACTGAGAAACAGAAGGAAGATATTATAAAACATCTTGGTAAGTTGTTTGTAACAGATACTAAGTATAGATTAATAGCATGTGTAGATGAGCGTGCTAAGCCTTGGAATTCTGAAGGTGTATATACTATTTGGCACTTTGCTCTTGAGCATGATAATGATGAAATGAACTATGGTGTATATGTTAATGGTGGTTTACTTGTTGAGACATGTTGTATAAAAACATTGAAGAGTAAATCAAATATGGAACTTTCTTGTTAATTAACTCTTGCTATATTTATCCTAATAATATGTATTTAATAAATACGTATTGTAACCTATATAGTCTTTCTAGTTTTTTTAGTCTTTTTAGTCTTTCTTGTTTGTTGTCATATTAATGATAGAACTTAAAAACCATTTGCCAGAACCAGATATAAGATAGATTCTTTTAAGTTTATGGTTTGCTTTTACTTGATCACGAGATATATTTATATATTTTGCTCCTGATTTTGTTATTACAATGTCAGGAAAGACCTTCTCTACCTCATCTGCAAAGAAACCAGCAGTAGAACCATTAGCTGTATTATGATTTTTTTCTGTTTCTGGTTTCCATACTATTTGATAAAGATGTATACCAGGACCTCCATAGTCTTGTGCTAGTTTTGTGTATGTAGATGCATACTTTCTGTCAGATATTTTAGTTATTTGTTGTGGAAGATCATTAAAACCTTCTGTGATTTTTTTGATACCTCTAAAGATTGTTTTGCCTAACAAAAACTCTCCTACATCTTGCCCAGTTGTTGTATAGCAGTTAGGTCGTCCGTTATCATTCTCTTTGTATGAAACACCCATCCAATCACAGTAAGGTTTTGTAATTTGGCAATTTCCAGATGTGTCATCATATTTGAATGGCGGAACATCAGTTACACCATGTTCAGCTTCTTGTCGTCTTTGGGTTGGAAACTCGCACCATCTCTTGAGTTGAAAGTTTCCTAGAATGCATTTTCCATCATGCCATTCTAGGTATGATTTTGATGGAACACAAGACTTTTCAGAACCACATGTCGCTTCATAATTTAGACCTTCGCAATCTTTATCTTCATTACATGATTTTGTTTGTAGTTCAGTACCATCTATACCAAATGGAACCTGAGATTGTGCAATGCACGCATCTCTATCGGATATTACACATCTTCCATGTTCACATTTATCTTTAAGAGCAGATGGGCATGGATATGTTCTATTTTCGTCACGAGGTTGCCATTTGATACCAGGATACTTACTTAGTATCTCTGGGTCATTACATCTTTCTTTTTTAATCCTGTCTATTGAGTACATAATAGCATGTAAATTATCAAGATAAGTTGGGAAAACTATATCTGTGCACGAGTTACTCATTTATTACTTATTTATATAAAAAATCAATATAAATAAGTTTTCCAAGTATTATAACTCTTATAACTCTTATAACTCTTATAGTTCACTATTCTCATACTTTCCACTGTAGTATAGTCTAGCTGCTGTTTTATCTTTCATGTTTACATTAAACACGTTAAGAATCATATCTAAGCCATATGGAATGTTAACAGTCTCAGTACATCGTGGATGAAATAGTAAGCTTGCAAAACCATCAATACACTTATCTTTTGCAAAGCCATAACCAGTAATAAAAGGAATAAATGCTGACTTATGTAAAGCATCTTTTAGTTCAGATATTGATCTAGGTTTTATTATGTTAACAAATAGGTTAGAAGTGATAATATTGATCTTACTAAGCCAACTGGGACTTTCTTGTTTATCATAGTCAACAATTTGATCAATAAACTCTTCTAAAACATCATATCTATGTAAAGTACCATTATTAAACTGTGTTTGTATATCTACTGCTGTAGACAAAACCTGATCAAACGTTTTATTCATGAACATAGACGTCACAGCTAGACAACCTGATGAATAACAATAGTACTCTTTATCTTTTGCATCTTTTAATTCTTCTAATTTACCAAGAGTATACCAAAATCCACTAAAACCACCACCTGGCACGTAAACTCCTTTATGTAGTGGTTTAGATAACGTAAAAATAACTGCTATCAATGTAATATTGTATATGATATAGATGTATGTAAATCGCATTATTTATGTAGTGTTACTTATATAGTACTTTCTATTATTTAGATTACAATCATTTTAGGACTTAAACGTTTGTAAAAAATAATAAAATGTCAGTCTTAGATAATGTTAGCTTTTCAGAATTAGCTTCTTACTTTGAAGAAAATAAGGATAAAGACTGGAAAGAGTGGCTTTCTTTTGAAACAGTTTTTGATAAGCCTGGTAAACAAGGAATAGTTGGTTTATTAAAAACAAATAAGTGTATGGGCGATAACAATAGGATTGTGTTTAAGATATCTCAGTATATTAACTATCTTACACAGCATGAGTTAACTATTATGAATGGGTTAAATAGTTTAGCAGGTTATTGCCCTCACTTTTGTAAGTCACTCGGTTCAATTACATGCAAAATAGATCCTAAAATAAACAAGCATAGTAATCCATTTGATACAAGACATGCTAAACATACAATAGACAAAGAAGTCATGTTATGTGAGTATATTGATAAGAGTTATAAGTTTTATAACTATATTCGTTCAGTTGATAAGATATCAGAAGATGTACTATACTCTACTGTAAAACAAGTACTTATGGCACTATCAGTTTCACAGAAAAAGAAGAAGTTTACTCACTATGATCTTCACTCATTTAATGTGATGATGAAGAGATGTGACAAAGACACTGTATTTCTATATGTTTTAGATGATGATAATCAGTTTGTATGTCCAACGTATGGCCATTACCCTATAATTATAGATTTTGGATTTTCCTATATAGAAGATATGGAAGATGGCCCACTATGGGCAAGTTTGGCACATACTGACGTTGGTTTTATGTCTAACTGTTTTGATAAGTTTTCTGATCCAAAGCTTTTTCTGGTAACAGTTTCTAGAGAAATTAAGGATAAAAGAGGTAGTAAAAGGTCTAAGTTATTAAGAAGAGTTGTAAAGAACATTTTTAATCCTTTAACTATCGATTGGGACTGTGGATGGGATGATGAAGAAGAAAAAGGTGCAGCGGATTATGTTACGGCAATGGTACGTGATTATAATCCTGGTTCGTTTTTATTTGATGAATATGAGCACTATTGTATTGATATTCTTCAATCTCTTGTTGTATTACCTTTAGAACCACAAAAATATACTGATATTCATAAGTCATATAAGGCATTTTTGACAGAGTGGATGAAGGTTGAAAGTCAAATTTCATCACATTTTTACAATTTGTACATATTAAAAGGTATCGTTGACTCTGCTCGTAATGTTAGGGCTGCTTATACACGTAAAGATACAAGAGCAGATGCAGTTAAAACATTTAGGCATAGTTTACATGATAAAGTAAATCAAGTTGCTGATTTCTGTAGATTAGATGGAATACAATATGAGACTATGTTATGCTCTTTGATAGTTTTTTCTAGATGTATGGAGGGTGTAATGTATGATGTAATCTCTTCTAGAATGTCAGTTAAAGAATCTGAATATAGAAAAATGCCTCTTCAAAATGTAGAACAGATCTATGCTGCTATAGAGGTTAATCTACCAGATAATTACGAGTATAATAAAAACACAACTGTAGTTGTACTAAATTCAGATAAAGAGGAGAGAACTAGTTTTAAACTTCCATCTTCGTGTATTAAAGAAGTAAATGAACTACATTCAATGTCGAGAGGATCTTATTTATATAATGTATGGAAGAATATTGGTTCTTCTACAAGCGCATAATAGTTTCTCGACATATTGGACATGATGGATCTTTAAAAGTTCTAATACATGTTTCAACCCATTCTGTTAATGGTTTTGTATAGAAACTATGTCCACAAACTAGAGTGGTTGTATATCTAACACCATAGTTATTTGTTCCAGGTCGTAAACGTGTATGTGTAATTCCACATATTTTGTTGTCCCATTTTTTTGTCCACCAAAACTTACTCATATTTTGTATAACAAAACAGTATAGATTTAGATCATATTTGTTTAAAGACTTCTATACAAAATATAAATATTATGGAGAATAATTCTGATTCGGATGCTAAGTTGATTCCTTTTTTAAGGAACTTGGCAGATTCAATTGAAAATAAGAAGCTCGTACCTAAACAACTAGAGAGTATCGGAGAGTTCTTTATGGCATATCAGTTTCAAGAACAAGCAATTCGTGATAATGATAATAGTGAAACAGTAGATCGACGTTATAGCAGTGATGAACTTGTAAAGTTTATCATACTTGGATGGTATATTTACTGTTGTATACTTACAAAGGATGTCAAGGGTCCAATGCAACTATTTATGAGTAGTGAAGATGATGAAGATGATACACAGATTGTTACTGAGCAATCTAGTGAGCAAGTATGTGAGCAATCTAGCGAACAAGTGAGTGAATAAGTGTGTGAACAAGTAAAACTCTAATAATGTAGATAAAAATAATCTCAAGAAATAATAAATGAGTATCTCGTTAAAACAAGATTATAAAGGAAGTTTACGTTCAGCTAAACCAACTGTTTTAAGCAAAAGAAGAGTTAAACCACCTCCAGGAGCATTAGGTGCTGTAACTGATATACCAGCACAAGTAATTCCTCCTCTCAATACCAACATTCAGTTTAATATACTTCCAAAGTTAAGATTAGCTGCTAGACCAGGTTTGGCAGCATTAGATCCAAAAATTCTACCTGAAAATTTTAACTGGAAAGACAATGGACAGGAAAAATCAAAACTTATAGCAGAACCAGACAATCAAATGTTATGTGGCTCTTGCTGGGCTATAAGCGCAGCTGGTATTATAGGAGATAACCATGTAGTAGCTGGAACTGTCGATTGGAAGCCTAATCTATCAACAACTTGGTGTCTAGCTTGCTATCCTCAATATCAATGCCAAGGAGGAAATCCTGCCGTACTTTATGGTGATGTTGCAAATACAGGAATAGCATCTAATAACTGTGTAGACTACTCTTGGTGTTCTCAAAATAATAGCTGTAATGGCAAAGCAACTGAACACTTTTCTACAGAAGGATTATCTGGTTTAATTCCAAGTTGTGGATGCTATAATGGAGATGTTAAACATTATCTATACAAAATTGATAACCCTACATATGTATCAATTGGTCAATCTGACTTAACAGAAGACAACTTTGCAACTACACTCAAAAAACATATATATACAAATGGTCCAGTTCAAGGTGGATTTTTAGTATTCAGAAACTTTATGTCTGGAGGGTTCTCTAAAGTAAATGGTGGAGTATACCTTGAAAATGGTGTATACGATGAGAATGGAGATGTGAGCTTCGATGACAACCAAGTATCTTCTGATAACTATGCTGGTTCTCATGCTGTAGCAATCATTGGATGGGGAGTTCAGAAAGGAGTTGTAGTTGACAATAATGGTACTAAAAATGATGTTCCATATTGGTATTGCAGAAACTCTTGGGGAACTAAATGGGGTGATGGAGGATACTTTAAAATGGCAATGTACCCAGTTAATAGAGTTGTTCAGTTTGATAAGTCTGTTATTATAAGTACACCTTCTGGAAACTTCCAAGGAGGTGGTATGATATTAATGACTGCTACATCTAAACCTGAGTTAAAAACACTAGGACAACTTCAAGAAATTCAGGAAAGTATCAGAGAAAAACCAGATTCATATTACTCAACTGAAGAACAAGATAGAGGTACTGGTGGTGGAGGAGATGATAGCGGAGGAGGAGATGGTGATGGTACCGGTGATACTAGTAGTTCTAGTAAGCTAATGAAGATTGTAAAATATGTAGCATTAGGTTTAGTTATTCTATGTATTATTGGGTTGATAATTTTCTTTATAAGAAAATGGAGAATGAGTAGAGATGTAGGTAGAAATGTAGATAGAAATAAGATTGTTATTCCACCTATTCCACCTGCTCCACCTGCCCCTTCTAGATCTCCTCCTGCTTACGTTCGTCGTTCTCCAAGTGTTCCTAGTAAGACTATGATAACTAGAGGTTCAGATATGGTAGTTGGACGTGCTTCGAATTATAGTTAATAAGTAGTATAAATTTTATACAATAATATGTATGAAATTATATAATATCTGTTGTACCAAGTACAATAGATACTTCTTTAGCATTTTTTTGTATTGTAAGTTCTGATAAGTCTACTTTCTGAGCAAACTTTTTGAGACTTATATCCATCTTCTTACTACATATCCAGTAATAGGTAAGTGCACTTGCCACAGATTGCGGCCTTGATCTATTCAACTTGGATGACTTATTTTTAGTTTTGTTATATAGTTCAACAACTTCATTCTTTTGTGCTTGTGTTGCTGAAAACTTATCCATAATCTCATAGATATGATGAACGGCAGTTAATGTTGATGTATGTATCTCTGAATCCTTTGGAGAGTTTACATTGACAAGTTTTAAACCTTTTAAGCTATTCTTCTTGTTCAATCCAAAGTTCTCCATTAAGTTTTTAGGAGTTTGACACTTACCAGCAATTTTATATGCGTGATATATACACGCAAAAATTACAGCCTTTCTTGATTCTCCACGAAAAATTTGACCTCTAGTGACCTGTAAATATATTTCATTGGCTTTGGAAACAATAGTTTCTGAGAAACCCATGTTTTCAACGTCCTTGTTTATGTTCTTGTCTTCAGACTTTCGCACTTGCACTCTTGTTGGATCCGATGATCTCTTGTTATCAGATCCACCATAAAAGCGCCATTCCTTTTCGTGCATAATAGTCTTTTGTATCTGTTCTCCGCAGTCGAGACAGCTAGTAATTCCATTCTCATTTACAACGTCTATATGTTTACATAAAACAACTGGTTGTATATATTCATTTTCTTCTTTATCCTCGGAAATTCTAAAAGTCTCATACTTAGCAAGAGCTTGTTCAAATGCTTGTTCAAAATCGGTCATATGATAAGTTTCTTTATAGTCAATATTTTATGTAATCAAAATCATTTTCAATTTTTCTTGCTTATAGGAACTACTATCCACATATTTTTTGCCCTATCAAAAAACAGTTCTTCTGGTTCGTAAGATATTTTTGGTATATCTGGAGTAGAATATAGAAACTTTTCTCCACGTTTCTGTAAAGAAAACATTCCCAAAATAGTATTCTGTGTTTTTTTACTCTCTTTAGTATCCTTACTCTCTTTAGTATCTTTAGTATCTTTAGTCTCTGTATTCTGTATACTCTGTATGTTCGTTGGATCCTGAGATACTTTTTTATGTCTTATACAAAAATTCATATTTAGTTATATACTATATGAATTTTTAGATCTCAAAATTACTTCCTAATTACTTCCTAATATCGTTAGTATAATTTTCATTAAACCATATCACTGTATCTAAAATACCGTCTTCTAAAGAAGTAAACTTAAAGTCTACTAGTTTTTGTAACTTTGCATTTGAAACAGTCTTCTTATACTGACCATCTTCTTTACTCGTATCATATACAACTTCTCCCGTATACTTCATACACTTACATATAGTATCACACACATCTGTAATACTATACTCTTCGCTACTACTAAAAATTATTGGTTGACTATCTTCATAGTTCTCCAAAGCCCATACAAGAAGTTTCGCAATATCAATAGCGTATGTAAATTGTCGTAGAGGCTTCCCTGAACCACTAATAACCAAATTAGATGATAATTTATTAGAAATATAACATTTATGTATAAGAGCTGGTATAACATGTGAATCCTTAAGATTAAAGTTATCATACTTTCCATATAAGTTACCCGGAATTACAGAAATGAATTTAGTATTATGTTGCTTATTATAAGTTCTGCTCAATATATCTACAAGTCTCTTTGAATATGCATATCCTTCATTACTCCAGTGCGGAGGTCCATCATGTAAATACTCTTCTACAATAGGATAATTTACTTTATCTGGAAAAATACAGGTAGATAGCATTGATATAAGTTTTACAACTTTTGCCTCAAAACTAGCTTTCATGACATTTACATTGATTAGCATGTTCTTTGTAAAGAACTCTACGCCCTCATCCATGTTTTTATATAAACCACCAACATAAGCGGCTAGATTTATTACATGTGTTGGTTGAAAAGTAGAAAATAGCCTTGCAACTTCGTCATAATTAGTGAGATCAGCATCCTTTGAAGATGCAAACAACCATACTCCATCAATAGAGCTTGTTTTGACATAGTCATTCAAGTTTTTACCAACTAACCCACTTCCTCCTAGTACTAGTATACGCATTTTATTATTTTTAAACATAATTCTTAGACTAGAATTAAACGGTAGAACTACGTTTAACAATCATAGAACCAACAACTACAAAAAATAATAAAGAAATAATCATCAATCTTTTTTCAGGCATGTTTATATAATCAAAACTTTATTTTTTCTTCAAACATAGTTCCAATAGGAACAAATGTTGGATTTTTTCTAGTATTACCATGACACTCATACTCAATCTTATTAAAACTTTCTCTAAACTTCATTATATTCAAATTTCCACCATATTGCTCTAACAGACGCCAATGTGGAGCTGGCATAATATTAAGCATAGTAACTCCAACCATATTGTTATACATCTTCATTAAAAGCATCATAGAATGATCATATAGCCTATTATGTTTGTTATCATCTATCCAAGACTTACAGCAGTTAAAAGAACAAAAAACTCCATCAGTTTCATAGTATTCAGCAACGTTAACTCTAATGTTGTTTATACCTTCTGTAATACTATTAACACTATCTTGTTTATTTACCTCAAGCCTTTTTCGAGTATTAACAGTAATATTCTCTTTTATAGTGTAGTTTTCTCTACTTATGTTAGAATGATAAGTATTTTCTATCTGACTTGGAACATACTTAATTGGACATCCAATAGGCTTCGTGTCAAAAGGATGTCTACACCAATAACAATGATATCTAAGTAGATTTACATTCATTCCAGAGTTAAAGTCAATCATACATATTTGACACATATGTAAACGCTTAGCCTCGTCCAAAAATGAAACTACAGATGGAGTAAACTTATCAGCGTTTAAGTCTGAAATCTTTGTAGTATTAGGTGTTCCTACTTTATCTTCATCAATTTTGTCTATTATATCAATACCATAAGTATGAAGAATCTTAGAAGTATTTATTCCAGTAAGAGTAAAACTATACTTGCTCTTTTTAACACGCTTGCTCATTTTATTGTTGTAATATTATCAACTCTTTAATTTCAAATTCAATTTGAAATTAAAACTCTCTATTCTTTTTTCTCAACCTCTAGTACATTTAAAAATGTAGCTAACACTAACCAACCAATCAGAGGAACTATTAACATCTTACCAATGTCACTTGCTACGGTATAACACCATAAACTAGCTGTTAACGCTGTAATGATAACATAAACAGATAACTTCTTGTTATTTTTGCACGAATAGACATAAACCCATAAAAAGAACACAATGTTAAGTAAAACATAAAAAGTATCAACTAAACTTTTACTTCTCATGCTAGTAACACTATTTCTAGACATATACCAAGATATACCAACTAATAAGTATAATATACTCCAAGCGATAGAAAATACTCCTGGATTAGGTCTAATTTTTACTACTGAGCCAGAATCTTTACTCATAGGACAAACTATAGTACTAGCAAAACCAACTATTAATGGTAAAACTATTGGAATATAAGACATGCTATTCATTTTATATATACAAATATTTTTGTATATCTAAAGTGTAATATCATATAAGACAAATAGTAAAGAATGGATGATGAAAGATATCACGATACACGAGCTCTTGCTATAGCTGAGGCTACATCTGCTATAATAACTATAAAAGATACAAAGACTGACATTGACTATCTTTTTCAAACAGATATATTCGATATGAGCAGTATATCTAAAACTAATGCTGGGAATAGCAGTATAATAGACTCAAAAACACTACTACGTAAAGTAAAAGAATGTATGAAATTTATCAAGAAAGCTGATACAAGTGATGACGCAAAAATTAAGATAGGAGACTTCTTGTGTAATAAACTATATAAAATATATAACCTTTCATCTGATAAACGTCAAACTATAATCAAAGAACTAACAAATTCAATTATGAATGCTAGCGAAAGCATGCCTATACCTCTAAGACTATTCTTCTTAAAGTTTAGAGATGAATCTATATCATATCCTATAGCAGTAAATCTTTTCCACAATGATATCAAAAGTAAAATACGAACTATTCCCTACTTTCAGATTCTCAAGTATATTCTTCGATCAAATGCAGATATAAGAGAAGATAAACATGTAGAAGAAGTTTTAGATGAATTTGAAACATTGTTTAGTAACGATGAAGTGTCTATATACACAAAGATGGAAATAGCAGACATATTCTTACTTAATAATAGAACAAGAAGAGGTAACGAAATGATTGACGTTCTTAGAGCACTTGAACTAAATTTAGTAAATAGAAACGAATACGTAGAAGATAGCCATAAGTTTACAGTATATAAAGATAGTCAAAATGTTCATGGAGGTGATATTAATAATTCTGTTCTTAAATCATGTGTTTATCTAATGGAGATTGAACCTCCAAATGGATACAACGAAGAAGAAGTTAAAAAGATACTCAAAGAGGTATCTCCAAAACATAGTGAGATTATTGACACCGTTTTAGAAAGAATAGATATTGATACATCTAGATTTAAGTGTGGAGATAACATGTTTTCACTATATAATGTTTTCTCATCTTTATGGTCATATATAACAAAACATGAATATTCTAAAGATATTCAACTACGATTAGTAGAAGAGATGGCAGCCATGGCAAAGTACTGTACTACTGGACACTTATCCCGCTTTATTAATAGTATTCAAGGATATACAGAAGATGAAAACCTTTCTATACGAATATCAAGTGAACAACAAATCATAGCCGTTGTAATACACTTTCTAGACACAATATGCTCTTCTGCACCAGATAATGTATTAGATTCTATGATAGAAAGAGATAAAACACCATTTTATAACTTTATAATGAACAAAATGAACGATAAGATCCCTCAACTATGTATGGAATATGGAGATGTCCAAGAGTATATTCTTATACCTATAAAGAGATATACAAAATGTGATGACTGGACTATTTATGATAATATTTTAACATATAAGTTATAACAGATAATATTGAATAAAACATTTTATTCTGAATAACAATAAAATGGAGCAAAAGACATACTGTATAAAAGGACGAAAGAGTCCAAACAAGTCATGTAGGCAAAGATCTAGAAAGTATACAAGAAGTCACACTAGAGCTAAGTTCTTATATAACCCAGATGATCCTAAAAAGTCATTTGATGTATACATAGACAAAAATCCAGAAGATACAATACACATAAAGTATACAACTGTACAAGATGTAAAAAACACTATCAAAAAACTAGAACAATTATACAAGAGTAAACAGTATACACATAAAAGAATATGGCAAGTAGGTATGATTATGAAAGTTCGTCTAGAAGTACTAAAAAATACAAAGAAGGAACAGTATAAACTAGCAAAAGACTATTTCGACTTTCTAGGTAATAGAACCAAACTAAGTAATACAGAAAGATATAAAGCAACCTTTACTCTAAATAAAAAGTCTCCAACTAGACGTTCTCGTAAACCATGTAAGTCAAATAAACGTTGTAACATGAGAAAAACACCAAATAAAAAGTGTAGAGCAAACCAGACTTATAATCGTTCTACTAAACGTTCTACTAGACTTTGTAATAAGAATGCTTAAAAATAAGATTATATATAACAAAATGCTCATTGAAGTTCTACTAGTATTACTTTGTATAGTACATAAAAAGAGACTCCTATAGATTGATTATTCAAGTATTATACCATACTTGTTCAAAAATCATTTTTTTTATTTTTCTATTCAGTAAAGATGGTTCTAACATGTCAAAAAGACACATTCTGGCTTGAGCATCTTGGAAGTTTATTTTGTAGTTATGAACTCATTCCAGTAGCTAGTATGAATTTTGTAGAACAAATGAATGCATTAACTAGACTAGTAATACTCATATTTATAGTACTATTTCTAGTAGGTTACAAACAAAGTGTATTGTTTCTTCTTCTATCATTATTATTTATAATTATTCTTTATTATATACAAATGAAGACTGTATCAGAAAATTATACCTCACCTAACATACAACAATCGAACGTGAATGTAATAAGATGCGCTGATTTAAGCAACTCAAAACGATTTTGCAATGACATTAGAGAACTAGATGGAACTCCAGATAATCCTGGAGCATTCAATAATAAATCATGGACATCTGTCAACCAGAGACTAGCTGGACCAGCAAATCCAAAAACAAAAATACCACCTGTTGTTACTGTACCTTCTCATGATTTAAGTTATTGGAAAGCTAATAACATGATAACACACTCAGCTATCAACGATGAAACTCAGAATGACGTATACCAGTCTGGTTATCAAGTTTCTACATGCTGTGCACCAAGTTACGATTGCAGGGAAACATGTGGAATGATAATTCCTGGAAAACAACCTCAATATGAACCTGAGTATCAACCAAGATATCAACAACAATATTACCAACAAGCTGTAAGCCAGCAAGCTATGAGCCAACAAGGTATG
>JACCEB011732653.1_pt1 | contig 27763 bp, 24 predicted proteins | sample 7454761 | NCBI WGS metagenome assembly JACCEB01 (sample SAMN15323454, study PRJNA562643) | freshwater metagenome | isolation source: river surface water | place: USA:Blue River Watershed | collected 2017-08-18
CTTTGGGCTGGTAATCCTGTTCGGTGTGGGTGTTTACTTTTCCTCAACACCTTCAGGGGAAGAAAATGGTACAAGCATCTTTAGGGTGCTTGCCACCTTGTTCTCAGTATTCTCGAGTAGTAAATGATCCACAGGAGGCCTAGGCCTCCTGTGGATCATCCTTTATGTCATCTTTAGATAAAGATTGATGCTTTCGAGGTATCGGTACGCACAGCGATCAGGCTGCTAGCGTCTTCAGCCAGGAATACGTGACGACCAAAGCCATCACCCAACTGGCCACCCGCGGCTGTCTTGGTCCCAATAAACGTCCAGACACCGTTGAAGCGCATCCAGCTCTCGATAGAACCGCGCTCAGAGGCCGATCCCGGGTAAGCGATGGACAAGATGGTGCCATTGGCATTGCAGCCCAGGGACTGAGCGAACTCAGTATAGGTTCCCGCATTGTTGCTGACAATACTTGTTTCAGCGTTCCAGTTGCCGTTAGTACGGCGGAAGACCACGACGCGGCGGCTTGTGCTTGCCAGATTGTTGGAGGCAAACAGCAATTGGGAATGAACCACCTTGAACATGTAAGCGATGTTACTACCGTTGGCAGCTTCGGTCGGCTTCAGTTCGTTCAGCAGGGTCGTCGTAGCGTTATCGAAGCCGTACAGCTTGATAGAGCCTTGATTGCCAACGTTAGGGATGCCCACAGCCAGCACGTTCTGTTGAGGAGCCATCGAGAGATGAGCACCAAAGCCAGAACCAGCTGCACCACGGATAACCTTCTTTTGTTCCATTCTTCCGGTGCTGGTGTTCAAAGCGAACATATAGACGGAGTCATAACCGGCATCGGCCACAAACAACACAGAACCATCCGGTGAGATCGCGATGCGATCACCAAAGGTGCTCAGCGGACCCAGGTCTGTCGGGCAAATATCTTGCATCTGGTGGCCAAATCCAGAGTACAGCTGAAAGATCACCCGAGGGCTACGACGGGTTTGACCGCCGGTCAGACCGGAAGCAGAGTAGGCAATGTTACCGTTGTCAGCCACAGCCATGTCCTTACCCAGCTGCATTTGGTTGTAAGGCTGGAACGTAACGTCGATGTTGCTGGCAGTGATAGATCCCAGGTAAGTCGAGCTTACCGTAATGTCGTGAACGACCGTCGTACCTGCCGAAGCAGCCACGTAGGCAGGTAAGCCCTGCGGGTACTCGGGCAGACCGATCTGAGGAGACACTTGCTGTTTTTCCAAACGAACGGAAGCCAACAGGTTAGGCGACAGATAACCGTCGGGTACGTTGGACACCGAACCAGTCCAGTAGGCGCCTTCTCCGCCAGACAAGCTGAACTCAGACTGCACGTAAGTCAAGTCTTCTTGACCGCCGGTGTTCACGAACAACTTAGCGTTGATCAGATTACCTTCAGAACCCCAGCCGTCTGCTTCCACACGGACGAGGAAGTTGGTGTTGTAGGTAGGAGAGGAAGGATTGGTATCCAAAGCTTCACCCGTGCCCACAAACTTGAAGACCGCGGCCTGGTAGGGAGGCAGGCCTTCTAAGTAAGAAGGGTTGCCGGAGGCTTCCACTGCGCCGGTGGTCGTTACGTCTCCCTGGGCTTCAACACGGATGGGCGTAACGCCTGTAAGAGTCGTAGAACCGTCAGCAGTCGTGGTGATTGTGTTGATCTTTTTGCTACCCGTGCCTTGGTATGAAATCACCACAGGCAGTTGAGTATGGTCAAACAGGCTGACCTTGGTGATCGTCGAGTTTTGACGGCGGAACAAGCCCACCAAACCAGAGTTAGGCACCGAGTTAATAGACCGAGTGCTGTCGCTCACCAAGATGAACTCACCCGAAGGAGAAGCCCGCAGGTTCTTGGCCAGGATCTCTCCCGTAGGGATCGTCAACTCCTGAGTGTTAGGCAGTACTTGGTTGACCGTCCGTAACTTGATTTTGAAGATGCTGCCGTTGACGCTGATAGACGCTTCAGGAACAGCCACGTCCAGAGTGACCTGGATGCTTGCGCCAGTCTGAACGACTGAGCAGTTTGTTGGAACGATCGTGTAACCCGTGAAGCTGTCGTAGTTGGTGATCGTCAGATCCACCGTCTCCAGCAGAGTTGCCTCAGTCGGACCCTCGATATTGACCATCGAAGTCACGCCCACGGAGCTAGGCACCATGTTCTGAGGAATCAAACGGGTATTGGGCAAGAACCCGGCCACGCCGTTCTGAACGCCAAGTTTCTCCCGAGGGATGGCGTCCAGGTATGCCAGGGCTTCTTGGCGGTTATCTTTGCCAGTCCCGCCTTTTTCCACATCAAGGATGTAGCCCCGGGAAAGTCCCGGGCCTTGTATTTCTTTACGCATGGGGTTTTCCTTGCTTACTTAGAGCTAGAGATCTCCAGGAACCAGGCCTGGGAGTGGTCATAACGCCGGCTGCTGTCTTGAGCATCCGAGGCATTCTTGGTCAGATGCTTAGAAGCCTCTGTGTGCACGTACTGACGATAGAAGTTGTCGTGAACATTGACAGACCAACGTTTCTGTTCGTTGATCTTCCAGTAATCAAACAACATACCGTAGCCGCCCATCAACGGATTGACAGGATCCTGGTAAGTAATGAACTGGCCGGGAAAAGCCGCACGCTGTACCGGGAATCGTTCAATAGCCAGATAGGGGGTGTCCACAATGACCAAGAAGCTCTGGGACAGAGTCATGTAGCGACGGATCACATCGTCAGACCAAGCGGCTTCAAGCGATATCAGATTGGGACTGCCATCCACGGGCGGAAGCTGAAGAGAAGCCAGATTGATACGGAACTGGCTGTCCAACAGACGTTCGATGTAGGGAAGCTGATTCAGATCTAGCACGAACTGCTTTTCGCCGTTCATGTAGAAGGTGCCTTCCTTGAGGAATACAAGGAAACCACCCAAAACCAAGAACACCGACTTGCCAGACAAGTCGTTGCTAACCGTGAAACGGATCTTCTCTTTCATCTGACCACCAGGCTCAAAAGGCTGGATGTTGTCAGGGTTGAGGCGGACACGAGTCAGACGACCGACGTCCAAGAAGCTTACAATGCCAACATGATACTTGTTTTGCAGGCGTGCCGATACCGCTCCGTCCAAGACAAAGGCTTTCTTAGCATCCGCAGTCGTGTCATGGATCAGACCATTCACTGTCAGAAGGCAGTGGGTGTCCAGTAAGGTCATGTCAGTGGCAAATTGAATGCGAGTGATCTGAACGTCAGGGAACGCAGCAGCTTGAAGTCCTGCCGGATAGTTGATACCGGCATAACCCAGGTTCAGTGTATAGCCGCTCTGTACGGCATCGCCAAAGCGTACGTACCGGAGGTCTGCATTCGGCAAGCTATCCACATGAGGGAGGCTGCGGTCTCCGATGCTTTCCAAGAAAGTCGCAAGAGTTCCTGGGTAAGCAAAGAGTTCCGCCCGAAGAGGTTCGAGGTTGACATAGATGTTTCCCTGCTGCGCCGGATGCGTCAGGGTCAGGTAAATATCCCTGAATTCCGACAACAGGTCATAGCAGAAAACATCGGCCGAAACCAAGGGCTGCCATTGGGCGCCGATGGTATGGCCCCGGCAAATGCCGGATTGAAATTGGTACATAGTTGGCTCCAAATACTATGACATGAGGACGGGTGAAGTCCGGTCCTTCTATTTAGAAAGGGAATGCGTGTGACCCAAGTCGTATTAGAGACTGATCGCACCGGGATGGCGATCGCTAACCTGGTTGTGCGAGAGCCCCATGTTTTGACGGAAGTCAATAGCCGCTCCAAGCGGACTATTGTCCCTGTCCATGGTCCATTTTATTTGAACAATCTCCTGTTGGAAATCCAATGGCCTGACGGCTCTTACTCTCCTTTGGAGCTTGGAACCGACTACGCCCCGGTATTCCGATACCGTTCCGCGGAGATTGCTACTTCGAAGGAAGTTTTTGGCGGGCTGCAGGTTCAACGCGAGCTCGTCGAAGGCATGATCTGCCTTACCTACCAAGCTTTGGGAACTGCTTGGGCAGGTGATCGCAACTACGTGTTGGAAGCGATCGCCTCCTCGGTGCTGAATCCCAGGGTAGCTACCTGGGACTCGATCTCAGGTCTTCCCGAGATCTTTCCGCCCCAGACCCACCAACAACCTCTCGAAGACTTTCGTGGTCTCGAGGATCTGATAGCTGCCGTTAATGCTATCGGCGATAAACTGGCAGAGCCGTTCAATCCAAGTTTGCTTTACCCACAGGTTGCTGTGGAACTGCTCGCCAAGTACGAGGGCCTGCTCCGTCGTACGGAATCGCTTGAGAACGAACTCCTCGAGTTGCGTCGCCAGCTCGGCCTCTCTTAAACCCACCTCTTTACATTGGAGTTTCCTATGTCCTCTCTGACCCCTCCTGTTCCGTTCATTACGCAGACGATGTCCTCCACCAACCAGTGGGTGGAAGTGGCCGCTATTCCAAGCAACATCAGCTTCGGCACGTTGCAGTTGTCTGCTCTGGAAACCTCCGGCGCGGAAGCCACCCTGGAAGTTGCCATCGCTAACGACCTGGCCTCGATCTCGACCGTCAAGCACACCGACTACGCCCAAGTAAAAGCCCGTGGCAACTACGCTGGCTTTGGCCGTCTGGTCAAGGGCGGCGAACGCGTGTTCGTCCGTGCCTCTCACGGCAGCATGGCCGTACGTGCTGCTGTCCTCTGCCACGAAATTCCTTCGATCTAAAGGAGAAGGTCCATGCGGCGTAATTACAGCCCAGGGGCCTTGATCATCGAAGACGGTGTCGTCCCGCCAGAACGCGGCGGCACCGGAGCTGAAGATATCAACCAAGCCCGTAACAATCTCTTTATTGAACCTGCGTCACGGGTAGGCCAGCCCCATGGGGCTGTGCCTATCGGTGCCAATGGCATCATCCCTTCCGTGTACTTCCGCCCCACAGATCGTTCGTCTGTGGAAATCGAAGGTCCTACGTCCATCCCTGTAGACACCCAAGCTGTTTACAAGATCACCAATTATGACTCCAGGCGCGAATACCTTTTGGTAGCCGTGTCTGGCAGCATTACGCGCGATGGAGACCAGCTGTTCTACAAGGCGCCGGTACTTCCTGGTCCTTCTGGCTTCTTGGTCAATGGCATCCAGTTCCCTGTCATCGCTACTTCGGTAGACCGCATCCCTAACACTCCGGTGATCCTGTCGCCAGTGTCTGGACTGACACAGAACATCTCTGTGGTGACGATCCTGACCTCGGACTGGTCCTCTACCTATCCAGAAGATGAGCATTACTCGTCGGACTACGAAGTGGCTCTGGATCCCGCGTTCACGAACATGTTGACGGCTCTGTATAACGGGACCAACAACAAGACTTCGTTCCAGTTCTGGATCCCCAACCCAGGGCAGACCGTCTATTTCCGCGCTCGTCATCGCGGTTACTACGGCGGTGTCTCGGCTTGGTCTGGTGCGACGATGTTCACTCGGACAGCCGAGCAGAAGCCTTTGGCCCCTTATCTGGTCAGCCCGGGTGGTGACACGACCACCAACACAGATGTCTATACCTTACAGATCTCTGCGTTTGAAGGTACAGCTCCCGGCGATGCCTCTGCCAAAGTGGTTTGGCAGATTGCTACAAGCGCCGACTTCAGTGATGCGGTGAACTCCGAGACAGGCCCTGGTGTCTACACCAAGGTGTTGTCCGGTCTGGTAAGCGGTCAAAGCCGTTATATCCGGGCTTCTCACATCGGCACTCAAGGTTGGGTGTCGGATTGGACCCCTGCCGCAAAGCTGACATATCAATTCTTGTCGCCAGTACCAGAGCGGCCAACACTGACCAACCCAGGCCCCACGATGATCGGGCAACGCCCAGCCATCTTCAAGGCAAGTCCGTACGCCAACGCTCGTCCCAACGAGACTTTGGACCACATGGAGCTCCAGATCGCCAATAACTCCAGTTTCACCACTGGTTTGAAGACGGTTACCTCTCCTAACAACCAGGTCGAGTACTACAACCTAAATGCCAGCACCACGTATTTCGTGCGTGTCCGCTACCACAGCGTGAACGCGCATGTTTCCGACTGGAGTCCTGTTCGTCAGTTCACGACAGCTGCTTCGTTTGCTCCGGCAGGCGAGTTGGCTATCGTCCGTGGCTCGAACTACACCAGTGCTAAGTTTGGTGTGCCCCTGATGTTTAATCACAACTCAGGGCGCCTGGTAACGGCTGAACGGGTATTGTTCCCGGCTTCAACGCCTCAGGGTGCTGTGTCAGGTCTGACGATCCTTCGAGACTCTACTGGGTCTTGGGTGAAGGATACGATCGCTCCTGTGGTGGGACAAGAGCCTCCAGCCGGCGAGTACGATAACTTCTACTACCCTGCGTTCGACATGGATGCATCCGGCAACCGTCTGGTGACGCTGTGCTTCCGCACCCAGTCTCCTGGTTCTGTTGGCACTCTTTACCCGGTGGTACTGAACCGCACAGAGAACGTGTGGCGTTACGACGTCCTGTTCAACTACGGTATCACATACTCCCCGTCTATCGGCTTTTCGAACTTCTTTGTAGGTTTGGCAAATAACGGTCAGAGTCTGGCGTTCTACCTTGGTGGAGCCATCCAGGTCATGAACCTGGTAGGCGGCGTCTGGGAAGCTGCTCGCACGGTCAGCATCGAAGGGTTTGAACAGAATCCTATCAACGCAGACCAAGCTGGCCTCGGTCGCATCGACCTCGACGCGATGCGCTTCAACTTGAACAACAAGATCCTTAACATTTCGGGTGCATCAGCAACCCTGGTTCGGTCTCTGTTGAGCGAGAAGGTAGACTCAATTACCTTGAACGGCGACCGCATGTGGCTCAAGCACACCTCCACAGGCGCTATCCGCGTCTATCGCTCGTCTACCGATGCCATGGAACCTGTCATGCTCAACAATCCTGGCTGGGCTGTCTGGGCTACGGGCTTCAACGACAATGGCACACAAGCGTATGTTATCCAGAAGGATCCAAACCTGACGGAGACGTATCTCTTGCTTACCTTCGAATTGAACAATGGTACTTGGCAGCAAGTCAACCAACGTTTGGTACGTCGCACTCACGGTTCCGTGACTGGGGCTCAGGCGCCTAACCTGCGCTTCTACTCTGTGTCTGACAGTGGCCTCGAAACCTCTGTGGACTCAGGCGTGATCGCTATCACCTAAAGCACTCCATCCTGGCTGGGGAGACCCAGCCAGGATGGTTGCCGCTTATTCAAGCTTTACGTTTCTGCCATTGACCTTCAGGCTTCCGCTTACGTTGATGTTTCCTTGCATAGCGATGTTGCTGCCACGGATACTTACCGCGCCGCCGGAGGTCTTCATCCAAGTGGAATTGGTACGACTGTCGATACCAAACTCACAGCCGTTGTCGTTACGAAGCCGGATGTTTCCGGTATCCGTCTCAAACAGCATCTCCAGGGCATTCGGTTCTCCGTCTGACGTGGTCGACCAGATCCGGATCTTCTTGTCTCGCGTAGAGAACATGTAGCCGTAGGAGCTAGACATGTCAAAGACTTCGCCTTTTTCCGTGATATTGCCAAAAGCAAACACCACATGTTCTTTACGACGCAAGCCAGGCTCACGGAAGATGGTCTTCCACCAGTAAGTCTGGTCGTCCGAGTATTGCCAAAGCTCTACCGTTTCACCGGCTACTACGTCTGGAGCTGTTTGTCGGCCGTCATTCCCGCCATTAAACCACCTGGCCGTGAAGAAAGACTTCCGGTCAAACTTAGCCGGGATAGGCTTAGCGTCTTGGTTGACCACGGTTTCGTCGATGATGATCTTGGTGTCTTCTTTGATCAGACCGTCTTCCTGTGACAGCATCTCGACGGGCAAGACCAAGATCTTGTCGGATTTAGGATCCTTGTCCTTGATCACCACACCCATGGCCACAGGTCTCCAGCGGGAATTTACCTGGTTTAGCTGTTCTGTGTCATGCCTTTTCATAAGCACCTTTCATTTTTTACAAACGTCGCATATCCAATAGTAAAAAACAAAAAGGATATCTATGCGCATCGAGTGGTTTGAAGCCAAAGGGTATTCGCATCTTAGTCTCAATAACATCGAGACTATACGCATCTCCCCTGAAAAGAAGTTCCATTGGATCTTGGGAACCAACGGATCCGGCAAAAGCTCACTGCTTAGCCAGTTGACGCCTCTGACAGCTTCTCCTCAAGACTACCAAAAAGGCGGTCACAAGAAGTTGCAGGTCATCTGCGACAAGGGAAGGTTCAGATTGGAGTCCGACTTCTCTGGTCCCAAGAACTTGTTTCGGGTCATCCGTATCCATCCTGACAACACAGAAGAAGAGCTGAACCCCGGCCATACATCTACAGTAGCCGATAATCTTGTCCAGCAAATCTTCGGTGTAAACCGTGACACTCATGCTTTGTCTTTGGGTCGTCTCAAGTTCACCGACATGCGACCCATGGAGCGTAAGCAATGGTTGACCAAGCTGTCGGACACCGACTACTCTTATGCTCTTGAGTATTTCAAGAAGCTAGTAGGTCATTACCGGGATATCACTGGTTCTATCAAGGTAGACCAGAATCGTCTCGTGGAGCTCCGTGGACGACTTTTAGGTCCGGATGAGGAAAGGGTGCTCCTTGAGGAAGTAAACCTGCTGAACAGCCAAATAGAGGGCTTGCGTGAGCTTATGCCTAGACCCGAGGTAAGCTGGGGGCAGTTTAACGCACAAATAGCTCAACTCAAGGAAGAATTGGACAAAAGCTACACAAAGATACGAGCCCGTTTGCAAAAGCAGAAGGTCATCCTTCCTCTGCCCGGCATGGGACTTCTATCGGACGACCTGGCCAACGCCGAGGCTGAAAGCAAGTTCCTTAAGGATTTGACTGGTCCTTTGTACGATGAGTTTGATCAGCTTTCTAGGAAGATCGAGGAAAAGCAACAGACCCAAGGTCTTGACTTGCAGACCCTGTTGGAAGATAGACGTCTGTCGTTGGAAGCTTTGGTTACCCTCGAGAAGGACCTGGGAGGCCTTGAGCTGTCTGGTCCTCAGACCGAATCTCTCATGTTGAAGTTCGATACATTCCGGTCTAAGCTGGAAAACGCTGTCTGGAGCATGAAAGCAGACGAAGAACTTGGTTACCACTTCAGCAGTCTCCAGGCTCTAAGCGATAAGCTGGGTTCTCTCCGCAAACAACTGTACGGCAATGAGACGGCTGTCTCCATGGTCAACCGTCAGATACAAGAACTGGAAACCCATCGACATCATGACAAGACCGAGTGTCCTAAGTGTAAGCATCGCTGGAACCCTTTGTTCGAGGAATCCAAACTGGCTGAATTGATGCAGAACCGGACTGACCTGCTAGCCAAGCAAAAACAGATTGAAAACGAGATCAGCAGCACGGAAGAAGAGTTCAATGAACACAAAGCTCACTTTGACGGCCTGGCAGCATTCCAGTCAGTGATCTATGAGTTCCCTGAGTTCCAACCTTTCTATAAGCCGTTGATCGACGACAACGTATATCGTAAGTTCCCTGAGACCATCCCTAGCTTGCTTAACATCTTCAAACACCGCTTAGATGTTTCAAGGTCTGCTAACGTCCTTAAAGACCTCGTCAGGGAAAAGGATCAGCAAATCCATCTGTTGCAGCAAGTTGAAGCCTCCAACATCCAGTCCCTGTTAGACCAAAAGGCCGTTATCGAGTCCAAGATCAAGGCCAACTTTGAGCAGCGGTCTTGTTTGGATGATCGGATCCGGAAACTATCGGAGCGTAAGCAGTTGGCTGACTTCCTTGAACAATCGGTCAAACGTGCTAAGGAAATAAAGGAAACACTTGACCAACTCCAAGTCGTCGGTCTGAAACACCAGCAGAAAGCTTTCTTGGAAGACTTCCTGCTAGAGCTGACTCGACGGTCCCTGGAGAAGTCTAAGCTAGTCCGTACGGTAGAGAACCAACGCCATGAGGTCGAAGCCTTAGAGAAAGTCATCGCCGATAACCAAGAGTACGCTAAAGGTCTCAAGGTGGTCGTGGATAGCTTGTCGCCTAAGGAAGGTTTGATCGCTAAGGGTCTGACAGGTTTCATCAACCACTTCACCAAGATGATGAACGGCTTGATCGAGAAGATCTGGTTGTACCCGATGACGATACAGCCGATCGACATCGATGACCAGAACGGCGTGGATCTGGACTACAAGTTTGCCATCCATGTCAAGGACAAGCCAGTCAAGGACATTAGCATGTGCTCTACTGGTCAGCAGGAGATTATCAACCTTGCGTTCCTGATCGTAGCCATGACGTTCCTTAGGCTGGATAAGGGTCCTTTGTTCTTAGACGAGTTCGCCGCTCACATGGATGTCAGTCACCGGGCTTCTGCGTTCAACATGATCTCCAACATGTTGTCTACGTCGAACTTCAGCCAAGTCTTCATGGTGTCTCACTTCGAAGACTCGTTCTCCAACGCTCTTGATTCTGACATCACGGTGTTGTGCAAGGCTAACATTCAGTTGCCAGAAGGTCTTGCCTTCAACCAACAGACGGTCATTAGCTAAACATAGCCTCCAGGGACCCGCGAGGGTCCCTGGAGTGCTTATGCTGTTTGCTTATCAGAGATGCTCAATTAACAAAGCTTCTGCGGCTGCCAGCTTGGTTTGCAGATCTCGGACTTGCGATTCCAAGGCTGCGATACGTGCGGCTGGTGTGCTTCCGGCAAGAATCAAGGCGCGACGGCGTGTGGTTTCAAGCTTGTGCTTTTCATCCGACATCAAAGTCGTACGAGAAGTCACCACCAAACGAGCCCGGCTAGGCACGCCCAAAGCGTTTGTTACCAAAGCTTCCAATTGAGGCAGCAAGAACGACAGATCCTGCTTGACAGGGAAGGCAGGCAGCTGGATAGCAAGACCCATGCCGCGGTAGGGCTCGCCATTCATGTCCGGGTACTTCAGGATGAAACGACTAGGGACGTTAATGAACTCCCCTGAGTCACCCATCAAGAAAACAATCTCCGAATCTGCCTCCACATCTTCCTGGAACACGATCTCACTGACCTTGTCCTTGTAATACGCGGTAAAGACGTCTTCGCCAGACGCAAAGAGCTCTGATATCTTCCGCACAGCCTTACAAGTCAGCTGTTCCCCCGGACTACTGGAGAAAGGAGCAGCCAACTCGAAGAAGCCTTTAGTCCCTGGATCAGGGATGTAACGGGTAATTGGTGTTACAACGGTATCAACCATCTTGTCTCCTTATCAGACAGCTGCGTTGGCTTTGATAGCCACCAGGAAGTTGATGCCGTCGTAGTTACGAGCCACAAACAATCGGCCGGCTCGTGTGATGCGACGAGTGCCCTTAGGCAAAGCGCTATGCACCGTAGCCGTCTCAGCTGCCGCCAGGAGCCGGTTCAAGAACTCGCTCATGCCTTGGGTACGCAACGTCATGCGAGCCACATCGGTGGACGAGGTAGGCACAGGGATGTAGTCAGGGAAACTCTGAGCAAACGTCCGATGACCTTCAGCGTTGTTTGTGCCACCAACCACCACACCAGAAAGGAACTTGTAGGTCGAAACCAAGAAATGGCTGTGGCTCTCGATATGGGCCGGTGTCATGGACGTCAGGAAGCCGCGAGCATTCAGCAAAGAATCCATCACTGGCAGCAGGGAACTGTGCAGAGAAGAACGCTCTGTCAGGTTCTCCAGAGCGATCAAGTCCCAACGAGGCAGGTACAAAAACTCAGTCCGTTCGAACAAGTCAGGGAAAATGGTTTGCCAAGCTTCTTCGTTGTAAGTGCTGTTGGTGACCAGGTGTTCAACAATAGCTTCCTTGATCGCGTCGCTGTAGTCGCCTTCAGATCCGTAGATCAGCACGCCAAACACCACGTTAATAAATACAGCGGGGTTGTAGCGATTGACCAGCTTGACACTGACCAGTCGACTGACTGTCTCCGGATGGCTAAGCTTGGCTTCCTGCATGCGGTCGCCCAACACAGTCATAGAGAGATTCTCGATACGTGTCTTGACTTCAGCAAAAGGAGCAAACATGTCCGCGACTGGTTCGATCGGCGGGATCACCACGATTTCGTAGCCGGTGTATTGAGTTTCAAACGCGGCGTTGGAGAACCAGATCTTGACTTCGTTGCTGGTATTGGTACGAGAGATGAAGCTTGCAAACTGTGGGAAGTCGGTCGTGGGACCTTCCACCAATGGGCCCAACACCAGGTTCATGAGCTGGCCACCCATCTGGGCTTCCATCTCTTGTTGGAAGTCTTGTAACTGGAACGGACGTGGCGTGTTATTCGCATATGCAAACATAGCGCGCACCGTGCGGAAGATCTCTTCCACCTCGGCCGTGTTCAGTGTGACTAGCTGGGCAGTATCAGCGTCGGTGCTGGTAAATGTCACCAGCTGGTACTCAGGGTAGTCGCCATGGCGATACTCGCCCTTTTCTTTGGTGAACGTCCGGGAATACGTGGACAACTCACCGATCGGAGCGATAGTTCCCGCGCTGTTGTTTATCAAATGCGGGACGACGATAAAGCCTTGTATAACTTTCATTCAATTCTCCAGGAGGTCCAAATGGGGGTGATTAAACATTTCTTGATCTTTTTTCGATCAATGGTGTTCGAAAAGAAAGAGGAGTACGACATTACCAGTCCATTCTTCAATCTGAAAAAAGTGGTAGTGGTGCTGACGATGTCGATACTGATTATGTACTCCGCTGCCATGACTTACGTGGTGCTGAAGATTGGGTATAAATACCACGGGCTTCAGCAGGCTTGCCACGCCAAAAATCAAGGCAGGCCTTCATCCAATAGTCAGAAACCACAAATAATGGAAAAGTCGCCATGAGCCTCCCGATAGATACCAGCCGCCAGTGGCATGCCGTGTTTTACGCCGACGGTGGAGCTATACCTAATCCCGGCTTCACTGGCTATGGTTTGCATGGTTACTTCTTTGACTTGGAAGAACCAGAGCTTAAGAAACCCATCGTTATCGCTAACCATTTCATGGAAAGCCTTAACTCCGATAAGAACAACAAGAATGCGGTAGACTATGTAACTCCAACACAGGAAGGTTACATCCCTTGCAAGAACACCGGTGAGTTCTTGTACAAGTTCCAAGCCAAGCCAATCAAACCTGTTTGGTATATCGACAGGTCTTTTGCTTTTGAGGAACCAGCCACCAACAACATCGGCGAGATGGCTGCAGCCTTGGAAGCTCTTCAGGTCGCTGTAGAAGCTGGCAGCTGTCTTAAACGCATCGTCATGTGTCTTGACAGCCAGTACGTGCTAGAGACCCTTCAGTCTTACATCGCTGTGTGGAAACGCAACGGCTGGCGCAAGAAGGATGGCGAGGCTCCTAAGAACCTAGATATGATACAGCTCATCGACCAAAAGCTCCAGGCTCTGGAAGCCCAAGGTACGGAAGTGTTCTATACCTGGATCAAGGGCCACAACGGCAACATGGGCAACGGCATGGCCGATTACCTAGCTTCTATCGGTGTCCGTGCTTCTCGCGAACGTTCATTTAGTAACAACGAGCGCATGTGGTCACCCCAGAAAGACTACTGGGCTCCGGAAGTTGAGCGCCATCCGTTCTTGTACCACAAGCGTGCCTATTTCAACCGCGTGAAGAAGTTCAACGTGCCCGGCTGGTACTACCTTATCGAACCGGCGTCTAACGACCTGATGATCGGTAAACGCGACCACGAAGGTTACGCGGTAGTACGTCTGAAGGAGCCATGTCCCTACATGGAGTCTGTCATCCAGGCTCAGTCTACCTTTGGTCAAGATGTCAACCACATCGTGCTGGTTCGGATGGAGCGTCTGTATAACAAGTTTGTGCAGAAGTTCGTGAAACGGTTTGGGTCTTTGGTGTTTGAAGCATCTCGCAGCCTTCGGGACGTCTGGTTCTTAGACAAGACGCCTGTGGCGGTCGAACACAACCCACCTGCTCTTATCTATCGCGTCACAGAAGCGTTTGCGCTGCTGGACACACGTCTCGATGACTTCTTGGCTATTACCGGCCGGGTAGATGCTGATCCCGCAGAAGAAGGCGAAGCAGGCATGGTCGTTCATGACGTGACGTCGGAGTTCTACGAGACGGTAGAGAAGAAAGTCGGTAAGGAGATGGTCAAGAAGTCTGAGCTTCTGGCCACATTTGGCGTTGGTTACACCAACCATACGCTGGAGATCGAGGAAGAAGTCGAGGGCAAGCCTTACAAGGCAAAGATCGCCATGGCTCTTGGTTTGGACCTTCCAAGCCGCAACCAGTTGAAGCAACTGGAAGAACATGACCCCAAGATCTACTTAATCACTTGGAGAGATGCCCCTGGAGTGCTGAGATATGCCTTCGTCGTGGATTCCCGCACAGGAACAGGAATTTGGTCCAATTATTTCTGTGATCGGATCTTTCTTAAACCTACTGCTGTCTAACCATGTTCAATAACCTTAACCGTCTAATCTCAAAGAGGTGTGCCGAAAATCCGTTCTTACAGTACTTCGCTAAACGTCTTCTCTCATGGAAGACTCGCCGTCTGATATTCTTGTCGAGTCTCTACGGCGTGGTCTGCCAAGTGAAGCATGTGGACGAAGCTAATGCTGAACGGCTCGTAAAGGCCTTGAATATAGCGAAGACTGCGGACTCCATCGTGCTGCCTGTCGCAGTTAAGTCCGTCATCTGGAGTCATCGCGTCGAGAGTGGGATCTTTGTAGAAGATCGTCACCTAAGCATTCAGGATCTTTGTTCGGATCAGATCCAGGAAGCCGACCGTGAAGCACTCGCCCGTTGGATTGTCAAGAAGATGCCTCTTTGGCTCCGTTATGCGAAATCATCGCAAATGCTTTATGACGTTAAACGGCTCGCGGAAGTTACTCGCTCTGTTCAGCTCGCGTAAACCTATCCCATCCCGGCCCACGCCGGGATGGGATAGCGTATGCGTCAGTGCTTTTACTTTGTCGTCTCGAGCAGACGTTCCGCGATGTGGCCGGCAGACACAGAGGCGATTTCAGAACGGATGAAGAACTTGCCGATAGCCTCGATCTCTTCGGCGGCTTCACGAGCTCCTTGAGCCAGGTTCAGGAAGGCGTTCTTGGATACTTCAGAGCCGACTGCCGAGCTTTGGATCTCTTCCACCAGTTTCATCGTCTTGGTCAGGTTGTCCAGGTAAGCCTGGACATTCTTCAGCTGGTTGCTCTTCAGAGAAGATTCCCAGTTACGGACAGCGCGGCGCAGGCCAGGCACGAGCTCCACATGGTATTCGAACAAAGAGCCGAGCTTGGCACGTTGAGCGTTACCAGACTTGAAGTACGTCAGGATCTCGTCTTCATGAGCCTTACGGCGCTTACGCAAGATCTTGAAGTCGTTTTCCAAGGACTTGTTGGACAGCTTGGTCGACTTGTCACTTACAAAGGTGGAGGCGTAGATCTGGAACTGGCTCAGGAAATCGTTGCAGGCTTTGAAGGAAGGCTCACGGCTGTTGTCAAGCAAAGCAGCATATTCGCCGAAGCTTCCAGAGAAACCTTCAGGCACAGGCACAATCAGGTCACGCAAGGCGACGAAGTTGATCATGTCTTTCTTGGATTCCAGCTTGTTGATCAAAGCCATGGCATCGTTTGCTTCCTTACGTCCCTTATCTACGTTGCGGATATAAGAGAGCATCATGAAGTTGCCGATGGTATTCATCAGGTTACCGAAGGCTTCGATCCCCATTTCGATGATGACAAAAGCATCCGACGACTCTTGTCGGAAAGCAGCCAACTCAAAATCCACTAAATCTTTGCTGACAGTGGGGCGTTCGTTTTGCAACAGATGTTTCACGTTTTTCCTTTCGGATTAATTTACTGGTATTGGTCATACTATGACCACGATTTAGACCATACTCACAAGGACAAACCTGTCCTCTCCTTTTATTAAGCCAAGGTTTCCATGACAAATTTCACAGCTAATAAAACAGCCCTGACTGCCTCTTACGCCGGAGCCCCTTCCGGTGCAGGATCCGCAGGTGGTTTTCTGCTCCGTCCTGACGTCCCCATGATCAAGCCAGTCAAGCTCCATGCAAACGTAGGTGCATGTCTTGATATTCCCACCGGATCATTCGTCAAAGGCCGGCATGGCGAAAGCCTACTCAAGGGTGGAGTACCAGCTTTCTTTGGTATCGCCGGTAAAGCCAACAACTTCAAGTCAACCATCCTTGCTTGGATGCTGTTGACAGCAATACGCCGTTTGACGTTCCATGCGTCATCGCTGTCGTGGTACGATACCGAAGTCAACGTGGAGCTGTACCGCCTGGCTACTCTGGCCTCTTATATTGAAGGCTACGAGGAATTTACAGAAGAGAACGGAACGGTATTTGACCGCGGTGTTTGGGTCTTTACTGACAAGGGCAACATGTCTGGTAACAAGTGGGTGGCTGCCTTGCAGGACTTCTTGCAAAGCAAGCTCAAGGCTGCTCGTTCTGTTACACGTTCTTCTCCTTTCTTGGACTTGGACGGTAAGACATTGATCGAGATGTTGGCTCCTACGGCTTCTGCTGTGGACACCATCTCTGAGTTTGAGTCTGACGACGTGATGGCTATGCGTGAAAAGACCGAGATCGGTCAAAAGGAAGGCAACACCATCAATATGCGCCAGGGCCTGGGCAAGGATCGTTTCATTCGCGAGACTCCTGGCATGTGTGCTCGTGGGTTCCACTTCATGGGTATGGCTGCACAGTGGGGCGAAGAGAAACCCGACATCAGCGCCGGACCAATGTCTGGCCCTAAGCCCAAGAAGATGAACACGCTTCGCCAAGGCGAGAAGATCCGTGGCGTGCCTGACTCGTTCCTGTACTTGCCTTTGCACGTCTGGATGGTTGACGGCTCTAGCATGCTGCGCGACGACGACTTCTATCCGCTGGAACCCGATGACATGTCTTCCGAGAGCATGGACTTGTGGCGCTGTCCTATGAAGATGCTGCGGTCTAAGACAGGCATGTCTGGATTCACCGTCGACGTGATTGTTAGCCAGAAGCGTGGCGTGGACCCGTCCATGACGGAGTTCTATTACATCTCCAAGACGCACAAGCGTTACGGCATTGAGGGCGCTGGTCAGTACTACACTCTGGATCTGTTGCCCGACACTGAAAAGCTTCAGCGCACCACCATCCGTAAGGCGTTGCACGCCAACCCGGCGCTTCGTCGTGCTGTGAACCTTACTTCTGAGATCTGCCAGATCGGTGAGTACTATCCTGGCCTGAAGGGTCGCGTGCCTCCATTGAAGGACCTGCGTGCTAAGCTCATCGCCGACGGCTATGACTGGAACACACTGATTAGCACCCGTGGTTGGTGGACGTTGGACAACGACCATCAGGGAGAGCATTTCCTGTCCTCCATGGACTTGATCGAAATGTACCACGGCGATTATGTGCCGTTCTGGCTTGAAGCCGACAAGAAGACGGTCCGTAAGGAATTCGTCCGTAAGTAAACCCGTCGGGGGTAACTCCCCGACTCAACCCACTACTAAACCACCATGCACAACGTTACCTCCCTCGACCTGATCTTCCGTGAGCGCGCAGAAGGTGAACCCGATATGGTCTTCTTGGCCGCCGAAAGCATGCGTAAAGCAGGCATCGACGAATCTCAAGTCCAGATCTTCCTGTCTGAACCAGTTTTGGCTTCCTGTCGTGACCTCAGTCCTGCTGTCCAGCAGCACCGCCTGAACGCTTACGTGAACGGCCAATACCTGTCTTTGGATGTCGACACATCTCAAGAACGTGACCTGCTGCGTACTACCGTGGCTCCTGCCGAATGGCTGCGTATCTTTGATACGTACCATGCCGTCAAACTGAAGGCCCTTGGTCTTCCACGGGCTTGGTGAGCACTATGGCTGGCAATCGAAAGAAAGCTGAAGCCTTGTGTCTGGAGTATATCCAGGCCATGGACCCTTCCGGTACTAACCGGAAGATCTACGAAGACATGGTGTTCAAGAACATGTCGGATGCTGACTTTGAGAAGTTCCTGATGGATCCGAAGCGTCATCTCGTGATGTACGCTCCTAACTTCAGCAAGGTCAAACTGGACCTGAAGCGTAACATCGAGATCGGGCGTAAGCTGGGTCGCGAGTACTTCGAGCGCATCTGGATCCGTGGCAAAGACGGTCTGCCTGACACTTTGTCTCCTGTCAAGTGCTTCGTGGTGCCCACGATCGTGCGCCGTCAGGCTCAGTTGGTGACCAAAGGCGTGTCTGTTCCTAAGGACATGAAAACCATCAACGCTTTGACTGGCCAGCCCACGGGTGACTCGCAGTCTGCCAAGATCTCCATCCCTGAGCTGAACCTTTCAGCTTCGATGGGCCTCAAGGCGTCTATGAGAGAGCTCATGGGCCCACGCGGAGGCGACACTAAGGCCTACGCTGCTCTTCAGGGCATGTTGGTGAGCCTTGGCCGTGCTTCCCTCAGCAACGTACAGCAGTTTGGAGAAGGTGCTGAAGTAAACCGTTACGTCAGGAACCTTTTCCGCGGAGCCATGATCGATATCAACCTATGAAACTTCCTTCAGTTAAGCTTTTGCTTGAACTGGATGCTTTGCTTGACACACGCCTTAGTATCTTGGGGTCTATGGACCCCAAGAGAACGGCTACCATCATGCAAGACTCCAGCTACACCACACGAGTGATCGACAGGTTTCCTGGGTTTGACAACAAAGCCTTTAAGGAAGCTTACGACAACAGGACGACCAAGGCCTTGGCTGGCGCTATGCGCACAGACGTTTTCAAGATCCTTCACGACTTCATCACCCGAGTCATGAACAGGAACATCGTCTCTCCTACACCCGTCGACACTGAGATCGTAGTCAATTCGTATCCTTACAAGCTGACCGAGAAGGAACAAACCATCATGACGCTAGGGTTGATTAAAAGTCTTCCCTTGTGTCCTAAGGTGACGTTTGTAGACATGCCCGTCAACAAACTGACTCCCCAGTACCTGCGGGGCTTCGGTTGTGTGATCATGTACAACTTCAACGAATGGCTGACGGAGTTTTTGGCGGAAGACCACCTGTCCGCTTGTCCGATCCCTGACACCACCTTCTTTGTCCCTGCGATCCTTGGTCGCATCGATGAAGGGGATGTGCCTCCTGAAAACCTTAGCCAGGCCTTCAACGAGATCAGCCGAGAGTTTCACCGCGTGATGAGTATCGTCTTTACCCCAGTAGAGATGTTCTGCAGCATAGCGGCCAAACGCATGGCTCCCGACGTCCCGAAGGACGCCGAGAGGACGGTGCTTGATGATCTAGAAGAAGAACTTAAGACGACACGGGCGGACGCATAGAGGCGTACTGGACGTCTTTGGTGCCGACCTCAATCTCTCCGGGGATGAGGTTTGCATCAGGCACGCTTGGCATGGAGTCACGCTCGCGTTTCTGTTTCGTAGTGGGGGAACTGCGCAACAGCTCGGCGATAGTGTCAGCGACACTGCCACCGATGCGGTTAGCCTCGTCGTCCGCTGCTGCTTTCTTGCGGCCAAGCGCAGTACGTGATCCTCCATCCACCGCTTGCATTAGTAGCCGGATTGCATCGGGATCCTCAGGGATCCCTTTCTCTGTAATCTTGTCGACCACCTTGCGGCGAACGCCTTCGTAAAAATCAAGGTCCTGATCGGCCTTCTCGACGTTGCTCATGGAACACCTTTCAAAATTATTTAGCGGGTATATACTTAGCTTGAAGACTGGTGTTAAGTTGTTGCTTTCTTCTAAAGACGAACCCGTCCAAGTGGAACAGCAAGAACCAGAACAAGAGGAATCTCTTCCTTCCTTCCTTCACATCGCTAAGTTTTTGCGGTCCGCAAGCGCCTTTAGGCACGCGAATCCTTTCTCATCTAATAGTAGCCATATGGCGACTTACATCTATGGAAAGAACATACATGAACACTTAGACTACATCGCACACGTCGCAGATCATTTGTTGTTGGACAAACCGATCGACTGGCAGCCTTACACCGCGAGGCGCTTGTCGTATGTTCGGTCCAGCTTCATTGATAACTACGGCAATTTCTCGGAGCCCGAAGACGTCTTCAAGAAGTTCAGAAAAGAGTCCATCAGACTTATCGAAGGTTTTGAACTGAGGATCCTGCATCCTGACTTAGGCACCAACACCTATCAGAATTGCTTGATCGCTAGAAACGTTATTCGAGACATCGACTTGTTTTGCAAGGAGATCTACCATGAGTACAGGGAACGTTTTGGTTCCGCGCACCCCGATCAGGTCGGGTAACGCGGATAGCATTCTCGCTGCACTCTGGCGCAAAATCGTATCGGACCTTGACATCGACGACTCTATCTTAGAGGATCGCATCGATCGGTACGCACGTTCGGTTACTGAAGAGCATCCCGAGATGCTTGCTCAAGTGAGGGGCAACCTTCGCACCGACGTAGGTAAAGAAGCTATGACCTGGTACACGTTCACTAAGTGCCTTCGGGTGCTTGGCACGGACCACCTTGTGATCGACTTCCTCCTATACCAGCTGCGCCAGACATCCCAGCATAGTTTGCAGACGGTATTAGACGACAGTTTCTACGCCGATAAATCAGACAAAGAACGCGGTGATAAAAAGCCTAACGCGTTGTGCACCTTCTTCAAGGAGGTGATGTTTGAACAAAAAATCGGTACAGTGAAGTTCGAGGAGCTGCTTGAGCTCTTCATCCGTCGGACACGTTTGGCTACGCAGCCAGATATCAAGACGAAATTTCGGGGTTATCTCCGGAAGGACTTCTATGCGCCAAAGATGAGCTGGGCCACGCTTATCAAAGGCTTTGTGTTTCTATGCACAACCAAGCTTGACATGACTGTCAAGCTGACAGGGAAAAGCGGTCGGGTCACCACCCACAGCTACACCTTGATTCTTTCTGAGAAATCCGATTATTACGAGGAAATCGAAAATGGAAAAGGAATTTGAAAGCCGACTCGTCATCGACGAGATTTCGTCGTGGCTCCGTGGCGAGCTTTCTTCTCGCATGTCTGTCCTTGAGTCCGATCCAATCCAGAAAACCTCTGATACGGGGAAAGTTTTAGCTTTCCTTTTTGATGTTCTGGACGGCGACTACGTCATGAAGTGGTTTGACTCTGGCACCCAACAGTTGCTCACGTCTAGCGTGGAGCTTCGACCGGAGCAGTTTCGTTGGGTCTTCGGACCTTTCCAAAGTTTTGTTTCCCGGCTCTTCTTGGTGTACGGGGAAAAAGAGACCAGGACATTCTTTCGCAAGTTGCTTGGTGCGCGAGCCATCTCGCCGCCGCTGTTTGAAAAGAGTGAAAACACAATTGGGTTTAGTCCTGCTATTGTGCAAACCATGCAAGTAGCCTCGTCGTCTGCTGCTGCTTTCTTTGACGCAAATCCTTGGGCGGAAGCGCTTCTTGCGTCGGCGGCAATCGTTCAAGCCGATGTTAGATACGGTCGCATGAAACCTCGCGCGGCTAAGCTTGCTAAAAACCTGGAAGTTCAGACTTAAACGGAGATCAACATGAATCGGACGAGTGGAAGTTTTAAAGAGCAATTGGCTAGCGTTAAGAAAGAAAACGCCAAGCGTCAGTCCAAGAATCAGGACTTTGAAGGTTATCGGTTCTTCCCGAACCTTCCTCACCCTACTAAATGGGAACTAGACGGTGTTGACCACATCAACATCAGTTCCATGGGCTGTACAGAGCTTGGCCCGGCTTTGTACATTGGCACGCGCCTCAAGTTCAATCACGCAGAATTCGGAGAGTTCCACTCGCTCTCTAATTTCTGGGGTTACATTGAAACCAACGCTGTCAACGAACGTCTGCGGTTCCTGAGTACCACTGCTCGCATGGAAGAACTGAAGCGCCATGAGCGCCATCAGGTGCAATACATCAGCTTCATCATCCTTGATGCTGCCTGGCAACGCATCCAACAGCTTCCTCCATTGCTCGAAGCAATCAAGAACTCGACGCTGCCGTTTGACAACTACTTTGTTGGCGAACCGTCGTACCTTGCTCGCTGGCGTCGCTCCATCTCTGCATGGGTGGTGGAGGGCTACGAACTGATCCGTGAAGCTCTGAAACTCGGCACACAGCCTGACTTCTCCGTGTTCATGGACGGAAAGACACGGGAAGAGATCATCGGTGAGACTGCCGAAGCTCACGGTCTGCGTCGTGCTCGTGTACAGCGTGTCAGCAATGGTTTTGCTTCTAACAAGCTGATGGCGGAACTGAATGCTCTTACCAAGGGCTCGGCTATGCCTCGTCGTCGTCAGGAGATCCACAATCTTCGTGAAACCAAAAAGGACCAGAAGACTTCTCCCAAGGAAGTCACACAGGCAAACGACAACGCAGTGGAAGAAGCTCCAGTGATCCCCACGGTCCATTTGAGCGAGTCGATTCCTAGTGGGCATGACGCGCCAGTGTCCGACAGCGGGGTGATTGTTGAAGAAGTGGTTCTGGCACCATTCCAACCTTGCACATTGGAAACCATAGAGGTGAAAACTACTGAAGACGCTTATGAAGAAAGCGTTGAAACAGTGGTTCGCCTTACGGAAGGAGCCAATGGTATCGAGGAAACCGCCATGCAACGTGCCTTTGCTAAGGCCGTCGTCAGAGCGTAACAGCTAGGCTTCACACGTCCAGGGGCCCGCGAGGGCCCCTGGATGGGGTGTCTTTCTTTTTTGATCTTATGATGTAACATAAGGAAATAGCTATGTCTATCCCATTAAAACGATTTGAAAGTCTGGATAGCGACTTCCACGTAGGTGTCGGCGACTTCATGAGTGAAGTAAACGATAGTCTTGGTACGCTGAATATCGCCGATGACTTCATCTCCGAGAAGAACTCTGAGATGGAGGCCGCCATCGGTCAGTTGAAGAAAGACATCCTGGAAGCTAAGGCCGTCAAGGATGCGGTCATGGGTGCAGCCAATCAGGCCATCAGTGACGTGACGCGCTTTACCAAGGATCTTGCCCAGGACATCACCGACATGTCCATGATCCCCGAGCGCTACATCAACGGAATGATCGACGACATCTTCGGCACCACCGACGGTCTTGGCGCCAGCATGCGTGGTCTGGTAAAGACCTGTCGTAACCAAGCCATGTCTCGTGCCGGCTTGGGGCGTAACCGGTTTGCCAACCCCCGTTGCGGTGGTTTGTCGATGAGCGCCGGTCAGTGCTCGTCCACAGGAGCTTCAGGTATCCTGTCTAATGCTACAGCGGGCGTCTTTACTCGGGGGTTCAACGCTGTCAACAACCTGATCAAGAAGATCTTGTCTTTGGCAGGCCTTGGTTTCAACGCCAACCTCTGTAACGTATTGGGTCCTTTGTTGGACACAGCCTTTGGTGCGGCCGGTAGCTTGTTTGACTCTGTGGCCTCGGCTACAGGTGTAAAGACGCTTATCACTAGCTCGTTGGGTAGTGTACAAGCCCTGATGGGCAATGTCAGCGCTGTGGCTGACGTGGCCAAGAACGTGGCTGGCCTTGGTGTGTCTTCTTTCCTGCCCTCTTCTGTTCGCAGCATCGTGAACATGAGCAGTCCTTCTCATGCTGCCGCTATTCGTTACGGTAGCGTCGGGAATGCCTTTTATGGCCAATTTAATCGGAACGTTATTGCCGAAGGCCGTTCGATCCGGGCTTCCGCACAGTTGTTTGATGAAAAGGTGTTTTACTCCGAAGATGATCTGCCTTCTATTGAGATCTACGACACACCGAACTCCAACACCTTCGGATATCGCGGGACAGACAGCCCCTGTCGCGCTTCGTCCTACGTTGACTCCCGTAGCTTCGTCTACGACGAAGAGGACGATATCGATGCCCTGGCTCCTGAGCCGGAAGACTACTCTGCTTGGTTCTGATGCATAGACACACCTCCAGGGAGCCTTAGGGCTCCCTGGAGAGTGCTTTACTGTTCCCGGAATGGTCCGGAGGTGGTATCAGCGTTACGAGATAATCCCTCGATCAGAGGTCCAATGCCGGTGTACATAAGGATGCCGTTGGTCATGGTGTCATGCACAGCGGATCCCCAGTAAGCAGGAGACAACATCTTGTTGCCTTCCATCAAAGCACGAGCTGCTCTGATCTTGGCCCGAGCGATAGGGTAGATCTGCGAGTAGATGCTTTGTCCTGCCACAGCAGAAAGGTAGTTGGTAAACGTGCTTTCTTCGTCGATCAGGCTACCGATCCCGTCAAAGCCGGAGATCAGTGGCATGTGTGCGATAGAAGACAAGTCTTCTACGGTAAACGAGAGTTCAAAGGACAGAGGTCTCTTGTTCTTGTTCCAGCCAACGTTACCAGAGCCACGAGCTACGGTGAACTCAGTGATGATGCCCATCGGGATCTGCACACGACCCGGGTCGAACAGCTGCACGATGAACGGACTGGTGTAGGACTGTTTACCGGTAGACCGAGGCCATGCGCCCGCTCCAACCATGCAGAACGGAAGGAACAGGTTCATAAGGATGGAGATGGGGTTTCCGTAGGGCGTCACCAACTGCATCTTGTAAGAAGCCCTTGGAAGACGTGCAGAAGAACTCTGCCAGTGCTTAGGGATGTCGATGTACCCGTCGCCCATCAGACCCTTGATAGCGTCAGGGAGGCCAAACGTTACGCCAGACAGCGTTCCCATGACCACGTCCGTGATGGCGCCAGTGGCGATCTCAGCAATATCCCCAAACATCGCGCCGTTACCGATGGTAAAGCGCTGGTGAGCAAAAGAAGAGGACGTAGAGTTGAACTTGTTCTCCAAGTCCGAAGTGACCGTGGCGTTAGAGAAGCTTTCTGTTTGTGTGCCGGTGTGCGTGACGCGGAAGATGGCAAACTGAGAGCCATTACGGAACTCAGCATCGATGTGGCGCTTAAACCGAGTCATTGCCCCCTCAGGATAAAGAGCAGCGTCGGACTCAGGCACCTTAGCGATACGTGGGTCTTGTTCGATTGGGTTTTTGTTCTTGTCGGCGGAATCGTAGTAATTCCCACCGAGCTTCAAGAACTCATCCAAGTAAGCCCAGAAGCTGATCTTGCCATGCTCATCCGTCAGAGACACAGGTCGCCGACCGTCAGAGGTCAGGTTGTCCAACACGTAACCGCGGAAGTTGGTCTCGGCGCCGTTCTCCAGCTCGTTGAACTCCTGGCTTACCTGCCAATTAGCAATACGCTGCGCTCGGGTAGCCAAAGCAAATGCGTCCACCATGTTTTCTTTAGTGAACAGGTCTGGAGCTATTTGGTGCCACATGTCCAAGCTAGACTGGTCTACCTCAAACACCTGACCAATGCGTTTGGCTTCCGCATCCTTCATCAAGACCTTGGGGTATATACCCATGTTGATGGCCATGGTGTTAACCAGGGTGTTTACAGCGCCCCAATACAAGTGCATCGTGGGCTTTAGATTGTAGAACCTGGCAGACTGCTTGAAAAAGAAGAAGTCCGCTGTCTGATAGATCAGGATAGGCACGGCCACCAAAGGCACAGCACGGACCGCAAGGAACCGGCTAATGAACTTCGAAGCTGTGTACAAGAAGCTTGGCCAGCGGCCCGTACGAGCAAGTACCGAACTACCGTGATCAAACGCCCTGGAGAAAAAGTCCAGGAAGCTGTTGAACTGAGGAACGCCAAAGCGCATGTAGATGATCTGCGCAGTATCATCGAATGCTTTGCCCCAGAACCAACCCATGCCGTAGTTGCCGGATGTTTCAAGAAGACCAGGTCTGACACGGCCGCTCAAGCGACCAGGGACAGGGATGTCGGCGTAAGGCGTGAACTGAGGAAACGTGTTGACGCCAATGTTACAGCCCCAACGGCCGTCGGTGAACTTCGCTGAAGTCGTATCCCAATAGCGGTTTACAATGTCGACAGGATCCGTCATGTCGTTATCAGGGAGAACAAACGCAGTACGAACCCAGTTGATGTCTAGAGAGCCGTCGCGCTCATCGGACGAATCTGAGGTGAACGGCTGGTCTTTGTGGGTGTATCTTTGTCCACCCACCACAGAGTTTGTGGTCATAAAAGCCCTTGAAAGAATGACTAGAGCGAGGAGGGGCTTAGGGCCCCTCCTTGCTTTAGCCGTATTTACGATCTCGATCGATCACAGACGTACTAGCTACCTTCTGCGCAGGCCGGTTAAACATCGGGCCGTTAGGCTGTTTGCTTTCCGGTTCTGTGCTTTGAGCAGGAGTACCTCCCTTTTCGAACATCTTTTGCAGAGTCGAATGGATGCCTTGCAGCAGAGGCACGACGTCGTTTTGAACCGACGATGCCAAAGTCTCGTTGGATGTTGCCACCCGGTCGAGGATCCGATCCATCCCAGACGCCGCATCGGTCTGAGCTTCAACCGCAGGCTTCTTGCGAGTGCTTGCGGCGGTCATTGTATCTGCGCCTTCAGTAACGCCTTGACCGATAGGCCCGCGTCCACTGAACATGTTGGGAGCTGGTGCTTCCTTCGGTGCCGTAGATACATCGTTGCTACGCATAGGCGAGCTTCCCGCGCTTCCAAGTGCGTCTGGTGCGGACGCCTCGGTTGCCCCGATAGGAGCAGCTGCCAGAGGGCTACTCTCTTTCGAGTCACCTTCTCCAGACTTGCGAAGCTTAGGCATGCTGATACCATAAGTAGAAGATAGTTTCTTGAACTTTTCCTCAAGGTTCTTACGGATCTCGCCCTTGGTCAGAGGCTGAGTCTTCTTGTTGCCATCGGCATAGAAGATGTTAGCGTTGTAACTTGCAGGTCGTGGCATCACGTTAGCCGCGATCTGATCGTCAGGCATGCTAGCAAACGTCTTAGCGCCCGATGGGCCCAAGAAGTGAGTCGTGTACATGTCGACAATGTCGGGTTCGCCGACCAAGCTCTTCAAGCCGGACACGTTGGTAGTCAGGTACTTACCGGCCAGCAATGTGCTTGCTTTTGGGTCTTCTGGAGGTGTGCCAGGAGTGATACCGTACTTGCTTCCGTGTTTCTGGAGTTGTTCGTTCCAGGTATCAGGCATGAATTGGAAAGGACCACGCGCTCCACCCATGTGGGGTTTCGTGTTCTTGCCCATGCTAGACTCAGCCGCCGCAAACAGCTGCAGCACCGTTGGTTCGATCGGCACCTTAGGCGCTTCTTGAGCGATGATGGCTTTAAGACCACCGCCGTTGTTGTTACCGCCTGAGGTAGGTTTAGAAGCGTCGTCACCGCGCATGTCGGCAGCTACCGCTGTATCTGCAGCACCCCCTGGAGGCGTCATGGGTTGTCCAAGCTCACCCTTCATCGGGGTTCCGCTTACGCCACCGCCTGCGCCGCCAGCCGAACCAGTTTGTTTCATGGGACCATTGGCCGCTACTTGTTCAGAAGCGTTCTTCTGGACCACACCGCCTACTGACGTTACCGTACCGTTGGCGCCGCCACCGACGGCATCTGGTTTCTCTATTGACTTAGCAAACGCCACAGAAGGCTTGGCATCCCCGGCCTTATCTGTCTTGTCTGGTGTTTCCACGATCGTCTCATTCCCCGCTTCGAAGAGTTTCTTAGCCAACGAAGGATTACGGCTCTTGAGAGTAGATCCCGGCATGGAGCCAAACCCACCGCCACCGCGTCCAGGAGAAGCCTCTGTTTGAGCAGCAGCCCAAGCGGGATCCTTACGAGCTCGCTGGATGTCCGTCTGGATGCCAGCAGGCTCAACGTGCCAACCTTCACCACCCACAGGGCGTGTAAAGCCGTACTTACGCATCAGGCCTAGCTTGTCCAGCTCGTCAGCAGACTTAGAGTCCATGTCGAATGCAAAGCCAGTCTCGTGGATCGAGTTACCAGGCTTAGCTGCCTTCTGAGGCATACGAGCATAGATGTCTGCTTGTTCTTTGTAGGTA
>JACCEB010660048.1_pt1 | contig 27753 bp, 25 predicted proteins | sample 7454761 | NCBI WGS metagenome assembly JACCEB01 (sample SAMN15323454, study PRJNA562643) | freshwater metagenome | isolation source: river surface water | place: USA:Blue River Watershed | collected 2017-08-18
CGTGGTGGCCGCATCGGTGATCTCGATGGGACTGATCTCGCTGCCGGTGATGCTGCGCTACGGCTACGACCGCAAGATCGCATCCGGCGTGATCGCCGCCTCGGGCACGCTGGCGCAGATCATTCCGCCATCGCTGGTGCTGATCGTGATGGCCGACCAGCTCGGCCGCTCGGTCGGCGACATGTACCAGGCCGCCTTCCTGCCGGGCCTGACGCTGACTGCGATGTATGCGATCTACATCCTGATCGTGTCGATGATCCGGCCGTCGGCGCTGCCGGCGCTGCCGCCGGAGGCACGCAACCTGCGCGAGGCCAACGGCACCACCGGCCTGCCGTCGCTGGCGGCGGTGATCGCGATTGGCTGGGCCGCCGCCTGGCTGTTCAAGACCTATTATCTGGCCATCGCAAAACCGACGCTGGCTGCGGACGAAGTGCTGATGTACAGCGGCGTGGTCGGCGTGCTGGTCGCCTACGGCTCCGCGCTCGCCAACAAGAAGCTGAAGCTTGGCCTGCTGTCGAAAATGGCGGAAAAGGTGGTGCTGGTGCTGGTGCCGCCGCTGGCGCTGATCTTCCTCGTGCTCGGCACGATCTTCATCGGCATCGCCACGCCGACCGAAGGCGGCGGCATGGGTGCGCTCGGCGCGATGATCCTTGCGATGTCGAACCGCCGGCTGTCGAAAGACCTGCTCAAGCAGGCGATGAACTCGACCACGCGGCTGTCCTGCTTCGTGCTGTTCATCCTGATCGGCTCCAGCGTGTTCTCGCTGGTCTTCCGCGGCATCAACGGCGACCTCTGGGTCGAGCACCTGCTGAGCTCGCTGCCGGGCGGACAGGCAGGCTTCCTGATCGTCGTCAACCTGCTGTTCTTCGGGCTCGCGTTCTTCCTCGACTTCTTCGAGCTGGCCTTCATCCTGGTGCCGCTGGTGGGCCCGGTGGCCGACAAGATGGGCATTGACCTGATCTGGTTCGGCGTGCTGCTGTCGGTGAACATGCAGACCTCATTCATGCATCCGCCGTTCGGCTTCGCGCTGTTCTTCCTGCGCTCGGTCGCGCCGAAGGAAGTCAAGACCGGCGACATCTACTGGGGCGCGGTGCCGTTCGTCGGCATCCAGATCCTGATGGTCGCGATGATCATTGCCTTCCCGACCATGATCTCGGTCGGCAGCAAGACTGACATGAAGGAACAGCTCGAGCTCAACGTCAACATGGGCGACTCGCTGCAGGACGGCGATCCGTCGAACGTCGCGTTCCCGGTCGAAGGCGATTCCGGCGGCGAGATGAAGCTGGAATTCACGGCCGAGCCGGACAAGAAGTAAGCAGCCGAACGCTGGCTGAAAAGCGCATCCGGCGGGATGCGCTTTTTTTTCGCCCGCCATATCGGCCATAGCCACGCCGGCTTGCCGCCGCCCCGTACCGAACGCCACCGGCACACGCCCATGAAAAAGGCCCGCATCGCTGCGGGCCCGGGCTGTCAGTGACAGGAAGGCGAAAGCGGTGAATCAGGACTTGTGGCCGTTGAGGTAAGCCTGCACCGGCGATTCCGCGACCGAATACCACTGGTTCTGGTCCTGACGGAAACGGCGCCACGGATCCAGCACCTTCTTGAACTTCGGGTTCTTCGACGCCTCCTCGTCAATCACCTGCTGTGCGGCCTTGTAGCAGGCGTCAAGGATGGGGCGCGAGAAGGAGCGCAGCTTGGTGCCGTTCTTCATCAGGCGCGCGAGTGCGGCCGGATTGCGTGCGTCATACATTGCCTGCATCGCGAGGTGCGCCTCGTAGGTCGCGACCTCGAGTGCGTGCTGGTATTCCTTCGGCAGCTTGTCCCACTCCTTGCGGTTCACGTAGAACGACAGCTGGGCGCTCGATTCCCACCAGCCCGGCGTGTAGTAGTACGGCGCGACCTTGTTGAAGCCGAGCTTCTCGTCGTCATACGGGCCGATCCATTCGGCCGCATCGATCGTGCCCTTTTCCAGCGCCGGATAGATGTCGCCGCCGGCAATCTGCTGCGGCACCACGCCCAGCTTCTGCATCACGCGCCCGGCGAAACCGCCGACGCGCATCTTCAGGCCGTTCAGGTCTTTTGGTGTATTGACTTCCTTGCGGAACCAGCCGCCCATCTGGCAGCCGGTATTGCCGCCCATGAAGTTGATGATCCCGTATTCGGCGAAGAATTCGCGCATCAGCTGGCGGCCGCCGCCCTGGTCCATCCACGCGGTCTGCTGCCGCGCAGTCAGGCCGAACGGGATCGCGGTATCGAACGCGAAGGTGGCATCCTTTCCGAAGTAGTAGTACGACGCCGAATGGCCCATCTCGATGGTGCTGGCCTGCACTGCATCCATCACCTGCAGCGCCGGTACCAGCTCGCCGCCCGGGAAAACGCGGATGTTGAAGCGGCCGTCGGTCAGCTGTGCGACGCGCCGCGCCATGATCTCGGCCGTACCGAAGATCGTGTCGAGCGATTTCGGAAAGCTCGACGCCAACCGCCAGTTGATCGCCGGGCTGGATTGCGCTATTGCGGGCGCCGCGACGACGCCGGCAGCAACGCCGGCGACTGCGGAGTGAAGGAAGCTACGACGTGTCATGAATTTGTCCCCTATGCCTGGTCTCCAATGTGCCGCCGGCCTGCCGACAGGCTTTGCGAACCGGCGCGGTTTTGTTAAAACCTTGGCAATTCTAGGAGGGCGTTTTCAGGGGGGGCAATAGCTATTTCATAACGAAATTCGCGATGTTGGATGCGCGCACTACAAACAAGATTTCTGGGGTGCTAAGTAAAATTTCTTGCGGCTATGGTGAAACAAACGGCCGCGTCAGCCTGTTGCATCGGCGCCGCAGTTTTACCGGCGCGACGAATGCGCACCAAGACTCAACTATGAAGTTGGGGCGGCCGGAAGTTCGCAGCGCGCCGGCTGAGCAGCACCAAGGATTGCGAATGCTCAGATTGGCCGAGCGCAAAGCGGACGATGCGGCATGCCTGCATGCCGCATCAGCATCAGGAACCGGCAACAGTCATGTTGCCGATCAGGATGGAGCCGGTGGATTTGGTGCCGCGCACCAGCACATCGCTGCCAATCGCCGCGATGTCGCGGAACATGTCGCGCAGGTTGCCTGCAATCGTGATCTCTTCCACCGGGTACTGGATCACGCCGTTCTCGACCCAGTAGCCGGACGCGCCGCGCGAATAGTCGCCAGTCACATAGTTCACGCCTTGCCCCATCAGCTCGGTGACCAGCAGGCCGGTGCCGAGCTTCTTCAGCATCGCGACGAAATCGTCGCCCGCCTGCGTGCGGGTCGACAACAGTTGCAGGTTGTGCGAACCGCCGGCGTTGCCGGTGGTCTGCATGCCGAGCTTGCGCGCCGAATAAGAGGACAGGAAATAGCCCTGCACCACGCCGTCCTTCACGACATCACGCTGCTGCACGCGCACGCCTTCTTCGTCGAACGGCGTCGAGCCGACCGCGCCCGGAACGAAAGGATTCTCGATGACCTGGATGTCGGTGCCGAACACGGGCTGGCCGAGCGCATCGGTGAGGAAGGTGGACTTGCGATACAGCGCGCCGCCGGACACCGCCTGCACGAACGCGCCGAGCAGGCCGGCCGCCAGCGGTGCCTCGAACAGCACCGGGCATTTGCGGGTGTCGAGCTTGCGCGCGTTCAGCCGCGACAGCGCGCGCTCCGCCGCATAGCGGCCGACCGCCTCGGGCTGCGCGAGCTTCGCCGGATTGCGGTCGGAGCTGTACCAGTCGTCGCGCTGCATGTGGTTGCCCTTGCCCGCGATCGGCGACACCGAGATCGAATGACGCGAATACGGATAGCCGGCAAGGAAGCCGCGCGTATTGCCGAGCACGAAATGCGATTGCTGCGCGTAAGTGTTCGCGCCTTCGCTGTTGCTGATGCGCGGACTGACGGCGAACGCCGCCGCCTCGCAGCGCCGGGCGATCTCGACTGCTTCGGCAGCCGACAGCAGCCAGGGGTGGCACAGGTCGAGTTCGCGCGGCGCGCGCTCGATCATGTCCTCGTCCGGCAGGCCGGCGCAGTCATCCTCGGCGGTGAATCGCGCGATGTTGTAAGCGGCGTCGACCGTGTCTTTCAGCGACTGCAGCGAGAAGTCCGAGGTGCTGGCATTGCCGCGACGCACCGCCCGGCCTGAGCCCAGGAATACGGTCACGCCGATGCCCTTGTCCTTGTTCTGCTCGATGGTCTCGACCTGGCCCTTGCGCACGCTGACCGACAAGCCGCTGCCCTCGCTGATCTCCACCACGGCATCGGACGCGCCCTTTTCTTTCGCGAAGCGCAGCATGTCGCTGGCGATTTCCTTCAGCTGGTCCTGGGAGTGGGTGAAGATGTCCTTGTCCATCGGCGCGGTCTCGGGGCAGAGTCAAAGCGGGTATCATAGCAGCCGTTCAAGTTTTACATTGGCCGCCCATCATGCCCAACGCTAACCGCGGCGCGGTCGGATTCCAGTCCAGCGAATTCGAGCAGCAATACGACCGCCCGTCCAAATCCCAGCTCAAACGCGAAATGACCGCGCTGCAGAAACTGGGAGAAATCCTGGTCGAAGCACCGCGCGACCGCGTCAAGAAAGTACCGATGCCCGAGGATGTCCTCGAGGCCATCCTCGCATGCCAGCAGATCACCAGCCACGAAGGCCGGCGCCGGCAGATGCAGTACGTCGGCAAGAAGATGCGCACGCTCACGGAAGACGAGGTCGCCACAATCCAGAAGGCCGTCGACAGCTGGCGCGGCGCGTCGAAGGCCGAGACGGCCGCGCTGCACGCGATCGAGCGCCAGCGCGAGAAGCTGCTGGCCGACGACGCCGCGCTGACCGCGCTGCGCGATCGCCATCCCGGGATCGACCTGCAGCAGCTGCGCACGCTGATCCGCAATGCGCGCAAGGAGCAGGCCGAGCACAAGCCGCCGAAGGCTTACCGCGAGATATTCCAGATCCTGAAATCGCTGCACGCGCCTGCTGCGAAAGGCGACAGCAACAACGACGACGAAGAAGACAATGAAGAAGACGAGGACGCATCCTGACGAACTGATCATCGGGCTCGTCTCGATTTCCGATCGCGCCTCCAGCGGCATTTACGAAGACCAGGGCGTGCCTGCGCTGCGTGACTGGTTCGCGCAGGCGCTGGCCAGTCCGTGGCAGATGGAGACGCGGCTGATTCCGGACGAAGGCCCCGTGATCGAGAAGACCCTGATCGAGCTGGTTGACGACATCGGCTGCGACCTCGTGCTGACCACCGGCGGCACCGGCCCGGCCCGGCGCGACGTGACGCCGGAAGCGACGCTGGCCGTGGCGACGAAGGAAATGCCGGGCTTCGGCGAGCAGATGCGCCAGATCAGCCTGAAGTTCGTGCCGACCGCGATCCTGTCGCGGCAGGCGGCGGTGATCCGCGAGACGGCCGATCATGCGGCGCTGATCATGAACCTGCCGGGCCAGCCGAAATCGATCCGCGAGACGCTCGAAGGACTGAAGGACGCGGACGGCAAATCGATCGTCAGCGGCATCTTCGCCGCCGTGCCTTACTGCATCGACCTGATCGGCGGCCCGTACGTCGAGACGCATGACGCGGTCTGCAAGGCCTTCCGGCCGAAGTCGGCGATCCGCGCGAAATAAACTCCCCACGATACGAAGAACACTCATTGATGAGCACCCTGCCCTTGCTGGAAACCATAGAAGTCTCGACCTCCGAACAGCCGACCGCCGCCGTCATCTGGATGCACGGCCTCGGTGCCGACGGCAATGACTTCGTGCCCATCGTGCGCGAGCTCGACCTCGCGGGCTGTCCGGGCATCCGCTTCGTGTTCCCGCATGCGGAGACGATGCCGGTCACCATCAACAATGGCTATGTGATGCGTGCGTGGTACGACATCCTCGGCATGGACCTGGTGCGACGCGAGGATGAAGCCGGGCTGCGCGCATCGCAGCAGCGCATCGACGACCTGATCGCGCGCGAAGTGGCACGCGGCATCGCGCCGGAGAACATTGTGCTGGCGGGCTTCTCGCAGGGCTGCGCGATGACGCTGCAGACCGGCCTGCGCTACCCGCAAAAACTGGCCGGGCTGATGTGCCTGTCCGGCTATGCGCCGCTGGCGACCACGATCGCGACCGAACGCAGCAATGCGAACCAGCACACGCCGGTGTTCATGGCGCACGGACGCGGCGACAACGTGGTGCTGATCAATCGCGCCGAGGCGTCGCGCGACCTGCTGAACTCGCTGGGTTACGAGGTCGAATGGCGCGAATACATGATGCCGCACTCGGTGTGCGCGGAAGAGATTGATGACATCAGCGTGTGGCTGAAGCGAGTGTTGAAGAAGGGTTGACGCGGTTGGCGGACTGACCGCCCCAAAGACACGGGGTCCCGGCCTGCGCCGGGACGCCCCTGTCGAGGTAGTGACCGTCCTTACCTGAAAATCACCGTCTTGTGCCCGTTCACCAGAATGCGGTGCTCGACGAACCACTTCACCGCCCGCGCCAGCACCACGCATTCGACGTCACGGCCGATCGCCGTCAGCGTCTCCGGTCCCATCGAGTGATCGACCCGTTCCACATCCTGCTCAATGATCGGGCCTTCATCAAGGTCGCTGGTCACGAAGTGCGCGGTCGCGCCGATCAGCTTCACGCCACGGTCATGCGCCTGGTAGTAAGGCTTCGCACCCTTGAAGCTCGGCAGGAACGAATGATGGATATTGATGGCACGTCCGCGCAGCGCATCGCACATCTCCTTCGACAGGATCTGCATGTAGCGCGCCAGCACCACCAGGTCGACGCGATGCGTGTCGGCGATATCCAGCACCTTCTGCTCCTGCGCGCGCTTGGCCTCGGCCGACGCGCCGGCCATCAGCGGGAAGTGATGGAAGGGTATGTTGTAGCTGGCCGCCAGCTGGTAGAAGTCGGTGTGATTCGACACGATGGCGACGATCTCCACCGGCAGCAGCCCGCTCTTGTAGCGGAACAGCAGGTCATTCAGGCAATGCCCGATCTTCGAGACCATGATCAGCACGCGCGGCTTGCGCGACGCATCGTTCAGCTGCCAATCCATGCCCATCGCCTGCGCCAGCTCCGCAAAACCGCCGCGCAGCGTCTCCTCGGACACGCCGCCGTCTTCCAGCGCGAAATGCACGCGCATGAAGAACTGCTTTGCCTGCGCATCGCCAAACTGCGCCGAGTCGATGATGTTGCAGCCGTGGTCGGCCAGGAAGCCGGACACGCGCTGCACGATGCCGCGCTGGTCCTTGCAGGACAGGGTCAGGATGAATTCGGGGTGGGACATCGGGCAAATCCTCGTGATGAATGGTCAGACAGGTCGTTCAAACATACGAAAACCAAAACGAATGCCCGCCATTGTCGCATGCCGCGGCAGGCTTGCCGCGCTGCGTTTATGATGTTCTCCGTCTCATTTTCCGATACGCCCCCATGCAGCGCACACTACGTACCGCCCACTTCGGCGCCCTCTTCGCCGCCGTCCTCTCGCTGGCCTCCGCCACGGCCGCCGCAGGCGACCTGAACTGCACGATCGCCGGCGCATCCGAAGTCACCGGCGACGGCCGCCTCGACGCACTCGAGGGCAAGAAGAATTATTACGAGACCGTCGCAGGCGCCGAATTCATCGTCCAGCGCGACAAGGGCCTGATGATGGGCCGCTTCGTCAGCAACGCCGGCCAGAAAATCACCGTGATCGACCAAGGCTCCGCGCAGAACTCGTACAAGGTGCTGTCGGTGTCGCCGCGCGCCGGCGGGCGCGTGCAGTCGCAGTATTTCGAGGTACGGCTGCAGGACAAGGGTGAGAAAAAACCTTTCGTGCTGGTCGCCGCCGAAGTGCTGCACGGCTTCTGCACACAGTAAGTTCCCGCCCCGATTTCCGGCGTGTTCCGGCACGCCGCGCCGACCTCGGCTATACTCCGGGGTTCAATAACCTCGCGCGTGCGCGGGTTCCTACCATGGTTTCATCCCGTACGCTTCCTACAATCCGTCTTGTGAAGGACATCCACGTGTCGCACCTGGATACGCTTAATCTCGTCATTACCAATCATCTCGAAGCGCTCGCGCCTGAAACCGACCGTGAGGGCCGCTTCCCCCGCCCCGTCATCGATGCGCTCGGCGAAGCCGGCCTGCTTGGCCTGATCAGCAGCAAGGACGTCGGCGGCATGGGACTCGGCCTGGCCGAAGCCAGCCAGGTCGTGTCGTCGCTCGCGCAGCACTGCCCGTCGACGGCCATGGTGGTCTGCATGCACTACTGCGCCACCGCCGTGCTCGAACAGCTCGGCCCAGAGGCCGTGCGCCGCGAGATCGCCGCCGGCCGCCACCTGACCACGCTTGCTTTCTCCGAAGCCGAGTCGCGCAGCCACTTCTGGGCGCCGGCCAGCACCGCCGCGCGCGACGGCGAACAGGTCATGCTGAACGCGCGCAAGAGCTGGATCACCTCGGCTTTCGAGGCAAATTCGTATGTCTGGTCGAGCAAGCCGCTGGCCGCCGAAGGCGCCAGCAGCCTCTGGCTGGTGGACGCGAAAGCGGAAGGCCTGACGCTGGCCGCCCCGTTCAACGGCCTCGGCATGCGCGGCAATGCGTCCTCGCCGGTCACGGCAGCGGGCGTGAAGATCCCCGCGTCCAACCTGCTCGGTGAAGATGGCAAAGGCTTCGACATCATGATGGGCGTGGTGCTGCCGTGGTTCTGCTCGCTGAACGCATCCTGCTCGGTCGGCACGATGGAAGGCAGCCTGGCGCGCGCGATCGCGCATGTATCGGGCACTCGCCATCAGCACCTCGACTCGTCGCTGGCCGACCTGCCGACCATCCGCGCCTATCTCGCCAAAGCACGGATCAAGGCCGACATGGCCAACGCGCTGCTGCAAGACACCCTCGCCGCGATCGCCTCCGGCCGTGCCGACACCATGCTGCGCGTGATGGAAGTCAAGCCGGCGGCCGCTGAAGCGGCGCTGGAAGTGACCGACACCGCCATGCGCGTGTGCGGCGGCGCCGCGTTCCGCAAGGAAGTCGGCGTCGAGCGCCTGTTCCGCGACGCGCGTGCCGCGCATGTGATGGCGCCGACCTCCGACGTGCTGTACGACTTCATCGGCAAGGCCCTCACCGGCCTGCCGCTTTTCTGAGGAATCAACATGACGCAACAAGTGCTGGTGATGGGCGCAGTCGCCTATGCGCCGAAGGTGGTCACCATCTGGGAAGGCTTCAAGGCCTGGTTCCGCGAGCACGGCCTCGAATTCGACTTCGTGCTCTACTCGAACTACGAACGGCAGGTCGAGGACCAGTTCAATGGCACGCTGCACCTCGCGTGGAATTCGCCGCTGGCCTGGGTGCGCGCCGAGCGTATCGCGAAAGCCAAAGGCGTGAAGGTGTCGGCGATCGCGATGCGCGACACCGACTGCGACCTGACCTCGGTGCTGGTGGTGAAGAACGGCGGCGGCATCGACAGCGTCGATTCCCTGCGCGGCAAGACCGTCGGCTTCGGCGCGATCGATTCGCCGCAGGCGACGCTGATCCCGCTGGACCACCTGCGCCAGGCCGGTCTCGTCGCCGGCCGCGACTACACCGCGCGGCGCTTCGACGTCCTCGGCGGCAAGCATGGCGACCACGTTGGCGGCGAACTCGATGCGGCAAAAGCGCTGGTGCAGGGCAAGATCGACGCCGCATGGATGATCGACGGTAACCACCTGGCGTTCTCGTCCGACGGCACGCTGCCATCGGGCCAGACGAAAGTGCTGGCGCGCACCGCGCCTTTCGACCATTGCAACTTCACGGTCAGCCCGGACGCGCCGCAAGACCTGATTGCGCGCTTCACCGAGCTGATCCTCGGCATGCGCTGGGACGATCCGGCGGTGCGTCCGCTGCTGGAACTGGAAGGCCTGCGCCAGTGGAAGACCGGCCGCACTTCAGGCTATGCCGCGCTCGAGCGCGCAGTCGACGACGAGAAATTCTATGACGCCAACGGCAACATCCTCGCTGCAGACTATCGTTATTGATGGCCTCGGCCTCGACCAGGGCGCGCACCTGCTGATCAAGCGCGCGCTGGACGAGGTAGCGGTCGGCGGCACGCTGCGCGTGACCGCCAGCGCGCCCGACTGGGACATGCACCTGCTCGCCTGGTGCCGTGCGAACGGTCATGCAGTCACCTTCGCCGGCGACCATGCGGACATCGTGCGCGGCCCGTTCCAGCAGGGACGCTGGGCTGGCGCGGTCAAGGGCGGTGACGCCGACCGCCGCGCGCCGCAAGCCATCGCCGAGCATGCGGATGCGCAGTGGGGACTGGCCGCGCGCGGCGCAACCGTCGAGGCGGGCAGTCCCGGCTTCGATTTTCGCTTCAGCGAAAAATCCGAGGTCTGGGCCGAGACCGCCGACGATCTGTACAAGCAGGCGCTTGCGGGCCAGTGGGATCCGGAGACCGCGATCGACTGGACTGCCACGCCCGAGCTGCCTGAAGAGGTCGAGGACGCGGTCGTGCAGGTGATGACCTACCTGATCGAGAACGAGAATGCCGCGCTGCTGGTGCCGGCACGCCATCTCGGCCAGGTGCATCCGCATTTCCGCGAGGTGATGCAACTGCTCGCGATCCAGTGCGCCGATGAAGCGCGGCATGTGGAAGTGTTCACGCGACGTGCGACGCTGAAGCGGCCGAACCCGGCGCTGTCCGGCGCCGGCGGTCAGGCGTCATTGAAGACACTGTTCGAGGCCAGCGATTTTTCCACCAGCGCCTTCCTGCTGTCGGTGCTGGGCGAAGGCAGCTTCGTGAACCTGCTGAACTTCCTGCACGAATGCGGGCCGGACCCGCTGACGCGGCAGATCGCCAAGCTGGTCGCCCGCGACGAGGCAAGGCATGTGGCGTTCGGCATGGCCCACCTCGAATACCGGCTCGCGCAGGATCCGGGCTATCAGTCCGCATTGAAGGCGGCGATCGAGCAGCGCTACGACACGCTGGCGGCCAGTGCCGGACTGAACGAGGAAGTGTTCGATGCGCTGATCCTGCTGGCGGCAGGCGACACCGATGCGGCGTCAGTGCGGCGCGGCTTCGAGCGCGTGCAGCGGCTGAAGCAGGAGATGGCCACCGGGCGCAAGGCAAGGCTGGTGCGACTGGGCTTTCCGGTCGATGAGGCAGACCGGCTGTCGGGGCTGCATACGCGGAACTTCATGTAACTCTTCTGCAGTCGGGCACCGAAGCAAAAACGCTGGTTTCCGGCCCTGTTTCCGGGTTCGGAGGCTCTGCGACAATGGGTCCCGGCCTCCGCTGGCATGGCGTTTCAGAAGCCGACAGCGCTTGAATCGTCATGCCAGCGCAAGCCGGGATCCATGATCGATTATTCCGGTCCTGGTTCCAGGTTCAGAGGTGCTGCGACGATGAGTCCCCGCCTGCCCCGGCCTTCGCCGGAGCGGTGGCTGGGACGACGCTGCTGACGAAGCAGCCCGCCACATGACGACGCACCTCAGGCATGCCGCTCCATCCGCGAGCCCGCCTTCGTATCTCCCATCCGCCAGTACACCAGCAGCGACACGAAGATGCATGCCGTCGCATACCAGTAGAAGCCGCTCTCGTAGCCGGCCTGCTTGAACGACAGCGCGACCGCATCCACCGAGCCGCCGAAGATGGACACCGTCAGCGCATACGGCACGCCGACGCCGAGCGCGCGTATCGAGGTCGGGAACAGCTCGGCCTTGATGATGCCGGTGATCGCGGTATAGCCGGAGACGATCGCCCACGCACCCGAGATCAGCAGGAACGCCACCCACGGACTCTTCGTCTGCGACAGCAGCGTCAGCAACGGATAGGTGCACAGCACACCCATCACGCCGAACCACAGCAGCAGCGGTTTGCGGCCGATGCGGTCCGACAGCGCGCCGTACAGCGGCTGCAGCAGCAGCGCCACCGTCAGGTAACCGAGCACCACCATCGTGACCTGCGCGTCGTCAAGACCGACCGACAGCTTCAGGAATTTCTGCATGTAGGTCGTGTACGTGTAGAACGCGCTGGTGCCGCCGATCGTGATGCCGATGACCAGCAGCAGCTCGCGCCAGTGCGACAGCAGCGCCTTCCATGAACCGGACGCGCCGGTCGCTTTCGCCGCCGCGTAATGATCAGTCTCGTGCATGTCGCGCCGCATGAACAGTGCGTACACCGACAACACCGCGCCGAGCGCGAACGGTATGCGCCAGCCCCACTCTTTCAGCTCGGCCGTCGACAGGAACACCTTCTGCAGCAACAGCAGCAGCAGGATCGCCGCCAGCTGCCCGCCGATCAGCGTGGTGTACCAGACGCCCGAATAGAAGCCGCGCCGGTGCGGCTCGGCCATCTCCGCGAGATAGGTCGCGCTTGCGCCGTATTCGCCGCCCTGACTCAAGCCTTGCAGCAGTCGCGCGCACACCAGCAGCACCGCCGCCCACGCGCCGATCTGCGCATGCGTCGGGCTGACGGCAATCAGCAGCGAGCCGAAGCACATCAGCAGCACCGACACCAGCAGCGACCGGCGGCGGCCATAGCGGTCCGCCACCCAGCCGAACAGCAGCCCGCCCAGCGGACGCACGATGAACGCAGCTGCGAACACGGCCGCCGCCGACAGTTGCTGCGCAACCGGATCGGCCGAAGGGAAAAACGCCGGTGCGAAGTACAGCGCGAACGCTGAATACGCATAGACGTCGTACCACTCGATCAGGTTGCCTATCGATCCGACCAGGATCGCCTTCACGCGCGAACGCGTACCCTCGCCGCCGCGCGCTGTGCTGCCGGCTGCCTCCGTTGCCGCCGGTGTTACTGCGGCCGATGTCGTCGTCGATGTTGTCATAGGTTCCACAGGCTTGAATTCGTGGCATCATAAACCGCAACAAGACCGGCCCGGCGTCCTGCCGTGGCCCGACGTTGCGAGAACGATAATAATGACCGCACCATCTGCCAACGCTGCGTTCAGCGTGCTGTTTTTCTGCATGGGGAATATCTGTCGCAGCCCGACCGCGCACGGCGTGTTCCGCCACAAGCTGAGGCAACGCGGGCTCGACGGCCTGGTGCGGGTCGAATCCGCCGGCACGCACAACTATCATCCGGGCGACCCGCCCGACCGGCGCAGCCAGCGCGCCGCCGCGCTGCGCGGCTATGACCTGTCCGACCTGCGCGCGCGCCAGGTCCGCGATGACGATTTCGAACGGCACGACCTCTTGCTCGGCATGGACTGGGACAACCTGGCGCTGGCCGAAGAGCGCTGCCCGCCGAACCACAGTCGCAAGCTGAAGCGGCTGGCCGAATTCTGCCGGCGGCACGAGGCTGCGGTGGTGCCCGACCCGTACTACGGCGGCGACGCCGGATTTGCGCATGTGCTGGACCTGATCGAAGACGCCTGCGACGGCCTGCTCGACCACCTTGCCGGGCGCCTGGCGCTGCAAGGCCTGCCGGCCACCGGAGGTGCGCGATGAGCAAGCTGGTCATCCTCCTGATCGCGGCCGCGCTGGCCATTGCGCTGCTGCTCGCCGGACAGCTGACCGGACTGGTCTCGCTGAACTTCGGCGGCGGCACCGACGCGCATCGCTACAAGAACGCCGGCGTGCTCGAGGCGGTCTGCGACGCCGAAGTCAGCCGTCCGGGCGACACCCTGGCGCCGCCGTTCGAGACCAACCGGCTGACGCTGCCCGTGGTGATCAACTTCGACGACAGCACCGGCGCCTACCCGGGCGAGTACACGATCTCGATGAACCGCAAGGGCACCGTGCACGTGAAAGATGCGCTGATCGAAATCCACCGTCCGGCGATGTTCAAGCGCTACGGCGCCGTCATCGTCGGCGAGTACGTGACGGTCAACCGCCAGACAGGCGAACTGAAACAGTGGCTCGAGCTGGATGACGGCAAGAAGCTGCAGCTCATCACCGGTACCTGCAAGCGCACCGACAACGCGCCGTTCTGAACGCTCCCCCTGGTCAGGCGTCAGGCGCCCGGCCGCAGCCCTTGCCAGAGCGCGCGCGCCGCGCCATAGGCGCGCGGCCACTCCGAGCGGACATGGTTGCGCAGGCGCGCGACGCGCGTGCCGTCAACCGCATGCAGCATCACCTCGACCCGATTGAAGCGCAGGCTGCGCGCAGACTGCGCCGAGCGAACATTCCACTTGTAAGGATGCGATAGCGGCACATAGTGCGCCGTAAACGAGCGGCGTGACCAGCGTTCGTCGGTAGTTGGCAGGCTGCCGTGGATCACCATCGATTTCCACATCAGCAGGTCGCCCTGCCGCAGCACCGGCGCGACGCAGTCGAGCGGGCCGTCACGCACGAAGTCGGCCATGCGCGCCTTGTACTGCGCCGAGTTCGGGTCGCCCTCCTCGCCCGGCACGCGCATGCGGTGGCTGCGCGGCAGAATGAAGAAGCGGCCCGCGTCCGGATGGATGTCCTCGGCGGCGACCCAGACGCCGATCATCTCTCCGTCATTCCGCGAGTCGATGTAATGGCCGTCGCGATGCGCCCAGGTCACCTGGTTGCCGTCGAAGTACATCGTATGCACGCAGCGCGCCGCCTCGCCGGTCAGCACCGCGAGCGCGCGCTGAATCGCCGGGTGCGTGAGCACCGTCAGCCCGGCGCGGCGGAAGCCCGCATGGCGGCGGCTCGCAAGGTCCTGCAGGTTCATGATCGGGTACTTCATGTAACCGCCCGGCGTGTACTGGTGGCGCTCGAACTTGCCCGACACATGCCGTTCGAAGAAGCCGAGCCGGTCGCCCAGCACCTCGGCGCGGAACGCGTCAATGCCGGCCTGGCACAGCCGCGGCGGTATCGCGCCGCGCACGTGCACATAGCCTTCGCGCTCGAACCAGTCGCGGAATTCCTGCGGACGCGACGGCGGCGGACAGGGATCATCGCCGCAGCCGGCCGGCTGCTCCAGCACGGTCCGGCGCGGCAGCACGCGGATCATGTCATCCGCGCCGCTGCGCGTGCCCGGCGCCGGAGCGCCGCCTTCCCTGTGCTGCGTTTGCATCGCGGTCCTGTGGTGGCTGCAGTATGCCCAGTGTAGACAGCGCGCGCCTGCGCCGATTGTCCGCGCACAAGCGGCGGCAACGGCACGCGCATGCACATTGCGCATGCGCTTTGCGACTACAATCGCCGGATGAAAAATTCTCCCGTGACAGCCTCGAGCCCGCTGCGAGTGGCCCTCACCGGCACACTCTCCCTGGCCGTCGCGATGGGAATAGGCCGCTTCGCATTCACGCCGCTGATGCCGATGATGCTGCACGACGGCCTGCTCGACCTGGCCGGCGCCAGCTGGCTGGCCAGCGCGAACTACCTCGGCTACCTGCTCGGCGCGCTGCTGTGCACCTTCCAGCCGGCGCTGTGGGCGCGACTCGGGCTGGCGCCGGTGCGCGCGTCGCTGATGGTGAAGGTCGGCCTCACGCTCACCTGCCTGCTGACGGCGGCAATGGCGCTGGATGCACCCGCCGCATGGCCCGCGCTGCGCTTCGCCGCCGGCATGATGACCGCGCTGTCCTTCGTCTACACGTCCACCTGGTGCCTCGGCAACCTCGCGCGGCTGAATGCGCCGTCGGCCGGCGGCATCGTCTATGCCGGTCCCGGCGTCGGCATCGCCAGCAGCGGCTTGCTGGCCAGCCTGATGGTGCAGATGGACTGGCGCGCCGGCAGCGGCTGGCTCGCGTTCGCGCTGCTGGCGGCGGCGATGACGGTGACCGTATGGCCCGTCTACCGTGACGACCACGGACTGCAGCCGGCCACACCGGCGAAGGCAGGACAAGGCAGCGGCGGCGGCATGGCCGAGAAGGCCGCGCTGACGATCGCCTACGGGCTGGCCGGCTTCGGCTACATCATCACCGCGACCTTCCTGCCGGTGATTGCGCGGACCGCGCTGCCGGGATCGATCTGGCCCGACCTGTTCTGGCCGATGCTGGGCATCGGCGTGGCTGCCGGCGCGGTGCTGGCCTCGCGCATACCAACGCGCATCGACCAGCGCCACCTTCTTGTCGGCTGCTACCTGATGCAGGCGCTCGGCGTGGTGATCGTGATCTGGCTGCCGACGCTGGCCGGCTTCGCGATCGGCAGCCTGCTGGTCGGCCTGCCGTTCACCGCAATCACCTTCTTCGTGATGCAGATCGGGCGCCGCTTGCATCCGCAATCAGCGGCGGCCATCTTCGGACTGCTGTCGGGGTCGTTCGCTGCCGGACAGATCATCGGCCCGCCGGTGGCGGCGGCCATGCTGGCGCGCGCGCCGGACAATGCGACCGGCTTCGCGTGGGCGATCTATATCGCGTCGGCGTCGCTGCTGGCCGGCGCGGCAACCTATGGCTGGATGGCGCGGCGCTTCTCGGCGCACTGATCACGTAACGATCGCGTATCGATCGCCTACGGATCACTTCGCCAGCGGCGGGTCGTTGTACAGCACCGTGATGCTGATGCGGCGGTTGCGCGGGTCGCCGCGGTCCTTTGCATTGAATGGCGCGGTGTCAGCCACGCCCTCGATGCGCGCGACGCGGCCGCGCGGTATGCCGCCCTGCTCGAGCATGCGGCGGGTGGCTTCGGAACGCTCGATCGACAGCGACCAGTTGGTGCGCTCGCTGCCGTCAGGAAAAGGCGTGCTGTCGGTGTGTCCCTTGACGGCGAGCTTGTTCGGCATGCCCGCCAGCGACTTCGTGACCTCGCTGATCAGCTGCTGCGCGCGGCCGTCCATGTTCGCGGTGCCGCTGGCAAACATCGAAAAATTCGCCTTGTCGATAATGTCGATGCGCAGCCCGTCCTTCTCGCGCGTGAACTGCACCTGACCCTTGAGATCGGCCAGCTGGCGGTTCTCCGCGAGGTTCTCGCTGATTTCCTGCTCGAGCTTGTCGAGCTTTTCCCGTTCGGCCTGCGCGGCAATCTGCTGCTTCTCTTCCTCGGTCAGGTCCTTGCCGTATTTCGGGTGCGGCTTGTCATCGGTCGAACTGCCGCGGTCTTCGCCGGCGCCGGCCTCGGAGCGCGGCGTCACGCGTTCCATCAGGGACTTCTGCTTCGGGTCGGACGGCATCGACTCAGGATCGACAATGGAGCGCCCGCCGAACGGACCGTTCGAGCCGGCCGTCTCGCCGGCGCCCGACTCGGTGCGGTCGCTCGGCTGGAAGTATTCGGCAATGCCCTGCCGCTGCTCTTCCGGCGTGGCGCCGAGCAGCCACATCAGCAGGAAAAACGCCATCATCGCCGTCATCATGTCGGCCAGCGCGATCTTCCACGCGCCGCCGTGCGCGCCGGCGTGCCCTTCCTCGACCACCTTTTTCCAGATGATCGGCGGCTGCGGCGGCGGCGCGTCGGCGCCCGCCTCGGGGACTTGGGATGTGTTCTGTTCTTCTGCCATGCTGGGAAAGTGCTGCCGATGCCGCCGCATTCGCGGCCAACGTCAGGAGAATCGGCAGCGGCGGCGTTCGCTGAAGTCTTTTTCTTTGGAAATATACAGGAAAGTCGCCGCCGGCCCGCCAAACACGGGACGGCGGCGGCCTGTCACGCCCGCGCTTACTTGCCGGCCTCGCCGGTGTAATGGATGCGATAGATCGCGCCCGCGTAATCGTCCGACACCAGCAGCGAGCCGTCGGCCAGCGTCGCCACATCGACCGGACGGCCGAGGAACTCGTTGGTCGGCGTCAGCCAGCCTTCGGCAAACACCTCGGTCTTGCCGGCCGTGCCGTCGGCGCGCACCGGCGTGAACATCACGCGCGCGCCCACCGGCGTCGAACGGTTCCACGAGCCATGTTGGGCCGAGAAGATGCCGCTGCGATAACGCTCCGGGAACATCGCGCCGCGATAAAAGCTCATGCCGAGGTCGGCCGCATGCGGGGTCGTCTCCGACTGCGGGAACACCAGGTTGGCCGGCGGCGTCTCGTCCTTGTACTCGGTCGTGCGCACCTTGCCGCCGCCGTACCAGGGGAAGCCGAAGTTCTGTCCCTTCTGCGTGATGCGGTTGATCTCGCCCGGCGGCTGGTCGTCGCCCATGCCGTCGACCTGGTTGTCGGTGAACCAGAGCGTCTTGTCCCTCGGGCTGAAATCCAGCCCGACCGAATTGCGCACGCCGGTCGCGACCACCTCGCGGTTCTTGCCGTCGCGATCCATGCGGATCACGCCCATGATGCCGGTGCGCGCATACAGGTCCAGCTTCTCCTTCGGCGGCACGTTGAACGGCTGGCCGAGCGGAATGTAGAGCTTGTTGTCCGGCCCGATGCGGCAGGCGCGCGCACCGTGGTTGAAGCTCTCTTCCTCGACCGGGATCAGTTGCCCCTGCGGCACCGGCTGACCGATCGCGACATCGCCGCCTTCGTAGAAGAACTCCGCCGCCGGGAACATCAGCACGCGGTTGTGCTCGACCACGAACAGGAAGCCGTCCGGCGAAAAGCAGACGCCATTGGGCACGCGGAAATCAATGCCGGGTGCGAACACCTTGACCTCGTCGGCCACGCGCGTGCGGGTGCGATCCGTCACGGCCCAGACGCGATTCTTGCGGGTGCCGACGAACACGATGCCGGTCGACGGGCCGATCGCCATGTGGCGTGCATCCGGCACCAGCGCATACAGGTCGATGCGAAAGCCCGGGGGCAGCTTGATCTTCTGCAGGTTGCGCCGGATTGCGTCGGCGCGCGGCCCGGCCTGCGGCACGGTCTCCAGAGTCATCGGGCCGCCGGTCGAACGCATGGCCTCGAGCTTCTGCAAGGTGTCCGGCTTTCCCTGCGCGGCCGCAAGGCCCGCGCCGAGCAGCAGCGCGGCCGTCATGATGCGCGAAAGAACCATCGTTACCTCCTGATGAAATCCTGATGAAAGCGTGATCACTATCCTTCGACGCGGTGCGATGCGGTGCGCGAAGCCTGGACAGGTTCGACTGCCTTGAACGCGCATTGGCTCCGCAGCTTGCGCGCGTTCAAACGCGTGCAGCGATCCGGATCCGGTCAAGCCGGCGGCGACGGCAGCGCTTGTGTTCGCTCAAACGCCGCGCGCGGCGCGCGCCTACGGTGGAGGCTGTCGATGCAAACCAACGGGACAAAATCATGACCGAGCTGACGAAAAGGATCGCGCTACTGCTGGGCGCAGCCGCGCTGCTGGGTGGCTGCAGTTCAATGGGCTGGGGCCAGAAGAGCGCGGGCGGCACGCACACGCTGACCGGCGGCGCGGAAGCTGCGCCCACCTCCGAGGCCACGCCGCAACCGGCACGGACGCGCGGCGACACCGGCACGCAGGGCGGGGCCGCCGGCGGTGCGCAGGAAGGAATGCAGGGAAGCTCGCAGGGAGGATCAGCGGCCGGCAGCCGCTCGGGCGGCGGCGACGCCACCACCGGCGGCGCCGAAGCCATGCCGACGCCGCAGGCCACGCCGCCCGGCACCACGGGAGGCAGCGGTCCGGGTACCGGCGGCAGCGGCCCGGGCGCGATGCAAGCGCCACGGCCGTAGCCGGCGCCGTTCATTCACGCAGCGCCGCTCGTTCAGGCAGCGCTGCGCGCCAGCGCCAGCGCTTCGAACTGCGCGCACGGCAAGGGCGGCGAATGCAGGTAGCCCTGCACGATGTCGCAGCCGAGCGCGGCCACCATCGCCTGCTGCACCTCGGTCTCGATGCCCTCGGCGACGACCTTCAGCTGCAGCTGGCTGGCGAGCGACGTGATCATGCCGACCAGCGCGTGGCCCTGCGCGCCGGTATCCATGCCGGCGACAAAGGACCGATCGATCTTCAGCATGTCGAACGGCATGCTCGACAGCGTCATCAGGTTCGAATAGCCGGTGCCGAAGTCGTCCAGCACCAGCCGCACCCCCTGGCGTTTCAGTACCGCCAGCAAATCGGTGGCGCGCCGGTGCTGCTGCATCAGCGAATGCTCGGTCAGTTCGAGCTCGAGCAGGCCCGCCGGTATCCGGTGCCGTGCCAGCGCCGCGTCGACCCGCTGCGCAAAATCATGCTGCTGCAGCTGCTGTGCCGACACGTTTACCGCAACCGACGGGCTCCAGCCGAAGCGCGCACGCCAGTCAGCAATCTGCGCGCAGACGGCGTCGAGCACCCATTCGCCGATCGGCAGGATCAGCCCGAGCTCTTCGGCCAGCGGAATGAAGTCCATCGGCGGCACCAGCCCGCGCTGAGGGTGGCGCCAGCGCAGCAGCGCCTCGGCGCCGCAGATGCGCGCGGAAGGCAGCGCGACCTGCGGCTGGTAAAACAGTTCGAACTGGCCCTGCTCGAGCGCGACATGCAGCTCCGACTCGAGCGTGAAGCGCTGCGCAATGCGCCGCCAGCTCTCCGGAGAAAAGAAATGCACGCGGCCGCGTCCCTGAGCCTTCGAGTCGAACATCGCGGCGTCCGCATGCTTGATCAGCTGTTCGGCGTCGTCGCCGTCGCCCGGGTACATCGCGATGCCGATGCTGCCGCTGCAATGCAGGCTCTGGCCCTCGATCTGATAGGGTGATGCAAGCGACTGCAGCAGCTTGCCGGCGACCGTGCCGGCATTCGCGGTAGTGCCAACCTCTTCCAGCAGCACGAGGAATTCGTCGCCCCCCTCGCGCGCCACCGTGTCCGACTTCCTGACCTGCGTGGCGATACGTTCGGCGACGGCGCACAACAGCCGGTCGCCGATGCGGTGACCCAGGGTGTCGTTGACTGCCTTGAATCGGTCGAGATCGATGAACAGCACGGCCAGCGACGCCTGCCTGCGCTGTGCGCGCAGCAACGCCTGCTGCAAGCGGTCGCGCAGCATCAGCCGGTTCGGCAGGCCCGTCAGCGCGTCATGGAATGCGCGATGGCTGAGTTCGCTGTTGGCCACTTCCAGCGCTGCCTGCTGGCGCTTGAGCGCCTCGGCTAGTTCATGCGCGTCCTGCATCGCGCTGCGATTGGTCTGCAGCAGCATCAGCATCTCGACCAGCGGATTGTGCGGCGGGATTTCCGACAGCGTGACGCCCATGTCGGACAGCTGGCCAAACGACGTGACCCAGGGCCAGCCGAGGAAAAGCAGGTGATCGTCATCGTGCCGCATCCACTGGCCGCGCAGCGGCGGCATGCTGCGGTCGCGGCGGCGCTCGAGGATCAGCAGGTGGTCTTCGTTGGCCAGCAGCTGGTCGAAGTCGCTGTCGCGACCGCCTTGTTGCAGCAGGTCAAAGCATTCATGCAGCAGCGGCTGCCCCGCGACCTCCGGGCAGACGCGCAGCAACAGCTTCCCGCACCCGACGATCCGCATCGTCCGGTCAATCAGGAAAGCAAACGGAAACGCGCGTTTCCAGCGTTGGGCAGGCATGGCGGTCACGCGCCTCAGGCCGTGGCCGGCGCGACGCCCGCGTCGGCAGGCGTATGAATGCGGATGTCAAAGCGGTCGTGGTCGCAGCCATCGCCCTTGACCTCCGCATGGCGGACCTCGACGCGCACGCCGTAGCGTTCGCCGAGCCCCTCGACGAGGCCAACGATCATCGGTGCAAAACCGTCGCGATCGGAATGATAGTGCAGGCTGAGGCCGTCCTCGTCAGCGTCGCTGATGCGAAACTTCGGCGGCTTCAGCGCCGGATACAGCAACGCCACTCGCGCATGCATGCTGTCGAGCGCGCACAGCGCCTCTTGCAGGGTCGGGCCAAGGTCGCTCAGCAGCGCCCCGTAGCCCTCGACCATCGTGTAGCGCATCCAGTAGCGGCCGAATTCCTTCAGCAGTTCGTTGGCCGGCGTGCCGAGGACCTCCGACGCCGCGGCCACCAGCCGGTGCGTGATCTCGTCCGGATAGGAGTCCATGCGCACGAATACGGCGTCGGCCACGCCGGCCCTGGCGCGAATCGCCTCCCATACCCGCTCGCCCTGCTGTGCGCAGACCAGTTGCTGCAGCGCGCGGTTCACTAATCCGTACATGTGCGTCCTTGCCTGTTGGCCGGCGCTTGCCGGCGAGTTAATCATCCGGCAACACAAAAATCCCGCCGGGATTGACAGCATAGAAGCCCCAGGCGCCGCGGCAAATACCGAACTGCTGGCGGAAAACCGCTCAAATCGACGGTATGCCAGACGGTCATGAACGACGCTCCGGGGCGCCCGGCAAGCGCCTATTTCGATTTCACGAAGCCGGCATTCCGGTATGACTGCCGCCCTTGCCCGTCGCATACAATGGCCTGCGCCGCCGGTTCTCGCAGGTCAGGCGTCCGACAACAAAAACACGGAGACACAGATGCAGAGACGCGATTTCATCGCAGGCGCCGCCGGTGCGGCCGCCACCTTCAGCGCTTCGGCCTTCGCCGGGGACAACCTGCCGACGGTGAACTGGCGGATGCCCTCGAGCTACCCGAAGTCGCTGGACGTGCTGTATGGCGGCGCCGAACTGATCGCCAAACGCGTGGCCGAGCTCACGCAGGGCAAGTTCATGATCCGCAGTTTCCCGGCCGGCGAGATCGTGCCTGCGCTGCAAGTGCTTGACGCCGTGCAGAACGGCACTGTCGAGATGGGCCACACCGCGCTGTACTTCTACTTCGGCAAGGACCCCGCCTTCAGCTTCGAGACCGGCATTCCGTTCGGCATGAACACGCGGCAGCAGACCGCGTGGTACACCGCCGGCGGCGGCCGCGAACTGATGGCCGAGTTCCTGAAGAGCTATGGCATGGTCAGCTTCACCTGCGGGAACACCGGCACCCAGATGGGCGGCTGGTTCCGCAAGGAGATCAAGGGCCTCGAAGACCTCAACGGACTCAAGATGCGCGTCGGCGGCATGGCCGGTCGTATCCTGCAAAAGCTCAACGTGGTGCCGCAGCAGATTGCGCCGGGCGACATCTATCCGGCACTGGAGAAAGGCACGATCGACGCGGCCGAATTTGTTGGCCCGCATGATGACGAGCGCCTCGGCTTCGAGCGCGTTGCGCCCTTCTACTACACGCCCGGCTGGTGGGAAACCAGCTCGCAGCTGACCGTGATCGTCGGCCGCCAGCAATGGGAGAGCCTGCCGAAGCAATACCAGGCCGCGCTGTCGGCCGCCTGCTACGAGGCGCACGTGATGGTGCAGGCGAAATACGATGTGCAAAACCCGCTGGCGCTGGCGCGGCTGATGAAGCGCGGCGTGAAACTGCGCGCCTTCCCGAAACCGGTAATGGACGCCTTCCTGAAAGCCGCCGGCGAACTGATGGCCGAGGAGTCGGCGAAGAACCCGAACTTCAGGAAGCTGTTCGAGCACTACCGCCGTTTCCAGAACCAGCAGAACCAGTGGGCCTCGGTGGCTGAAGCGCGCATGCTGAACTTCCAGATCGGCGCGGCGCAGTCCGGCAAGATGTAAGAAGGCAAGGCGGCACCGCCGCCCTGCCGGTCGATCACGCCGCTTGCTGCAGCGGCGGATAGTCGATGTAACCCTGCGGACCCGGCGCATAGAACGTGCGCGGGTCCGGCAGGTTCAGCGGCGCATTTTTCTGCAGGCGCTCGACGAGGTCCGGGTTCGCAATGAACGGCCGGCCGAACGCGATCGCATCGGCCTTGTCCGAGGCCACGGCATCGATCGCCGACTCCCTGTCATAGCCATTGTTCGCGATGTAAGCGCCGCGGAAGTGCTTGCGCGCCCACGCGAAATCAAAGCCCGCCAGATGGCGCGGCCCGCCGGTCACCCCCTCGATGCAATGGATGAACGCGATGCCGCGGCGGTCGAGCTGTTCGATCAGGTAGCTGAATACCGGCTGCGGATCCGGATCCGCCAGCCCGTTCACCGTGCTCACCGGCGACAGCCGAATGCCGACGCGTGCCGCGCCGACCTCGGCAACCACCGCATCGACCACCTCGAGCGCGAAGCGCGCGCGATTTTCCGGCGTCCCGCCGTAGGCGTCGGTGCGGCGGTTCGCATCGCCGCGCAGGAACTGGTCGATCAGGTAGCCGTTCGCGCCGTGAATCTCGACGCCATCGAAGCCGGCGCGGATCGCATTCGCGGCGCCGCGGCGAAACTGTTCGACCACACCGGCGATTTCTTCCGTCGACAGCGCACGCGGTTCCGGCACGTCGACCTTGCCATTGCGCGTGTACGCGACCACCTCGGGTCGCACCGCCGACGGCGCGACCGGCTGCTCGCCGCCGATCAGGTCCGGATGCGAAATGCGGCCGACATGCCAAAGCTGCGCGACGATCTTCGAGCCGGCCTCGTGCACCGCCTGCGTGATGCGCTTCCAGCCCTCGACCTGCGCGTCCGAATAAATGCCGGGCGTCGCCAGATAGCCCTTGCCAACCGACGACACCTGCGTGCCCTCGCTGATGATCAGGCCGGCGCCGCTGCGCTGCCGGTAGTACTCGACGTTCATCGTGCTGCCCGGAAGGTCGCCGGCGGGTTCGTCGGCGCGGCAGCGCGTCAGCGGCGCCATCACGATGCGGTTTGCAAGTTCAATGTCGCCGATGCGGGTCGGCTGGAACAGCTTGGGGGAAGCAGCGTCGGTCATGGTTACTCAAAAAATAACGGGTTGAAGAACAAGGATGGATTGCAGATTATCCGCAATCCCGGCCGCCGCCGAAAGCGAAAGGCGCGCATATCTGTGATTCGCCGGCCTGATGCAGCCCGCAGTCCTGTCGCGCCGATGCCTATAGAATGGGGACCAGTTCACTCTTTCCGTTTGCCAAGGACTCACCCGATGAAATACCTGCACACCATGGTCCGCGTCAGCGACCTCGAAGCCTCGCTGAAGTTCTACCGCGATGCGCTCGGCCTCGATGTCGTGCGCGAATACGAAGTGGCGTCCGGCCGCTATACGCTGGTCTACCTGGCCGCGCCGGGGGACCATGCGGCGCAGGTCGAGCTGACCTACAACTGGGATGCGGAACAGCTCGGCGGCGCGCGCAACTTCGGTCACATTGCCTATGCGGTCGAGGACATCTATGCGACCTGCGAGCGGCTGCAGGCGCACGGCGTGACGATCCTGCGGCCGCCGCGCGACGGCCGCATGGCCTTCGTGCGCTCGCCCGACAACATCTCGATCGAGCTGCTGCAGCACGGCCAGCCGCTGCCTCCGGCCGAGCCGTGGGTGTCGATGCAAAATACCGGCAGCTGGTAAGCGCCGCTCAGGCGGTGGCGTCGAGGCTCTCGCCGAGCGCGTTCACCAGCGCATCAATCTCGGCGCGCGTCGAGATGAACGGCGGCGCCAGCTGTATCGTGTCGCCGCCGTAGCGCACATAGAAGCCCTTCTTCCACATCGCCATCGCCACCTCGTAGGGGCGTTTTGCCGGTTCGCCCGGCGCGGGCGCCAGCGTGAAGCCGGCCGCCAGTCCGAAGTTGCGGATGTCGGTCACGTGCCGGCAGCCCTTCAGCGAGTGCACCGCCTGCTCGAAATGCGGCGCCAGCGCCTTCACGCGGCCGACCGCATCTTCCTTCTGCAGCAGGTCCAGCGTCGCCAGCGCGGCCGCGCAGGCGACCGGATGCGCGGAGTACGTATACCCGTGCGGGAATTCCAGCAGGTAGTGCGGGCCGCCGTTCTGCATGAAGGTGTCGTAGATTTCCTTTTTCGCGACCACCGCGCCCAGCGGCTGCACGCCGTTGGTGATCTGCTTCGCGCAGTTCAGGATGTCGGGCGTGACGCCGAAGGCTTCCGAGCCGGTCCAGGCGCCGGCGCGGCCGAACCCGGTGATCACCTCGTCGAAGATCAGCAGGATCTGGTGCTGGTCGCAGATCTGCCGCAGCCGCTGCAGGTAGCCGGCCGGCGGCACGATCACGCCGGCGGAGCCGGAGAAAGGCTCGACGATCACGGCGGCGATGTTCGACGCGTCATGCAGGTTGATCAGCCGCAGCAGCTCGTCGGCCAGTTCCGCGCCCTGCGCCGGCATGCCGCGCGAGAACGCATTTTTTTCCAGCATCGTGTGCGGCAGGTGGTCGGCCTCGATGCCCTGCCCGAACAGCTTGCGGTTGCCGACGATGCCGCCGACCGAGCCGCCGCCGAAGTTCACGCCGTGATAACCCTTCTCGCGGCCGATGAAGCGCGTCTTCGATCCCTGCCCTTTCGCGCGCCAGTACGCGCGCGCCATCTTCAGCGAGGTGTCCGCGGCCTCAGAACCGGAGCCGGTGAAGAACACATGGTCGAGCCCGTCGGGCAGGAAATCGCGCATCCGGTTGGCCAACGCGAACGACAGCGGATGGCCGAACTGGAAGGCCGGCGTGAAGTCCAGCGTGCCCATCTGCCGGCTGACCGCATCGACCAGCTCCTTGCGGCAATGGCCGAGGCCGGTAGTCCACAGCCCGGACAGGCCGTCGAAAATCTTGCGGCCGTCGGCGTCGGTGAAATACGCATCCTTCGCGCTGACGAACAGCCGCGGGTTGGCCTTGAATTCACGGTTGGCGGTATACGGCATCCAGTGCGCTTCGAGCCAGTCGGCATCGGTGCGCACGGCCGCGTCGGCCAGGGACTGCGGGGCGGGCATGTTCATGCGATTTTCCTCCTGAGTGGCTCGCGCATTGTTGCGCCGGGCTGATACTTTTAGGAATATTCAATTATCCATGTTTGGTTGCAGATCCATGCAAGTAAAGAAAAAGGCCGTTTTAGGCCAGATCAGTGATACCGACATCCGCCTGCTGCGGGTGTTCCGCAGCGTCGTCGAGTGCGGCGGGATGGCCGCGGCCGAGCTGGACCTGAACATCAGCACCTCGACCATCAGCCGGCATATCAAGGACCTCGAGACGCGGCTCGGGCTCACCCTGTGCCGGCGCGGGCGCGGCGGCTTCGCGCTGACGCCGGAGGGCGAGCGCATCCACGAAGAGACGCTGCGGCTGCTGGCCTCGACCGACGCCTTCCGCGCCAGCGTCGATGACATTCAACAGCGCATCGCCGGCCAGTTCCACCTTGCGGTGTTCGACAAGACCGCAAGCAATCCGCAGGCGCGCATCGCCCGCGCGATCGCGCTGTTCAGCGACAGCGCGCCCGAGGTGTCGCTGAACCTGCATGTATCGACCATCAACGGCATTGAGCGCGGCGTGATCGGCGGCGACTATCACTACGGGATCATCCCCGAGCACCGGCGCTCGGACAGCCTGCTGTACGACGACCTGTTCGGCGAGACCATGCTGCTGTATTGCGGCGCAGCGCATCCGCTGTTCAGCGCCGACAACAGGAAAATGAGCTGGGCGCAGCTGCGCCAGCACGATTTCGCCGGCCTCGGGTATCACTCGCCGAATATGGAAATTTCGCACCGCGAGCGGCTGCGGCGCGATGCGACCGGCTTCGACCAGGAGTCGGTGGCCACGCTGATCCTGTCGGACCGCTACCTCGGCTTCCTGCCGGATCATTACGCGCGCGGCTTCGTCGACGACGGGCTGATGAAGCCGGTGAAGCCTTCCCTGTTCCGCTACGAATGCCGCTTCGCCGGCATCGCGCGCCGGTCGCCGGCGCCGTCGCGGGTGACGCAGCTGTTCCGCGATTGCCTGTTGCGCGCGCATGCGTGAGCCAGCCGGCGGAATTGCGCATGATTCATGGATCAGGCCGGCCATGCAGACTTTTTCCGATGATTCGCCGGGCAAACTGCATCGGAAGAAAAAATGCGCCTATAGTCGTGTAGCCAACGGCAAGGAAACGCATCATGCAGACCCGCTCCCGCCTTCCTTTCCCTTACCGTCCTGAAACCGAGGTCGTCGCTGCGCTGCTGCGCGAAGCAGCGTCGCTGCCCGACTGGTCGCGCGTGGTGCAGACCGCAACTCCGTGGGTCGATGCGGTGCGCCGCGACCCGCCGCCCTTCTGGGCGATGGAAACCCTGCTGAAGGAATATCCGATCTCGGACCATGAAGGGCGCGCGTTGATGCGGCTGGCCGAGGCGCTGCTGCGCGTGCCGGATGCGGAGACGGCGGATGCGCTGATCGCGGAGAAGATCTCGTCGGGCGAG
>JACCEB012074116.1_pt1 | contig 27736 bp, 37 predicted proteins | sample 7454761 | NCBI WGS metagenome assembly JACCEB01 (sample SAMN15323454, study PRJNA562643) | freshwater metagenome | isolation source: river surface water | place: USA:Blue River Watershed | collected 2017-08-18
GCGACGGTAGTTTCAGACCAAATCAACAATATTTAGATTCCGAAATTAGCGGCGGTGATTTTACATATACCACAGCCAGAGGCATACGTGCAGAAGACATTACATTAGACGGTGACAATTTTGTAACATCAACAAACAGTCACGCACCAGAAGAAGTAGTTACAGGACAAGTTGTAGATTCTGTAGCAATTACAGTCTACCATACTGTAGAAGATGGTACACCTATTATTGTTACACGCCATTACATAACAACAGAGCCTGAAAACGAATTTTTAATTGGACAACGTCCAAACAGTACTCAAGCGGCTGTAGTTAAATTAAACGGACTGATCAAAAAACAAGATGTGGATTACACATTAAATTACGCTATGCAGAAAGTTGTATTTCCAACTAACTTGCCTGTAGGCAGTGAAGTTGTAATTACTTCTATGAGTAAGAACGGTACAAGCATTCTTGATTCAGATTCATTTACAGGTGACGGAGTTTCTGTAGACTTTGTAACAGTAGCACGTTGGTCGGGAGATTATTCTGCACTGGTAACTGTTAATGGTGTACCGGCTACAGTAACTACATTTGTAACAGACAATACTTACAGCGAAGTTGGAAACATTGGCATCAGATTTGCTACAGCGCCAGCCAATACAGCAATTATTGACTATACAATTATTGGTACAGCACTAAACACAGTAAGTCGAGTTTCGACTGAAACAGTAATATATGACGGCACAAGTCAAGTTTATAGTTTAACAAATACACCGGCTAACTTACGTCCTTTTGATAATAACGTATTAGTCGAATATGATGGAAAAATTCTGCGTCCGGCAGATACTGTTTATTTTGACGTTGTGGGAACAGTCCGTACTTATACAGTAAGTACAGTTGACTATGCTATCAATACTATTGATGCAAACAAAGTTCGAGTATTTTTAAATGGAACCGAACTAGCAATTTCGAGACAATTTACTTGGAAGTCTTCTAGCAACCAGTTGACAATTAAACGTGGAGTTGCTAAAGTCGGCGACAAAGTTGCATTAGTAATTTTAGAAAATGCAGAATACTATATTGACGAAGACTCGACCGGCGCTCAATTGCGCTTAGTAGACAGTTACTCAGTAAACGATAGATTTGCAGTTACGACATTTACTAATCACGATATTTTAGATATCGAACGCAACAATGATTATATTACATCTGCAAGTATTGTAACTGTGGGAACTACAGACTACTACAGATTAAATCAGTTACTAGCAGGTCGTATACAACTTAGAAATCCAGCGTTAGGCGCCCAGTATATCTGGCTAGCATTAAACGGAGAACTGTTAACTCCTGAAATTGATTATATTTTAGAAGATAATTTAACTTATATTCAAATTGATAGAAACAGAGTGTTAACATCTACAGATGTGATAGACCTTATTGTATTCAGTAGCGATGTGACTACAGGTAAACCTTTTGGTTATACTATCTTTAAAGATATGTTAAACAGAACATTCTACAAGAGACTTGATTCGGAAGCATCAGCAGTATTAGCACAGCCATTGAATTATTATGATACAACTATTGTGTTAGAAGATGCCAGCGGTTTAGTTGAACCGTTGCGTAGTCAAAATCAAGCAGGTATTATCTTAATTGACAAAGAGCGTATTGAATATCTTGAAAAAGACGGAAATACATTAAAATATCTACGCAGAGGCACATTAGGTACAGGAGTTCCTGAAGTACATCCAGCAGGAACAGCAGTACTTGATGCAAGTACAAACCAAACTGTTCCTTACAAAGACGAAACAGAAACTGTTGTTTTAGTTGCCGGAGGTTACTCGCAGGCATCAGAAGTATATGAAAATAGTTTTGGTATGAGTGTTACTTCGGTTAAGTATGATTTTAACAATACTACAGCGTTCCCATTGGGCGGACAAGTCGTTACCGTAAAAGGAACCGGATTCAAAGAAAACGTTGAAGTTATTATCGGTGATCCTACAATAACAACAACATTTGTAGCAACAGAAATCAATTCTGCTAATGAAATAATTGTTAGCAATATTGATAGATTGTTTGTAGGCAAAGAAGTTGTATTCAGCGGAGCAGTCTTTGGAGGCATTGACTCTGAGATTTCTTATTATATTTTAACCTACGGACAGGATACAGTTACAGAAGAGTACTATATCACTGTTGGCGAAACAGCAGGCGGCAGTCCAGCAACATTATCAGTGAGCACCGGCGAAATGACTGGTATTCATATGAGAGCTAAGTGTAACACTACCTATGTAAGCAGTACTGAATTAACATTTATTAGTCAAGCAGAAGTAGTTGGAGCCTATGATTTAGTAATTTTAAATCCATCGTTCAGCGTTGGTCCAGTTACAGTAGCACAGACTAGTTACGTATCACCTGCGGCTATAAAATATGTACAAATTTTGTTACCGTTTAGCCCAATTGTTAATACTACGACTACACAGAATCCAGCAGAAACCGGCGAATGGTATAAAGAGACTGCTGAAATAAGTGTAGCAAACATTCAAGTGGGCAGAGGCTATAAGATTAAGACAATTGGCACAACGGATTATATGAGCATCGGTGCAAGTGCTAATACAATAGGTACAGAATTTATTGCAACAGCAGTCGGATCGGGCACTGGCACAGTATTAGACTACACAAGTATTCCACTAGAATATTGGGAAGGTTTAGACATTGAAGTGTTTGTGGCAGGCCGACGCTTACGTAAAACTCCAACAACAGTCTGGGACGAGAGTTTAGGACCAGATAGCCCAAGTGGTGACAAGCAATTACAAGCAGAATTTGCAGTAAACAAGAATGTGGGTGCTTATGTGCGTTTAACAGAGCCTCCAACAAACGGTGCAAAAGTTATTGTACAGAAGAAAGTAGGACAAGCATGGGTAGCACAAGGACAAAGCCTTGTTGATGCACAAACTGACCAAGCAAAATTCGTTCGTGCAAAGACTGCGAATTTGCCTCGATAAATATAGAATACAGGTGATTTTAACATGACAACAAAACCAAACGAAAATTCAGGAATCCGAGTACAAGGACATATTAAAATATTTGATCCGACTACTAAGGAAGTCTTTATTGATAAGAAAAACGCTATTCACTACGAAAATATGAGTATAGCCCTAGCAGAAAGCCTTGCAAACGCAGGCAAAGGGTTCATATATGAGATGGTGTTTGGCAATGGCGGCACATCAGTGGACCCAACGGGAGTTATTACATACCTTACTCCTAACAGTACAGGATCTAATGCCAGCCTATATAACGAAACATACACTAAAGTAGTCGACGATAGAAGCACAAATAATTTAGATCCAACTAGAAATAAGATAGAAACACGTCATGTTACTGGTACAAATTACACAGATATCTTAATCACTTGTTTATTAGACTACGGTGAGCCTAGCAATCAGGACGCATTTGACAACGCCACGTACACAGATGGCGAATATGTGTTTGATGAACTAGGTTTAAGAGGTTACGATCCTGCTGGAACAGGTCGTTTACTAACACACGTTATCTTCCACCCTGTACAAAAGAGTTTAAACCGTTTAATTCAAATAGACTACACAGTTAGAGTACAGAGTTTAACCGGTTTTAATGAGGCTTAATTATGTCATACCAAGTTAGATATACAGATTCAACAAATTTAGATAAACCAGCGTTAACGGTAGAAGATAGTACCATTAACGATTCAACATCGTTACAATTTCCAGGTCGTAACGTTACCGGTTATGGCACAATTATTGCAGAAAATTTTTTACACTTATTAGAAAATTTTGCTAACGACAGCGCACCAACAAATCCAGTAGAAGGACAATTATGGTACGACAATACTGCTGGTGTTAACCAACTAAAAGTGTGGGACGGTACTAGTTGGTCTAGTGCTGGTGGTTTAAAGAAAGGTAACGTTGAGCCAGAATTGGCAACTAGTTTACCAGGTGACTTATGGGTAAACACTGATACACAACAATTATACCTATACACAGGTTCAGGTTGGATCTTAGTTGGCCCTAGATTTAGTGAAGGTGCTCGTACTGGTGCTGAACCGGAGTTTATTGAAGACACATTAAGCAACGCCCAACCAGTTGTTTCTAACTATATCAACGGTGAGCGTGTTTGTATTATTAGTAAAACAGCGTTTACACCAAAAACTTTAATTACAGGATTCCAAACAATTAAAGAAGGTGTTAATTTAAACTCTAACTACAATACATATTGGGGTACTGCTGAAAAGGCAGCGGCATTGTTAGTAGGTACCACTACAGTTTCTGCATCAAACTTCCTAAGGGGCGATGCAACTAGTAATACAACATTTCCAATCAACGTTAGAAATGCAGGCGGTGTTGCAATAGGTGAAGATACTCAGTTAAATTTAGGTATTGATGGAGCCGCAGGTGTAATTTTTCACAAAACATCTGGTAGTAACTTAGATATTCGTATGAACAACAACGGTGCTATCCGTACAGTTGTTCGTGTTGATAGTTCAGAGCGTGTTGGTATTAATAATATTAACCCACAGACTGACCTAGATGTAGGAGGAGACTTTAACGCATCTGGTAATATTACCGCAGACGGTAGTGCTACATTTGGTGGTGGTCTTACAGTAACAGGCGCATTAGATATTGCAGGCGATGTATCATTTGGTACAGACAATACAAATACAGTAACAGTATCTGGCGTTATTTTACCAGATGTAAACTTGGGTGCAGACATTGGTACAGTAGATAAAAAGTTTCAACGAATTTGGAGTTCACGATTTGACGGTGAATTTTATGGAAACGTGTTCGGTTCATTGACTGGTAACGCCAGCGGATCGTCTACTAAACTAGCATCTCCGACAATCTTTGACTTAGACGGTGACATTACGTCTAACGAAGTTGAATTTGATGGGCAAACAGGTACTCCAACACTTAATACTCTAACAGCGTCAGGTACAGGCACAGAAGCAACATTGACATTTGTAGCACAGACAGTTGCTCCATACCCGACGGGCTCTACTATTGTAGTGTCTGGTGTTGCCCCAACAGGATATCGAGGCACTTATACAGTTACAGACGGCGGACTAGACTATGTTAAGTATGCTAGTACACAAACCGGCCCACAAACATCTGCAGGTGCTGTTTCAAGATTTGGCTTATCAGGAAATAGAAAACGTTTTTATACACAATTAAGCGAAACTTTTATTGCAGATAAACCAGAAGTTACAAGTATTGAAGAAGGCGACGAGTTTGTTGTACAGCGTGGCGCAGAAGGTCTTAAAAAGATTACAAAACAAAGTTTGTGGACAGCAATACCAATAACACCTTGCGGTGTAGTTCTACCATTTGCTGGTTTAACAGCACCAACGGGTTGGTTATTCTGTGATGGTTCAGAAGTTTTAATTTCTAACTATCCAGAATTATTTGATATTATTGGATATCAATTCGGTGATATCACTACATTATTAGGACTTGGTACTTTCAAACTTCCAGATATGCGAGGCAGAATGCCGTTGGCTATGGATAGTATGAATAATGGAATAACAGTTCCAAGTAAACTAGATCCAACACAACAAATTAGCACCAGCGGAGGATCCGCAAACAGAGTAACAGACGCAAGTGCTGACATTGTTGGCCAAGGCGGCGGTGTTGAAAAGAAACTTATTGCTACAGACGAAATACCAGATCACGTACACGATTTGATCGGTAATGACGAAAACAAATACTATGCGTTTAGAAACGTTCCAGGAGATCCAACTGATACTAATGCTATTAGCGGAGAAGGTTCTACTACTACAGCACGTGGACAATACATGTCAGACTCTGGTGGTATTTTAGATTATCCTAAAACTGCTGGCGGCGATTCTATTCAAGCACAGTTCAATATTATGAATCCATACTTAACATTGAACTACATTATTAATACTGGACGAAACGTACTATGACATATAGAATTAACAAAACTGACGGCAATCAATTAACAGATATCCCAGACGGTACGTTTGATACCAGCACAACATCGTTAACATTAATTGGTAAAAACGTCACAGCATTTGGCGAAGCCTACAATGAAAACTTAGTAAAGTTGTTAGAAAACTTTGCTAGTTCTAGCGCACCTGAATCAGCATTAAAAGGGCAGTTGTGGTACGATACTGGTAGCGGTAGATTAAACGTATATGACGGTAGCGACTTTAGAGCGGCCGGTGGTCCTATTGTTGGCAATAGAGAGCCTACCAATCTAGTTGCCGGCGACTTGTGGATCAACAACGAAACTAATCAGTTGTGGTTCTATGACGGAACAGACTTAACTCTTGCTGGTCCTATATACAACAATATTCAAGGTACTACAGGATTTGTAGTAGAAACTGTATTAGATAACTTTAATAGAGGTCATACAGTTGCAAAATTATATGTATCCAGCACTCTTTTAGGATTATTCAGTAAAGATGCGTTTACCCCAGCACAGCCAATTGTTGGTTATGCAGAAGGAATCAAAGATATTCAAGTTGGGTTTAATGCTGGATCTTTAACAGACATGAAGTTTGACGCTATTGTAACTCGTGCGGAAAACATTCTAACAGCAGTTGGAGACCTAAAATCAGCAGAACAGATTGTTTACAACGATGAAGATCAAGTTATTGTTGGTAGTTTGACACTACAATCAGACACAGGTTTAGTTATTGGTTCGTCAGAAGACGTTGACTTAAAAATTGACGGCGGCAAGTTTACTATCGAACATAAACTTACAGGACAAGATATCGGCATTAAAATTAAATCACCAACAGGTACCATTGAAGCAATTACTATAGATTCGGTAAATTCGCGAGTAGGCATTTTCCAAGAAATTCCATCAGAAACTATGGACATTAATGGTAACTTAAAAGTTGCAGGAGATCTATATGTTGGTGGAGATACCGTTACATTAAACACTACAGTACTTGAAGTTGAAGATAAAAACATAATTTTAGGCAAGACACCTAGTTCTCCTACAGATATAGCCGCAGATGGCGGCGGCATTATATTAGAAGGAACTACTCAAAAGAGTATTTTATTTGATGTATCGACTGTGAGTTGGAGTTCTAACCTTAATTGGAATTTAACAACAGGCAACTCATATAGAGTTAATAATGTTTCGGTATTGTCAAGCGATACACTAGGGGCAGGAGTTTTATATTCTAGTTTACAAACATTAGGAGCACTACAAACTCTTAACGTTGACAATGCTACTTATATTAACAATACAACTATTAGCACTTCTGCAAATGATTTAATTTTAAATCCAGCAGATAACGTTGCAGTTAGTAGTAAAAGAATTATTGACCTAGCAGATCCTATAGACGAACAAGATGCGGCTACTAAGAACTATACAGATGCCCGCGTGTTTGACCGTGGTATTTCGATGAGTATGGACGTAACCGGTTTATCTAATAACCAAATTGCTACTATCTTAGATACTATTGCTCCGTACTATGATCCAATAACTGCTCCAGAAGGTGTAGCTCGTGATGGTACTAGATTGCGTTTGCACTCAACTTCGTTGTCAGCATCTTCAGGAAATATTACTTACAGTCCTACAGTGGGTGTAGAGTTCCAGACTATTTTAGTTGATAAAGCAGGCGGATCGGAAAATCAAGCAGTTGTTAGCGACTTGGCAGTAGGACAAACTATTACGGGTCCTAGTGTGTCAATTAGCGTAGTTAGACAGGATAAATTGTTTGTTATGGGCGGTGGCTTAACACCTACTCCAGGACAATGGGGATTTGAGAGCGATATCAATGCACCTTATTAAGCATAGACTTCAAATAAGCAGGCAGCGATAAATAACATATATTAGGGGTTATAAGAATGGCGTACACAATAAACCGATGGGACGGAACAGCGATTGCAGTAATCGAAGACGGTACCGTCAATCAAAGTTTAGACATTAAGTTAATCGGTAAAAATTATGCCGGCTACGGTGAAATTCAGAACGAAAACACAGTATTCATGTTGGAGAATTTCGCAAGCGGAACAAGTCCAGCAAACGCAGTACGTGGACAGTTATGGTATGATAGCGGTAATAAAAAATTAAAGATTTATACAGGCGATATAGTCGGTGCTGTGAAGCAATGGAAACAGATTGGCGGAGCAGAATACGGCAGTACAGAACCAAGTTATCCTAACAACGGTGATTTTTGGTTTGATGTAAACCGAGATCAACTTAAAGTAAGAAACGGAGATAGTTGGCTAGCAATTGGCCCTCAAAGTGCTGGCGCCGGTGTAACACAGATGGTTTCTAAGCAAGTTCGCGGATTCCCTGTAGGCAGTACATCGCCTCAAACTTATTCTATCATTATTGCTAATATTAATGATATTCCTGTTTATATTACTTCTAGAGAAGAATTTACATTAGATACTAGCGATGCAGATTCTATCATTGTTGGTTTTAATCTAATTAAGAAAGGTCTAACATTACAAGAAGTAGATGATACAACCGGCGTTAGCGGAACTCCAACATACTTATATTGGGGTACATCAAGTAACGCATTACGCCTTGGCGGATTCTTAGCGTCGGATTATGTACGTTCAGGTAGTTCAAACTTTACAGCCACAGTTCGTTTTAGCGATTTAGGTTATACAGTAGGCGACAGTAACGACTTAGCAGTATTCATTGAAACAGGTACTGAGCCAGTAATTCAAAATACTACAGGTCCTAGAGTTTATTTTAGAGTTAGAGATGGTTCAGATGTTAAGAACCCATTAACAATTAATGCAACTAAATTAGAACCAGGTGTTGATAACACATTTAGCATTGGTACTAGTGCTAAAAAGTGGAAAGAAGTTTATGCTACAAACTTCTACGGTATTGCAGATAACGCAAACGCACTTCAAGTAGAAGCAGGAGTTTATCGTGTAGCCAGCACAAGTGCAGGTGTTAACACTATTGCCGCTCGCGACAGCAGTGGTAATTTAACAGCAAATACATTTAATGGTAATGCTACTAGTGCTACTAGATTAGCAAATATTAGAACTATCAATGGTGTAAACTTTGATGGTACTACAAATATCATTGTTGAAGACGACACAAAGGTTAGAATAGACGGCAGTACAATGACTGGCTATTTGACATTAAATGGCGACCCAACGGCATTAAACCATGCCGCTACAAAGAGCTATGTTGATGCACAGTTCGGTGTAGGCGGTGTATTAAGTATTACAAGAGGCGGTACTGGCGCAAGTACAGCCGCTAATGCTAGATCTAACTTAGACGTTCCAACACGTACAGGCGGTGATGCCAGCGGTACATGGGGAATTAGTATTTCTGGATCGGCTGCACAATTGAACGGATATTCAAGTTCAACATCTGCAACAGGCGATACTATTGCTAGACGTGACAGTAGTGGTAACTTAACTGCTAACGTGTTTAGTGGTACTGCTACAAGTGCTCGTTACGCTGACTTGGCTGAAAAATATATTCCAGACAACACTTATGAAATAGGTACAGTTGTGATGGTTGGCGGTGAAAAAGAAATTACTGCTTGTACATTTGGTTCACGTGCAATTGGTGCAATATCTGGTAATCCTGCTTATATGATGAACAGCGGATTAGAAGGCGGTGTATATGTAGCACTAAAGGGCCGTGTTCCAGTTAAAGTTACAGGCCGTGTTAAGAAAGGCGATCGCATGATTGCTAGTGAAGGCGGAGTTGCTATTGCAGGTCAATTTCATTCACACGCAGATGTATTTGCTATTGCGTTAGAATCAAACGATAATATAGATATTAAAATTGTGGAGTGTTTAATTCTTTAAACAGCCATATCTGCTTTAATAGCAGGATCTGGATTATAGTTTTCCAACATAAAATCGTCGACTACATAGTCGGCGATTTTTTTTCCTACTGTAACAAACAATGTTGGTAATTGTTTTGGAGTGCGAGCTAATTGTTCATTAACTGCATCGATGTGATTGTTGTAGATATGACAGTCACCGCCTGTCCATACAAAATCGCCTACTTGTAAATTGCACTCGCGAGCAATAATGTGTGTAAGTAGCGAATAACTGGCAATGTTAAAAGGTACACCTAAAAACATATCGCAACTACGCTGATATAATTGGCAACTTAGTCGTCCGTCTGTTACGTCAAATTGACTCATTACGTGACATGGCGGTAATGCCATTTGATCTAATTCAGCAGGATTCCATGCTGAAAGGATGTGTCTGCGTCCGCTAGGATCTTTCTTAATACCGTCGATTAAGTTTTGTAGTTGATCTATTCCGTGGAAATCCCTCCACTGTACTCCGTATACTCTTCCAAGATCACCTTCGTACTTTGCTTTAGACTTCCAGTAATCTGCTTCTGCGTTAGCAGTCCAAATAGTTTTCTTACTTGAGTCTCTTGTACCATGTAGGATTTCTGCAAGACGGCGTTCGTCGCCGCTACCCTCTAAAAACCAAAGAAGTTCCGAAACTACTGCTCGCCAAGCGAGCTTCTTAGTAGTAACTGCGGGAAAACCTTCTTGCAGATTAAAACGCATTTGATAACCAAACACGCTACGAGTACCTACACCCGTTCTATCAGTCTTGTTCTTTCCGTTTTCTAGTATTTGTTTTAGTGCTTCGTGATATTGTTTCATTGTGATATTCTTCTACTATACAAGTTCCTAGGTTAACAGTTTGATGTAATTTCATACCGTCTAAGAACTCTGTTAAATCTATACTAGTATCGTTTAAGTATTCGCCTTGTATTCTAGTTAAGTAAACTTTATCTAAAACTGGTTTGCTTTGTAATAGTAAATTCGGTCCACCGATTACAAATATATTTTTGCGCCTATTTGTCTGTTTTAAACTTTTTAATGCTTCGCAGGCATCGCCACGAATTTGTTCTATATCTTCACGTTCAAGGAACTTGTTAGTGAATAAAACATTTAAACGTCCAGGTAATGGACTAGGCATATCGGGACTCTCCCAAGTCTTACGACCCATAACAACGACTTGATTTTGCGTAACGGATTTGAACCATTTCATATCGTCTTTGTTACTGGGCCATGGTAACGACCCCTTCCATCCCATGCCACCTATATCATCTACTGCAAATAAAGCCGCTATCATAATTTATTTTTTGGTTTTTTAAGAAAACTCTTTGTTTGTTTCATTACATCTTTCTTCACACGCTCAACGTCTAACCTGAAGTCTATATGTTCAATAGAGTCCTCGTAGGTTGTGATTAGTTCAGAAAGATGTGCTTCAAGATCGTCTATGCTGTTTTTTCTAGCGTGATCGTCAATGTTAATATCCCATACCTTCCCATCTTTGAAGATGATTCTCATCGAATACAAATATGGGATAGGTATTGCTTTTACATCTACATCGCTAAAAACCTCTGGCCATTGATCTACAACATCTTTTGGCAGAGATTTTTTCTTCACGCTTCAGCAGTAGCCTTCTTCTTAGTCGGTACCAGTGCTTCTGCTTGACGACGAAGTTCAGCGGCTTCCTTGCTCAAACGATCTGCTTGGCTTCGATACGACTTTGCTAGGTCCTCGTCAGATAAAGGTTGCTCATTAATTTTTGCAACTTGGCTTTCTGCTACAACATCTGTTTTAGTAGTTTCAGAAATATCTTTTACAGTAGCAACTTCAGTAGCCTGTGATCCGTTACCTAATGCTAGGTCGTTAACACTAATGCCTCTTTGCTCTGCAATGATTTGATTAAGTTGATCTAAACTAATAGTCGACTGCATCGTTGGAATCATTTCAATTTCAGATGTTTTAACTTTAAGCAACTTACTATTGTAGTGCAAGTTGGCAAGCATAATGCTACCGTCTGGGAAATTTGTACGAGCCATTGCCTCTGCAAATTCGTATGCACTTTGTCCTGCTGGACTTTCAACTAGTTTAATAATTGAATCGTGTTGATCGTCAGATAAACTAGCAGTATCGATAACCAGTGCGGCGTCGCTTTCACCTGGTAATGTTCTGTAAGCAACGATGACTTTACGTCCGTTTACTTTAATGCGTCCTACGTGTTTTAAATTAACCATTTTGTTGTTGTCCTTGTTTAGCAACGCCCTCTAAAAATCCGTTGAGTTTGTTGTATACTGCACCAACGGCCGCCATCTCGCCAGGTTTAAATGCACCACGCTGTGCCGCGAGATCAATAATGCTTCTTAGCATATTTAAATCTTGAACATTTAAATCTACTGATTGTTGCGCCTCTGCTGGCGCAGTTTGTTGTACTTCTTGAGTTTCGGTTTTTTCGGTCATAATTATACTCCTTTGTATTATTATATATGCAGTTAATTATTTAGATACTTTAAATGTGAACACGCCAGTAAAAAGAAACTGGCTTCTTTTGGCTCTTCAAAACCGACTTTAATTTTGGTTTGATATTGATTGTTTTCTAACACCAAGCATTCGCCGATATAAAAACGGTGTTTTAAATTCTCGTAGATCCAATCTTTGACAGATGCTACTATATTGTATTTTAGATCCAAATAGTAGTAATGGAAATAGGGAGGCGGATCCTGCACCTCCCTACAGCCTAACACATTAAGTGGATTTATTTTAGCATTATTCGCCATTATTTCTTATCAGGAAACTCGTAGTATGCGTATGTGCCAAATGGCGGAACAATAGTGTCATTACCGTGAATAATAAAAATTGTATCACAGTAATCTTCATCGCCCCAACTGTCCCAGGGATAACCGTCTGTGAACATGATAAACTTCTTAGGGTTAATGTCATGTTCTTTCATGTATTCCCAGTTACAATCAAAGTCGGTGCCGCCACCGCCCATTAATTCATACTCGCCAATTTCTTCAGAAGTATATCCGTTAAAGTCTTGTTCATTATATACCTTAGTGTCAAAGCACCAGATTTTAATGTTGAAGTCTTTAAACTCCTCCATAATGCCTTTGATTTCGCCGAGGAAGTCTGAACCCATAGCATCAGTAATACTACCAGACATATCCAAAGATACACAAATATCAATACTAGTATCAAAATTACAACCAGGTAAAATTGCACCAGTCATTTGACCTTTACGACTTGGACGAGCCCAACTAAAGTCATTTTTAATCGTACTTTGGATTTGCTGACGTAACAGTTCACGCCAGTTCATCTTTGGTTCAGTCATTTCCTTAATCATACGAGCAATGTCGCCTGGCACATTACCTGCGCCTGCGGCTTGTGATGCTTGAATCATTGCTTCTTTAATTTCGTCACGAATCTTTTTCAGTTCTTCTTTACTATATTTTGGACCTTTGCCGTCACCGTCTTTATCCGGATCCAAATGTTCGTCTAATAATTCGCCAAGTGCGGCCAATTGTTCGTCGTCGTATTTGCTGTGAATTTCGTCATAAACTTGTTCCGCACTCCAGCCGTCATATTTGCGGTCATAGAAAAATTTAACTGGAGGATCGTCGCCGATACGTTCACGCTTTAGTAAACCGTTAACACAATAGTCTGCGGCAATATTCCAAATTTTCTTATCGCGACTTTCCACACGCATCATGTGATCATAAACACAATGCAAGATTTCGTGTGCTACGACAAATTCAACTTGTCGCGGAGTCATCTTTTCAAAGAACTCTCTGTTAAAGTAAAAATTACGGAAGTCTGTAGCGGCAGTGGGCAACCAATCACTTGCGTCGACAAGTTTCATGCGAGTAGCCATATTGCCAAAAAATGGATGACGTAGTAGCAAACCAACTCGTGCTACAACAATCTTGTCAATAATTGGATCTAGTGAATGTGACATTTATGCTCCGTTTCTTTACTGTATGTTTATATTATACAGTCACTTCTATACTTTGTCAAGGTTAGAGGTGCATCTCTGCACCTCTATTTTGGTTATCGCTTGTCCTGAGCGGCCGCGATGTACTTACCAAACTTTTCGTGGAACTCATCGAAACACTCGATTTCGTCTGGATCCAACGGAAGTTGATATTGGGTAAGTGCAAGTTTGGTGCCCATAACAACCAATTCAGTTTCAAAATTATCCATCATAAAACGGAAGAAGTTATTAACCTTTTCGTCAAATTTCTTGTCTTGCTTTTCGGTTGCATCTTTCAACTCGTAGCACATAGACACAGTCAAAGAGTACATAGCAGAAATTTCAATTTTGGAATCTAATTTCTTAACTTTACCAGCCAAAATATCTTCTGGCTTAGGCAGTTTGCTAGACACTTTTCGGTGTGCCATAAACTTAAGAGCAAGACCTTCACCGACTGCACCGGAAATCAAATCCATCAGTGTTTCGTCATTTGTGTCATCTTCTTCTAAAAGTTCAGACACGAAACTCCAAGAACGAGGAGTAGCAAACGCACGGCTTGAAGATTTTGGATCGAAGTCGTACAAGTCTTTCTTAGCGAAAGTAACGTAGCCAACAACATCTTTGTGTACACGGTTGTTAGTAGCCCACATACTCCAGTCATCGAAGTCCACACGCATTTCCAAGTGAACTTTTCTTTTACAAACCGGAGACGGCATACGATATGTAACACCCTTATCTGCTTCGCGGTTACCAGCGGCAACGATTAGAACGTTGTCTGGCAGTTTGTACTGTCCCACACGACGGTTCAAAATAAGTTGATATGCGGCGGCTTGTACGCTAGGAGCCGCAGAGTTCATTTCGTCTAAGAACAAGATTACATTAGGGAACTTAGATGCAAGTTCGTTAGTAGGCAGTTCGCTTGGGCTACCCCAAACCATAGTGCCTGAATTGGTATCAAAATATGGAATACCCTTAATGTCTGTTGGTTCCCAAAGGCTTAGGCGAATGTCAATGACATGGGCACCCATCTCTGCACCAATTTGGTGAATAATATCAGATTTACCAATGCCCGGAGGACCCCAAAGGAATAACGGACGCTGTTTCTTAAATGCCTTACGAATAGCGTTCTTCGCACCGTTTGGGCTTACTTGACGATTGACTACTTCTGCTTTTGCCATTACATGCTCCTGTGTTAAAAATGATTGCAATTAATTTCGCAGTATCATTAGTATAACGCCACTCCGCAGGAATGTCAACGTGATTTTTAAAAAGTTTTATGGGTTTTTGGTAATTCGCGTTTCATAGCCTTAATCAAACCATATTTTCGAACATCGCCCGAGAATAAGTGTAGTTCTATGGCTTTACGCTCGCTCAAAACTGTAATTGAGGCTTCTGTAAGGTGATATGGACAGTCTAAAAATTTGTCCAAATATAATAGTACTTGTGGTTTTAAATCTAAATCGGGCGGAAACGGAACTTCGTAAACTTTGATATCCAAAACTTCAGTCATGTAACGTAGACCTTCGTCAGTTAATCTAAGACTTTCACGTTCTTTCGCTCTGTTGTTTTTCCACCACAATCTTGTTTTAATTTTAAGATTTTCTTCGCTCAGAGCCTCTCCAGATTCTTTAATAAAAATCTTAGTGTAGGCCTGTTTGGTGTTCATTTAAGTTCTTCGCCGGTGGTTAGTTTGTAAACAGCAAAGTCGGTTGAATTGAAAAGTGTATTAAGTTTCTTTGCCAAATTGTGTGCATGACCTGGATTGCTAAAACTAACTTTTTTATATTTGCTTCCAGGATAACCACTAAGACTATTTTGACTTTTTAGGTTAAAAGGTTTGCCCTGATAGAATACCGCCCAAATTGCCTCGGCTTCTAAAATTTGGTCACTTTTAAATGTCTTCTTGTTAATTTTTTCCAATACAACTGTTGGCTTTGGGCGACTCATATATACGTTCCTCAATAATATACGTATATATTTATCCAAAAATTACATCTTTTGGTCCCAACTTCCTCCGTCCATTTCGACCTTAACTACGGTATCGTCCTTGCGAGATTCTTGTATTAGGCCCTCGTAATTGCCTGCAAGCCTAGTCATAACCATGCCTAATGTATAGGCAAGATTTTTAGCAGTAGCCATGTCTAATCTAACTTCTCTTTGATTGCCTAAATCGGCACCTTTAATGGTTTGAAGCACCTGTTGTATTACAGCAGTATTAATTTTATTTTCTTGCATTTGATAACCTGTGTTTCATTTCTATTTCTGTTTTAAACGGACCTTCATACGGATAACGTTCAATAGTAATTAGTTTAGGACAGAAACTACGCACCCAGCCTTTATCAAATTTAATAATATAATATCCGGCACAATAAACACTCTTAGATTTATTGCTCTTTGTAAACAACGGTAAATGACGTTTAACATCAAACAATGGATTGTATGGAAGTGTGCTAGTTGGATAGCCGTGTACTTCTAAGTCTTCTTCGGACCTAACTTTCTTTTCAGAAGTTTTCTTTATAAAAAATTCAGGACCAAATTGTTCTACAATTTTTTTCTTTGTGTCAAACGTAGTAATGGCATTTTTAGAACTGAAAATATATTTCTTTTGTTCAGTAATTTTTAATACACCTACTTTGTTGCCATTTTCTTCTACTATCCAAAACTTGCCATCGACTACGGGCTTGGCGTGTATCTCTGTCATATCGGGTCTCCAACAATTTTCTATTTTGTTTTCACAAGTATTTTCGTACTGGCAAATGTTCATTTATGATATCTCGCATTGAGTGGTTCGGCATACTGTTGTGCTTGATCTGAAATCTTCTTAAGGTCATATAATTGGCAGAATTTAAGAAGGCGTATACCTACTTGGCTTACATTTTTTTCTTTGTCGATATTATCTTTAATAGTACCAAAGATTTTATCTTTAATGTCGTTAGGCTGTGCCGCTAAATCTATTAACTGTCTATTACGTTCGTAGTCATCTTTAACACGATGTTCGACTCCATTATGGTCAACCCAACGTTGCAACATGAGATTGTTCCAAGCGAACCCCTGTGCTTCTCTGTCTTTAAATGCTTCTTGTAGTTTGTTTACACGCACCTTAGGATATGCACTAAAGACGTTATCGCTACTGTCGCCACGAATACATTTTTCAAACAATAACCATTTTGGATCAGGAATTGCTTTAGGTTCTTTAGTTTTGTTATCTATAACAAGTTTACCTTTCTTGTCAAAGATTCCTTCGTGTGTAATATGATGTTCTTGTACACCATTATACTGACTTACGTTTGGAGCAATTAACTGTACAAAATCGCTGTCTGTGCTGATAATTACGTGTTTTGCTTCAGGGTGGCTTTGTATCCATCCTGCAATTAAATCGTCTGCTTCTAGCTCGCCGTGCTGTAGTACAGTACAGTTAGTCTTTTCAATAACGAATTCTTTAAATTTATCAAAGGATTCCCAGAACAGTTGATCTTCTTCTTGTTCTTTAACAGTTAATGCCGCACGAGCATCGCTACGATTACGTTTATAAGGCTCGTAGTAGTCTTTGCGCCACGAACGACCTTCGAGGCAGAACACTACGTGAGTACCGCCAAAATCTTGCCATGCCTTTTTGATACTGTTTAAAGTGATGTGGAATGCCATGCCAAGTTTAATATCAGCATCGCCTTTGATTACGTGTCTAGCACGAAAGAATGTGTTAGCAGTATCTACTAAAATATATGTCATGAAACCTCAGACTTGCCTTCGGCAATCTTTTTAACATTAATAAAACCAGCACCTCTATCTGACATATCGATGCCCTCTTCGTTGGCTACATTTTTGCATAGTTCTCTAAACCAACGATCCACAATTTCTTCTGCTGGATCGCCATCAAAACCGTAACCCGCTTGTTTTAATTGTACTACAAATTCATCGTTCCAGTCAATCTCGAAGAAACCATTTTTCAAGTTATCTTTATTAACGTGTGTCTCCAAAACAGCGACCCAAGGTTCTCCTTTGGCTGTAGCACGTTCTTTCGGAGTCATTTTAGCCAATTCTTCTTCACGTTTGGCTACCGCTTCTTTGGCTGTTGCTTCTTCGGCACGGGCAAGTGCTTCCGTCCGTTCCTTTTCTAGACGTTCTTTTTCTGCTTCTAATTTGTCTATGCCAAATAATTTTTTAATAATTGCTTTCATGTTTCCCCCATACCCGCGATTGCGGATAAAAAAATGCGTTTTCGTTTTGCCCCATATCCCAAATAATACTGCCCATTGTACTTCTTTCATTTATTGGCAGTGATTGAATAAATGTATTTGTACTATAACGAACACCTTTAGTTATTGGTTTAACTTCGTGTACCCAAAGCGGATTTGCCGGAAATATCATAGCATCTCCTTTTTCTAGTCTAACTTCGTGTCTGCCATTCCAAAAAGTAAATTCGCCACCTTCGTAGTCGTCGTTTAATGAAATAGTACAACTAGCGTGAATCATTTCTTCCCAATCTACATGAGGATGTATCCATTCACCCACTTCGTATTTCATAAGTCGGTGCATGTGGGAAAATCTTAAAGATTTTTTTAGTGCTGTAGTATGAAACGCTTTAAAATCTTCTAGATATGTTATCCAGTCTTCGATAATTTTATTTGTATGATTATGTACTACTGAAAAGTTTTCTGTATCGGGGATCAATTCTACCCTTTTAAAAGTAGAGGTAGTCATTTTATTAGTTACAGCGTGTATACAACTTTCTTGAACCGCGCTGGCAGAACGCAATTCGTATTCATCAATTAACGAATTACATTGGTCTTCTGTTAATGCGTTTTTAACAACAAAAATTAAATCGGATAACTTTATATCTTTCATTTATGTTCCCCACTCGTTTTTAAAGAGTGGAACTTGTAATCTATCGCTATAACGTAAACCATTTGCCATTGCTAATTCTGCGACACGCCTGTTATTTAAAGAGTATACACTTTCAACACCACCAATTGGCATTAAGTATATAGGACCAGTAAATCCATTTTCTCTATAAATGTCCGCAGTTTCGATGGCTTCTTCTGCATCATCCTCTGTAGCAACAACAAATTTAAGATATGTATAACCAACTTCTTGATATTGATTAATCACTTCTGGTTTAATTGCTTCTTCTCTGCTTTCACCGCTACAACTTAATTTAGCACTAACGCTAAATGTTACTTCTTTAGTATAATCTAATTCTGGCATTTGCCAGTTGATTAAAAAATCTTTAAATTCTTTAGTTAACTCTTGAGTACCGTTCGTTTCAAAGGTGATCTCTTTTAAGTTTTTCATTTTTGGGTTGCTGAGCAAATCTGGATACGCCCGTTGCCATCCAAGCAAAGGTTCCCCTCCGGTGATGACCAAGTGTTCGTCTCTCCATTCGTTGAAGGGTAGAATCTCTGCGATCCTGTCTGCGATGGCGTCTGAAGTGAGCATTGGACTAAGATCCTTAAAGCGAGGATCCCAACTAGCATAACTATCACAGCCCGTAGATACCAAAGGAAGTTCTTCATATTTTTTATATGGGGTTCGTTCATGTTGGATTGCAATATCTTCAACTTCTGACGACAGTTCACCTTTTGGTAATCCAAAGCCAGCACATTTAAAGTTACAACCAAATGTTCTCAAGAAAACAGACGGTACACCCATGTAACGTCCTTCGCCTTGAATGCTATAAAATAATTCTGCAATTTTTAATTTGCTCATATACAGTCACCTTGTTCTGCCAGTTTACTGGCGCTTGATTTTTCTTTACCTGCTTGTCTAAACATTTTAACATCTTTAATTGCAGATTTCAACGTTTCGGCATAATTCAGTGCTTGTTGTTCGGTCATTGCAATAGTTGTTTCTACACGTACAGCACCAGTAGTCCACAGTTGCCAAGTTACTTTGATTTTAGTAATTAACCCATTAAGTAAATCTTTCCAAAACCAATCAAACTCTTGTTGCCAGATACTATCGATATCAAAACGCTTTTTAAAAGTTTCAGACCAATAATCAGTTTTAGCAGTAGCGTAGATGTTTACGCTAACGCCAGTATCGGCCGCTTCAACTTCTAAGTTATGATCGTGATACTCTTGCCCGCAACCGCAGACAACTTGATAAAACTTAGTGTCACCAAAGTCACTGCGTTTTAGAATTCCTTCTGCTGGTTGCTCTGATTTCATTGTTTGAACATCTCTAAGTTAATAATTTTAGCAACACGTTCGCCAATATCTTCTCCGTTAGGAATCACATAAGTTTGACTTTCGTGTCTATCTTTACGGTCATCGTAGTGTCTTACATTTAAAATTTTACCACCAACGGCAGTGCTTAATTCAAAAGTGATTCGTCCTTCGCCTTCTGCACGACCGCGTTCTATTACTTGTGCTGTTCCAATTGCCAATTTATACTCTCTTTCTTTCATAGTTGCTTCTTCGTACTTGTGTCGATTGTCCCACATATCGCGGACTTTTCCATACAACCATTTATCGACAAAATTCATTTGCATGTCTCCAACCATTTATCGAGAATATTTACAGCATCGTTAAAATCGATACCATATACTTCTGCACTGATAACATTGTCTTTGATTTGTATATCAAACGGAACAGTTCCGTTGAATCGAAAATCTTCTGGGACATCTGTTTCTACAATATACTTGTGTAGATTTTTTGCCCTATTAATTAAATTAGTTGCCATGTCTACTGAATTCATCTTGGTGCAAACTCCTGTTGTAGTTTAATGTTATCAAAGAACTCTTTCTTTGTACCTGAGTCGTCTTTGAACGCACCTTTAAGTACAGTAGTTTGAGTTAATGAACTATGTGCCATAATGCCACGATTCTCACAACAACCATGGACTGCTTGAATATAAACGCCAATATCACTTGCGCCAGTGGCCTTTTCAATTTCTCTGGCTATGTCGTTACACAGTTCTTCCTGTAAGGTGCCACGACGAGCGCACCACTGCGCGATTCTTGTGTACTTTGACAGCCCAATGAGTTTTTGGGCGGCGATGATTCCGATGTAGGCAACACCAGAAACAGGCTGATGATGATGACTACACATACTACGAAGCTCACTCCTAACCACCAACATACCCTCATAACGATCTTCGCTATCGTTAGGAAACGCTGTTGCATCTGGTGCTGGTTCATATCTTCCTGCCATTATTTCGTTAAAGTACATTTTTGCTAATCGTTTCGCTGTACCGTGCGAGTTAGGATCTGTTTCTCTATCGATAAGAAGTTTATCTAAAACACTTTCAAATGCTTCAGTTGCTTCTTTGATTAGTTGTTCTTTGACTAGATCAGATTCGATGTATTCGCTGATGTTATCGCCTGCCCAGAATCTTTTTCCGTCTAGGGTCATCTTTTCGCGAATTGCTTGTGCTAAGTTTTTTTCTGACATTATTTCTCCGAGTTATAGACGAGGATGTCTATGTAATATAATATAGTTTATTTAGGTTTTTGTCAACTAAGTGCGTATACTTTTCTTATCAATATGTTGTTGTTCATATCGTAATCTGCGGCATTCTTCTCTGACTTTATTGGGGATATCAGGATGCCATTCTGCCATCCCGCAATCATAGATGCGAGTTTGGCTACCGTAATCGGTAAAAATAAGAATAAGCACAGCCACTATTAAAGTGACTGCGGCTGTAATCTTTCCGATAATAGTATCCGACATAAGTCAGCATCCTTTTTTGATTTGAATGTAAATTTCATGTAGTCGTGTTGCGGATGACTTTCGTACCTACCGCCAGGCAGTCCAAACACTTCTAATACCATAGCACAGGTTTCATTCCACCAGAAACCTGATTGCCCGTCCCAATGGACGTAGATATTATTCTGATCTTCCACTGGTGCAACTATCATTCCAAAGTTCTTGTGCTCTACGTTTGTAGTCTTCTAGTTCCCATACGGCTAACTTTTCACGAAATACTTCTTCACTTAGGCCGTGCCAACCGATACAGTCTCCTGTAGGACTGCGACCGCAACCGCAAGTTCCAATCTTCTTTCCTTCTTCAGGTACTCTTACTTGCATTTTTATAATTTCCTTTACTTGGTATAACGTGACGAACCCCGCCACGAGGATCTTCCATATCGCCCTTGCGTCTAGGGATCATATGTATGTGCGGATACATTACTGTTTGGCCAGCAACCTCGCCACAGTTTTGTCCGACATTAAAAGCGTCCCAACGTTCAGATTGGACGCCGTCGAAGCCGAACTTGTATGCTCCTTTAAAACATTCGACGATGTTGGTAAAACGCTCGAAGGTTGGCACAAAAAGCAAATGTCCTTCCGTAACTGGGTAGGCGTCATTGAATACCCAGTAGTCTTTTGTTCTGTACTCGATACTTGTCCATGGTGCTCTGCGTTCATCTAGTGCCCTTTCTAAATCAGTCATAACCAAAATTCTTCCCAAGGGTAAACAAGCCAACAATCTTCTTGTCGCTTGTCCACAGTCCAAACATGATAGTCTGGATCTTTAAACTCACTGCCGTAATTATGTGTTAATACAGCAAAGCGAACATTGTCTCCCCAAATTTGATTCCATTCGTCATCGTGTGGGAAACAGCCACTAGGCCAATCTTTCTTAATCCAATTAATAGTAGATCCTTGGTCGTTGATATCATCTACGATTAGGATTTTCTTTTTAAGACGTTCTAAATGTTTATGATCGCCCCATATATGACGCTGATCACTAGGAACAACGCCTAGGGCATCTTCTGCCATACCTAAGTCACTAACAGTTTGTCCTCCGTCACGCAGGCTAACTTCTAACGGACGCATTGGAATTCCTGTATATTGACTAAGCAATATAGCAGGGATAGCACCACCTCTAGTAACACCTACAATATAGTCAGGCTTCCAATTATGTTCAGACATTTGTCTAGCAATTTCTAAACATGCGCCTTCAACTTGTGACCAACTGTAGTGTATTTTCTTCATGCAGTTAACCCATAAGCCAATGATTGACATTCTTCTTTAGTCATAAAGAAGTTATAAACTTGTGTGCCGACAACTTCACCGTCTTTAAGACTTTCTTGAACCATATCGATACTAAACAAACCTTTAGGGCTTAGTACTTCATGTTTCTTTAATGTTAGCCTAAAACCGGCATGTTCTTTGACAACCATTTCTTTATAAGTATCTTTAACTGATTCATGTAGTTCCATCATCATCTCCTTTAATTGCGTCCCACGTTCTATATTTGGCTAATGCCTTAATATAGTCATCATACATCTTTTTTAATTTTGGATGCTTCTTTTCTAGTTTAACATCTCTCTCGGGAATTTGCAAGACTTTTTCAATTGTGGTTAACCTTTCTTCTAAGTCAACACCATTTAATACCATTCGACCTTTAACTTCTAACTCTGGAGGATCGTTTTTGGCAACCATCACCGGATTGGTAGTGGGATTAGTCCAAGTTACATTTGTTCCTGTAGTATAAGTTAACGGCACAGATGTGGTGCCGGCTCCGGTTGAAATTGTATATCCACTACCCGAGCCGCCTGTGCCCGATACTAAAACACTACCTGAACTTGCACCGGAACCTGCTATGCCTCCGGCTGTATTAAGTGTTACGCTTCCGTGATTGTAAGTATAGCTCATTTGGTATCCATTTATTATTAACGAGAAATCCCCATTCTCTCTTTTGCGGACCTGGCATAAAAAGTGTCCAACACTCTACGTTGGGATCAATTTCAATTCTATGAAAACTGTTGGCACTACAAATTCTAAAGTGTCCAGGCTTTCTCCATTTGGCAATTTCACAGACCTTTACTCCTTGACTGTTAAATTGAGGAATCCATTCCCAATAGCCACCTTTTAGAATAAGTGTGGCATAAGGCCATGGGTGATCATGCACATCATCTGGATCACCTTTATGAAACTTGTGTAAGAATACATTAAATGGAAACCATTTACGATCCTTTAAAAATAGATAATAACGTGTAAGTAACGGCTCGTCACAGGTACGATCCATAATAATACGCTTGCGACCGAGACGTTCTAACAGTTTTAATATCATACAAGTCTTTCTAAGAGTCCATTTGCAGAAAAGAAATTTTCAGTTAAGTCCTGAGTCTGTTTTCTAAGTTGTGGTAAAAACTTTTCATAGTTATCCATATACTGGATAATCTTTGCACATATTTCTGGACGGTGTGCTTTATATGCTTCGAAACTTTCAGTCCATTCGCTAGGATACTTAAATGTATCATAGCCCATTTCACTGTAACTGAGTCTATCGGGCACCATAGGAATAGCATCTACTACTGCACCTTCGTACCAACTAATTCCCAATGTCTCTTGTAAGTTTGCAGAGAACACTAACTTCGATTCGCCTAACAAGTTATGATATTCATTCTTTGTTAGTTGTTGATCCTGACAGACTACGAATTCGTACTGTGGCAAGTGTTCTTTTAAATCTCTAAAAATCTCAACTTGCTTCTCTGGTGCGATACGATGTGGGAAAAGAATTAAATCGCGTTTCTTCATACCCTTATATGGAGTTAGTGTATCTTCCATATACTCCATAGGCCAACCTGTGCGTACAATTTTTCCTTTATCCATATAAGACAATTTTGCTGTATCATAATCTATGTTTAGTAAATTATGAGCAAACATATCAATATGAAAGTCTGTAGCAAAGTAGTTATGGTCTATAGCATGAAAGAAACTCTTTTCGGCATTTCTAACCCAAGGTGCATCACCAATAAGACGTCCTAGAAAGTCTTGCGGATCATAACTACCAGCATGCCATAATGCGTGAATAGTTACAGGAATCTGTAACAGTTCACTCATGTACTTTAGGTTGATGATGCCAGGGTGCCAAGCATCAGTAAAGATGAAGTGATCATTAGGAGCCACTGATCCGGCGCAAAACAACCGACCCATTTGCTCAACTTGAGCAGACTTGTATATATTGGTGCCACCAAAATTAAGAAAAGCACCAGGAGTAGTGGCTGTAGGAATATCCGTAGGCCCAGATATAACTTGAACATCATGTCCTCTCTTTCTCAGAATAGCCGGTAGGTGGGTCTTCCACTGCGCTGTATAGCGTGTTTCTACCGGCTCAAGGTCTACTAAGTAGACGGTCATTGGCGACCATTCCTGTAGTTGTTATTGTACCCGTTGTTATTACGGGGACGATTTTCAAATCGTCTGTCGTTGTTATAACGACGAGGACGCTTAGACGCCTCGTATGCCTGCCAAGTTTTACTTTGGCGGTTATACAAGTCTGCCTCATTGTAAGGCAGAAGGTTGAATCTGCAAAAATCTAGCAGATTGTCAAGATCGTCAAAAATTTGAACGACTTCTTTTTTCATCATTGTTTCCTTTAGTATTTGATGAATGAACCATTTTCTCCGTCTTCGGAGACCTCAATCCAAATCTCGCGATTTGGATACTTCTTGCTAATGATGTCATGTAATTCGTCAGACATCATTTCACAACTCTTGTAGTCAAGGCTTATAGTGGCACCTTGACCATTATACAACGACTCGAGCCATCGTTTGAATTGGATGAATTCGATGTCCCTGTCATTGTGTTGCACACTGATCCACACCCTGAAATGAAAGATGTGACGATGAGGGTGACCCAAAAACGATACGTCATATTCGTCTCCTGTTGCTAGATTAGGATCTGTTAGTGCCGCAGGATACTTATGGATACCTTCTTTGCGGAAAGTTACCCAGATCATTTTGTTTGGTCTAATGTCTTGTTTGATAATCATGTTGGTGTATCTTGAGTGTACAAATCCCAATGAGTATACTTGTCTTTAGTCATTAGGCTTTGTAAGTGATGTGTCCACACACCTGGATTTGTAGCACCCCAAGTTCGGTCGTCCAGTTTAAGTGTGGCATTATAGTTGAGTTGATTAATGTAGGGTAACTTGACACTAATCATAGGTACAAACTTGGGATATTCGTTATAAGCAGACTCTAGTACGCCTTCAATATGTTCAACACCAAAGTCTAGAGCTACCCAATAGCCTGCTTTTAGACAGCCTATAATAACTTCATCCCATGCTTTGTATTCTTCGTGTGAAATAGATTTAGGATTAAAACTTTGGCTAGTGCCAAAGTAAATTTGTTTAATGCGTTTAGACTCGTCTAAGTATGCTTGTGTGTCGCCAGCAATACGCAAAATTTCTTCTAGCGGAGGAGTGCCTACTACAAATAGTGTATACATACCATAGCAAATAGTATGTTCGACTTCGTAGCCTGTAAAGTAGACAATGTCTTGTCTTTCTTCAGTGTTTAATCCCATTTAATATAACCTCTGCTATAGCCATTTGGACGATCCGTACCATCCGCAAATGCTTGTTGCCATTCTGTGTTACGATTATAACCTTTTGTCCAGAAAGAATCAACCTCTAGTTTACCGTTTTCAATCATCCAACGTGCTTCAAACATAGCACCAATAAATTCTTCTGTTCTTGGACTTGGTTTAACTGTAGTAACAGCCCTCCAAAGTTGTTGTTGTGCTTCTTCTTTACTTACTGCTTTTCCAACAGCATCAATGATTACTGCATTGTTATTTAGATTAATGTCGGTACCTAGTTGATATTTTCCAGATAAATCTACTATCAAATCGTAACTGTCGGTAGTACCTAACAGTAACGCATCGCCCCAAAGTTCCTGATTACTAGAACCTAGTACATCTACTTCAAGTTCTGGAAAATGATGTGCTAAATTATTAAACACAACCCATGCAAGGAAACCACTACCTAGGATTAAGCATTTACCATTTTGTCTACGTTCAAAAAGAGTATACGCTTGTCTAATACAGTTAACACCACAGGCTACTGGTTCTAAAATGTAACGTGGATGTAGTTCTGAAACTGTTACAAACTCACCGTCACGGCAGTTGTAATAATCTGCGTATGCTGGTTCGCCGCGGGTAGCAACATAGTCGCCTACTTTAACACCTAATACACTGGCTCCGACTTTAGTTACGATTCCTAGACCTTCGTGACCTTGCATGTGTAAAGGTAAAGGTCCAAAGTTGCCCTGCATCATATCTATGTCACTGCGACATACACCAGTCATAACTGCTTTAACTTCAATTTCAGTTGACGTAGGTTCTGGCTTTGCATATTCTACTTCTTCAAAGTAACCTTGTCCAGTTGTTTGTAGACAGCGTGTCATAGTTTTTCTATTCTTTCGTGTATCCAAAGGTCAATTTCTAACTGTACTTTCCAGTACTCGTCATTATTTAGGTTTTCTACAGCATCTTTAATCATATTTAGGTACGCTTCTTCTGGACACCAGCCTAACTCAAATACATCTTTGATATTATCTTGATTAATAAATGTAATAGCACTACGTTCAACAGTCATACTGCGCCAGTTAGCACGGCAGTTCCATTTAGAACCAAATCCAATGTGACATTGGTCGTCTACATCATAAGTTCCATTTGGGTTTACAGTACCATACTCTGTGCTTTCGATATCTTTTAACAGCCATGATTGAATAGATGATTCGCCGTTAACTTTTTCTATGCGCCAGTCTGGATGTAGTGCAATATATAAACTTAATAAGTGTGGCATTAAGTCACGACTAACGCCACCAAATGCTAATTTGCGTGTAGTGAACCAACTACCTGGACTAGGAATACAGTTCTTTCTAATCCATTCAATGTCTACGTTTTTTGCTAGACTAGCCTTTTGTTGTAACTCTGCAATATTGTCACGCCACATATTATTTTTAACCATCATAAATCGTGTGCGTGGAAATCTTTTACATAATTTAGCCCATTCGTTTCTATTAATCAGTCCAGGCTTTTCAATAAAGACAATTTTACTGATAGGAGCCAGTTTAACGGCTAATTCTAAATGCGTAAAATTTGGTGTACAGATATGCACGGTGTCAAAAGACCCGTGAAGTAATATGGCTGGTTCTATACTAGGGAAGTCGGCATTTTTATTAATGTCTGTATCGACAGTACAAACTTCATAACCTAATTGAGTTAGGACAGATTATATAACTGTCCTATTCCCATTCCTAC
>JACCEB010474798.1_pt1 | contig 27730 bp, 24 predicted proteins | sample 7454761 | NCBI WGS metagenome assembly JACCEB01 (sample SAMN15323454, study PRJNA562643) | freshwater metagenome | isolation source: river surface water | place: USA:Blue River Watershed | collected 2017-08-18
ATACACTCAAAAATGCCTTTTTGGTAATCTGCACCACAAAATTGACACTTGCCATTATCAATAAGTACTACGCCATTTTTTGCGGCTTGGTCTATGAAGTCTTGCATGATACTTTTTTATTGATTGAGATATGTAGAAGTCGTCCCAAAATTACTGACATTTTAGAGGAAACAAAAAGCCTCGCAGAAATGCGAGGCTTTTTGTTTCCTCATTTGAATAATTCATATAATAGGCGATTGTTTAATCACTATTTTTTGTAAATAAAGGGTTTGACCCGTGAGTAATAGGAATGGATTCTATCACAAATTATAGCTTTTTTTGACCATTGAAAAATATAATTTATCTGAAAGTAATTTCCTGAGTAATAACAACAATGGTCCTGGTTTACCTACGGAATATCTCATCTGATTGCTATTGTCGGATGCTGCTTTGAAAATCATTTTAGCAACAACCTCTGGTCCTTCCGCATCTTTCATTACCTTTTGTGCTGCGTCGTTGAATTTTTGAATGAATTCATTGTATTGATTCGTATCAGTAGGTTTTATGAATTGGCGACTACGTCCATAAAAATCTGTATCAATAGGTCCTGGTTCTATGAGTTTTAGTTTTATGTCAAATTGAGCCAACTCATAATGAAGCGATTCTGTAAATCCCTCCACTGCAAACTTTGTTGCATGATAAATGCTATATAAAGGGAATGTGATTTTTCCACCCATACTCGAAACTTGGATGATCATACCACCGCCATTTGGGCGCATATGTTTTATCGCCTCTCTTGTAACGCGCATTAATCCAAAAACATTTGTGTTGAATTGCTTTTCTATAACCTCATCTGACATTGCTTCAAAAACTCCATCAACCCCATAACCAGCATTGTTGATGACTAAATCAATCTTACCAAAATCTTTTTTTGCTTGGTTCAAGGCAGATTGAATAGAGACTAGGTTTGTCACATCCAGAGTGTATAATTGCACATTTGGATATTGTTTGAAGTCTATTTCGTTTTCTGGAGTTCTTTGAGTGGCTAATACGTACCATCCATTTTTTGCAAATTCATGCACTGTTGCTTTCCCAATTCCACTTGAGGTTCCTGTGATAAATACTGTTTTTTTCATACGTTTATTTTATAATGCAGGCAAAACTAGTGGCATGAATTTGAACTAGCAACGTTAGAGTATGGTCTATGGTTGGTATTTATTTTTCAACACTTATATTTGCACTATGTTAATAAACGAGTTGTCGAAGTAGACGGGGATTTCTATCCACACAATTCGATTTTATGAAAAGTCGGGATTGATAGAAGGGAAGCAAGATGACACTGTAAAATCAAATAACTATTTTCATTACGATGATGTAACCGTTGAGAAATTGGAGTTTATTCAGGATGCTAAGTCGGTGGGATTTACAATTAAAGAAATTGGATTAATTATCGATGCTTGGTACGGTGACAAATACACTAAGGATCAAAAAATTAATATTCTTGATGGAAAATTAACTTCGTTAGAGCAAAAATTGATTGAGATAAAAACGATGAAAAAACAGATTTTACAGTTTAAGGAAGATGTAATGAACGAAAAGTGTTAGAATAAAAACTTGGGAGAATGTGTTTCATTTCAATTTTTATATTGTTTAATTAAAATCCAAAGATTGAGTATGAAGATTACTGCCCAAATGATTAAACCAGGCATAGGGTATACCGTTAGGTCTGCGTTATCACTATTGTTTTTTATTCCCCCAACGTATATTTCTAGCCAAAATGGAAATAAAATCAAAAGCAATAAACCCAATATTAGGATTGTAGATTTTTGAAGACGTTTAAAACGATAGATGAGGGCGGCATAAAAAAGAATTCCCAAAAGTTGAAATTTATAAGCGAAATTTATTCCCCAAAACGATGTGTCTTTCCCTAAAATGTAACCACCTAAGATGAAAATGTTTGGTACGTTTTCTCCATAATATTCGATGCCCTTTGGCCCAATTTCAATATAAACGAATGGGGTGAAAATTGTGATGATCGATAGGGCAATCATCCATTGAGTTATTTTGATTGTATTGAGTTTGTCCATGCTCAAATCATAAACGGAAAAATTGTGTCCAAAATTGTGTTGATGATTTGAAAATTAAAGGATTAAAACCAAATGGAGTATTGGGAAAAATAAGAATAGTTCTACCTTGAGTTTTTCTTTGAATTTAGGCATAACCTAATTATATACGAAACTAATCATAAAAATATCAAATCACAATTAGTGGTCCTAGTCTGATAGCCATAGGAGTCAAATCCATTGAGGCTTTCTCTTTTTTTGCTCCCCTAATTGACCAAAAATACAACCATAAATCGATGGTTCATTATGTGGTATTAACAAAAGTTATTTGTTGATTATCGCATTCTGATGGTGTTTTTTTACCATTACCCGTTGTTACAATGTATGGTTAAATTGATGCTAATTAGAATTATTTCTTTATTAATTCTTCTAGAATAAGTTCTTTTAACAATTTCACATCACTATGAATTGTGCCGTACATGTAACGATTGTAAATACTTTTATTGTTTGGAGGATTGAGATTTAGTTTGAACCCTTTTTGAAGGGCAAGTGTTCTGATAAACTCTCGTTGCGTTCTTCCATTTCCTTCTCTGAACGGATGCATGAAGTTTATATTGTCGAGTATTTCAGCCAATTTTTCGGCAATTTCTGAATCTTTGCTGGAGGATATTTTAGAGTATTCTAGAATCAGTGAATTAATATATTGAAATCCTGTTTGGAACCGTTCGCCTTCGAAGAAGGGCTTTCCATCTTTACTAATATTCACGGTTCGAATTTCCCCTGCCCATTCATATACATCTTGAAAAAGGTGCTTGTGGATTTCTAATAATGCGCTTGAATCGGTAATTTTAATTGGATTTGAATATAACTCCTCAAGACGTTTTGAAACCTTTAAGCTCTCATAGGCCAATAAGACTTTTTCATCCTCAATATTGGCAAGGTTGCGTAAAACCCCATTTTCCTGTATGTATTGATTAATAGGGTCGACAAAACTATAATGTTTATTTGGAGTTTGCATATAATGCTGTCAGGAAATTTGATTCTGATACATTGCCCAATTTCCAATCAACATACAGCTGTACAATTTCTGTGGTAGGTTCAAATCCTTCAAACATATTACTGCCAATTGCATTCGCAGTCATCTCCAATTCTTCAATACTAGAGAACTTAACTCCCAAGAAGGTAAGGTTATCTTTGTCTATTTCAATTTCTCTGTACATAAAAAATTAACGTTTGAAGTTTAGGTTTTAACGAAGTTATAAGAAATAACTTTGATTTCAAAAAAAAGCCTCACATTTCTGTGAGGCTTTCTTTTATTTGCTCCCTGAGCTGGACTCGAACCAGCGACCTATTGATTAACAGTCAATTGCTCTAACCAGCTGAGCTATCAAGGAATCTGTTACCTTCTTAAAAGGAATGCAAAAATAGTACTATTCTGCATATAAATCAATACCTTTGTCAAAAAAAATTCAAAAAAATTCAAAAAATTTTTAAAAATATATATTCATGAGTTTGTTAGTTATTGGTTCTGTGGCATTTGATGCAATTGACACACCTTTCGGGTCTACCGGAAAAATTGTTGGAGGCGCCGCTTCTTTTATCTCTTTAGCCACCTCTTTGCTCCATAATCAGGTTGGTTTGGTGGCTGTGGTGGGTGACGATTTCGACTTCGATTTCATAAAATCACTCAATGATCGTGGTGTTGATACCTCTGGTCTTCAAGTTAAAGCAGGTGAGAAATCGTTTTTTTGGCATGGAAAATATCATATGGACATGAATTCTCGCGATACACTCGTTACCGAATTGAACGTTTTAGGCGATTTCGACCCAATTGTCCCTCAAAATTGGAAAAATCCTGAATTTGTGATGCTAGGAAACTTAAGCCCCCAAGTGCAATTAACAACACTAGACCGACTCGAATCTAAACCGAAATTGGTGGTGATGGATACCATGAATTTTTGGATGGACATTGCCCTCGACGATCTTAAAACCGTTCTAAAAAAAGTAGATGTGTTGACCATCAACGATGAAGAAGCACGTCAACTTTCTGGTGAATATAGCTTGGTGAAAGCTGCTCGCAAAATTCGCGAAATGGGTCCACATACCTTAATCATTAAAAAAGGCGAACATGGTGCTTTATTGTTTGGAAATGAAGGACAAGTTTTCTTCTGCCCAGCTTTGCCGTTAGAGGAAGTTTTTGATCCAACAGGTGCCGGCGATACTTTCGCAGGTGGATTTATTGGCTATTTGGCCTCTGTGGGAAGAACCGATTTTGAAGCGATGAAAACTGCAGTCATCTATGGTAGCGCGATGGCAAGCTGCTGCGTGGAACAATTTGGTACCACTAAAATTGCTTCAATGACAAAAGAGGATCTGGCTGCACGCCTTGATCAATTCCGCTCAATGATGGGTTACGAATTACAAGCTTAATTGAGTTACATACTATAAAAGAAAAAGGAGGCTCAAATTGGGCCTCCTTTTTTTGTGGGATATAGGTTTGAATTATTTTATCAATTCGTAAATGTTGGATGCTTCTGCTTCCATCATTAAGGTTTTTTCGATAGGAATAATTTCACCTGTAATCACATTCTTCATTTTTGAATATCCTTTTGTCATTTCAGAGAAGCGACTTAAATCGACAGTTGATTTTTCTTTGTTTTGACTAAAGATACACATCACAGTTTGGTTGTCTTTGTGACGGAAATAGGCATAGATTCCATTGATTCCTGTAAATTGGGTGGTTTTCCCTTCTGAAATCGCCTTTTGGGTTTGACGGTACTTAGAAAGCGTTTTGATAAAATTAAACGCTTCGTTTTCTTTGGCATTTCTGCCATCGGCTTTGAATTTATTGATTTCGTCGCTCGACCATCCTCCAGGGAAATCAAAACGTACATAGGCATCGCTTTCCTTTGTTGTGCCTGTCATTAAAATTTCAGTACCGTAATAAATACAAGGCAAACCTCTTAAAGTGAGCAGCATCAATTGACTGCGTTTCCAAGCGTTAAAATCTTCGTTTACCACCGAATAGATTCGTGACAAATCGTGATTGTCTAAAAATGTGCAATTTTTATTTGGGTCTTGGTAAACATAGTCATCAATTAAAGTCAAATAAACTTTATTCAAGCCTTCTGTCCAACCGAAAGGTTTTGTACCGGCTTCCTGCATCGCCCAAGCCAATACAAAATCGGTGACTCCTGGAAGTTGATTGTTTTCGTAACCTTTGATGTTGTTTTTTGTGAAGGCAGCTTGAACCCCTGTTGTTTGCACCCAAGTTTCGCCATAGATGGTGAATTTAGGGTATTCCGATAAAATCAGTTTGCAAAGATCATTCATATAGTTTTGATCGGGGTAAGGGTAGGTGTCAATTCTATAGCCCGAAAGTCCCGCATATTCTATCCACCATAAATACAATTGATTTAAATAGCGTTTGATATGTTCATTTTTTTGATTGTAATCTGGCATTGTTTTAACAAAGGCACCATCTACATTCAATTGCTTTTCTTGAATTGAAGCATAAGGATCCATGAGGGTGGTGGCTCTAAAATTGGTTTGCACGAAAGAGTCCCTCCAATTGAACCAACCTGTATCGTAATTTTGATACATCCAATGGTTATGTCCTACGTGATTCGGAATGATGTCCATGATCATTTTCATGTTCATTTTTTTCATTTCTTGGCAAAGGCCTAAATATTCGTTGTTTGATCCAAATCGTGGATCAATTTTGTAGTGGTCGGTTACAGCATATCCATGAAAACTTTCCTCGGGTTGGTCATTTTCTTGAACAGGATTCAACCACAGGGTGGTCATTCCGAGATCCTTGAGATAGTTTAATTTCGATTTGATACCGGCAATATCGCCACCGTGTCGTTTTTTGAGTGCTTTGCGGTCAACGGTTTCGTTGTATTGCATGGGTGCATTGTCGTTCGATTTATCACCATTGCAAAATCGATCTGGGAAAATGAGGTAGGTTACATCCGACGGGGTAATCGGGGTGAAATTATTTTGAGATTTTGCTTTTAATTCATAGGCAAATACGAAATCTTTGACATAACGGTTTTGTTTTTCGATGACAGAGGCATTAAAAACGAGATTTCCAGGTTTCGTTTTTGGAGAAATACTGAGTGTGAGATAGCAAACATGACGGTTTGCTGATGTCTTTTTTTCAATGAGGGACACACCATCGTAAGGATTCAGAGAGATGTTGAAGAGGTCGATATTTTCGGCATGTAGAATTATCTCTAATGAGGTATCTTTAAAACCAATAAACCAGCTTGGGGGAGCAATTTGATAAATATCTTTTCGTGGTTCAATGCTTGGATTTAAGGGGAGAGTAGCAATAGATTGAGCTTTTGAAAACTGGATGCCAGAGAGGCAGAATAAAATGGTTAAAGGAATGATGTAGAAACGTTTCACATTACAAAGAAACTCAATTTTTTTTAAATAGTTATTGTCATATTGACACTTTATTCTATATTTGTAAAAATTAATTAAAAGACACGAAATCATGAAAAAACTATTACTTATTGCGTTAATGGCAACTGGAATTACAGGTGCATTCGCTCAAACGAGAAAGGTGAAATTCAGTGTTGACATGACTGGTCAAACAGTAAGTGGCAATGGAGTTCACGTAGCTGGCGGTTTCCAAAGTTGGAGTCCAAGCACAACAGCTTTAACCCAAGAGGGTTCAACAAACATTTATTCAGTGGTTGCTGATGTAACAGAAAACAGTGTTGTTGAATACAAATTCATCAATGGTAACGATTGGCCACAAGCTGAAGGCGTTCCTGCTTTTTCACAAAAAGGAAATTCTGTAAACGGTGGTTCAAATGACAATCGTTGGGCATTTGTTGCAGCAGGTACTGATACCTTAGATTTAGGTGCAATTACTTTTGGTGGATCTGCTCCATCAGGTAAATATGCAGTTAGATTGGCTGTTGACATGGCTAAAGAAGCTTCAGTAAGTTCAAATGGTGTGAGTGTTGCTGGTGATTTCCAAGGATGGTCTCCAGGAAAAACTCGTATGGCTAACTTATTTTCATCTGATAACAAAATTTATGAAGTCATTATCTATGCAGCGGCTGGAACTTATGGATATAAATTTATCAATGGTAATGCATGGGGTTCTGATGAATCAGTTCCATCAGGTTGTGCAACTAGCGGTAACCGTACAATTACAGTAGGTTCTTCAAACGAAACTGTTGGTAAAGTATGTTATGGTTCTTGCAGTGCTTGTCCTTCAGCTCCAATTCCAAAATACAACATCACATTCCGTGTAGATTTGTCTACAACTTGCGATTTCGACACAGTTGACATTGCTGGTGGTAAAATCAATGGATGGGGTGGTGGAACATTCTTAACAAAAGGTGCAAACGGTATTTGGTCTGTAACTTTGTTGTTAGATTCATCTGAAATCCAATACAAATACAGAAAAATCAAAAAAGGTGTAGTTTCTTGGGAAGGTGTAGACAACCGTGTTGTAACTCCATACAAAGACACTACTTTGGCTTTACATTGCTTCGATAAGAATACAATTTGTACTCCAGTTCCATCTCCTTCAGATATCACTTTTAAAGTAGATTTAACAAACGAAATCATTGCTGATTCAGTATTTGTAATTGGTTCATTCACATCTCCACAATGGCAAGCTGGTAAAATCAAATTAATGCCAGATGCTGGAAATTCAAATTACTATTCTGCAACAGTTTCAAAATTGTGTCCTGGAAGTTTCTTCTACAAATTCTGTAACGGAGATCCTAACTCAGTTGGTGAAGATTTCCCTGATACAACTCAACGTTCTTGCAACTTGCCAAATGGTTTAGGTGGATTCAACCGTACATACACAAGAACTTCTGCTTCTCCAGTTGAATTGTTCTTTGTTTACAACACTTGTAAAGTTGGTGGAACTACAAACACTGTAGAATTAACAAATGAAGTTTCTATCGCTCCTAACCCAGCAGTAGGTTCTTTCAATGTTTCTTTAGCAGGTAGCAAAATCAACAAAATCGTTGTAACTTCATTAGACGGAAGAGTTGTTCGTAGCTTAAGCGCGAACGATGCTTCTATCAATGTGAATGTAAACGGCTTAAACGGAATTTACTTGGTGAACATTACCGACAACTTAGGTCGTAATGCAACTAAGAAAATTGTTTTACAATAATTTATAATTAATTTTTTCATAGGAAGGCCACTCCAAACGGGGTGGCTTTTTTGTTTGTTAAATGTTGAGAGGGTTTATGGAGGGTTTATAAAGGTTTAGGGGGTTTGGAGTGCAAAGAATTTACAATTGTAAAAATTCATTCCTGAATCTCAATTTTACCGAATCAATGTAATGACACCATTGATTTGTTTTGGTGGATTATTGGGGCCATTAAGGTACAATTGGTATAGTGCGAAATAGCTGCCTGCGGGGCAATCTGCCCCTACATTCATAACTTTACCATTCCAGAATTTGGTATCGTCAGAAACATTTGCGTTTTGGGTTTCATAAACCAAAGCGCCCCATCTATTATAGATCATTATATTGTAATTGAATGTTCCACCCTTGTAATAGATTTTTAAACGGTCATTTTTGCCGTCATCTCCAGGCGTAAAACTGTTATATAAATAATAAAGTAATTTGGAAATCTGTATGCGTTGGCAAATTGTATCAATGCAACCGAAACTGTCAAGAACTGTTAAACATACAGTTGCCCAATAAGTTTGATCATTTTTATATTGATGAGATGTGTTTTTGTTGACAGAATCAATTGAAAAATCACCAAAACTCCAATAGAATTTGGTATTTCCTTGTGATAAATTTTTAAACACAAAAAATGGGTTTTGAGCGCTATCAATTTCAAAATTCGCAATGACACTATTCTTTTTTAAGTTGTATGTGACAACGGAATCGCATCCATTCAAATTTTTGTAAGTTTTTTTGAAGGAAGTTGTTTTACTATAATATTTTCCGTCAATGATTACACTGTCTCGGTTACATAGTAAAAAATAATTGGCAGTATCATTGGTTTTAAGAACTTTAATTTGGGTAACAATGATAGAGTCGCATCCAGTAATTCGTTGTAAACTATCGAGATAAGTATCAGATTGGGTGTATTTGTGTTTGCCTACTTTTATGGTATCGCCTTGGCAAATTGTTACATTGTTGGTGATTGTTGTGTCGTTATTTACTTTTAAATTGGTCACAATAACAGAATCACAACCCGACAATCTTTTAAAAGAATCTTTAAAAATTCCTGATTGATTGTAAACGTTAGATCCCACTTTAATAGAAGCCCCTCTACAAATTGAAAAAGATTGGTTGATTAGGGTGTCGTAACTGATAATCAGTTTTGTTGTTACAATCGAATCGCATCCCCAATAGTTTTTAAATGAATCGATATATATTCCAGACTTTGTGTAGGTATGTTTTCCTATTGAAAAGCTGCTTCCATTACAAATTCTTTTGAACTGAACAATTGAGTCGTGGAACACTTTTAATTTTGTGTGAACCACTGAATCACAGCCATTTGCATCGATAAAAGTATCGTGGAAATACCCAGTTTGAATATGGAAATATTGTCCAACCCAAAGTGTATCTCCTTTGCACAAAAATTTATTTTGGTATAGGGCAGAATGTTTGTTGGTCTTAATTTGGTAACGAACAAAGGAATCACATCCAAAATAAGTGTAAAAAGTATCAATAACGGTTGTGTCACCGGTGTAATATTTATTGTGATGTTTATAGGAATTCCCTTGGCAAAGTTTGATTTTAAAAGTTGTATCATATAAGGGAATCGCAAAAAGCCAAAAACTAGAAACTTGAGTAAAACAACCATCTTCTTTTTTGATGGTAACTAAATAACTGTGAGAGGGATTGCGGTTGCTGAAAGTATCTCTAAACTGTTTGTATTTGGTGACTTTTCTTGAAATTTTATTGGTGGTACTGTCATACCAAATAAAGGTGTAAGATTTAGTGGTGTCGGGGTATTTTACATGGGCATATGCAAAATTGCTGCAACGTTTGTTGGGATAAACGTAAAACTCTGTGGTTTTGGATGCTTCGCAACTAACGGGGTTGCTTACAATTCCCGCCATACTGTCTCCGCAAAAAATAAGTACATTTCTATCTTTGTCGTAGGTTAAATCAAGCACACATCTTGGGGAGTTCGGGAATACTAAGAGTTTTTTAATGTATGTGAAATTGCTTCCATCGAATTTGAATATTTTCAGTCGTCCCGAATCTGCGCCAACAATCACATTTCCGCAGTTATCTGCCACAATTCCTTGTTGGAAAGATTGTTTTTTATTTGGGATTGAGTCTAATTGAATCAATTTGCCGTTGTATTTATTGTAGGCGCCCAAAAATTTACCATCATAATAGTAGAGGTAATTTTTTGTTACGCTAATACTATTTGTCGAAAATCCTAAGGTTAGGGTCGCCGGCGTATATTTATTTGGCACAAATGGTTTAATCGTCTTCGGATTTATGTTGGTTTTTATTGAATCTATCCAAATAGTTCCGGTCATAGAATCAGTGAGTTTAGCAATCACATCGATATTATTTGTGCCACCAAGTGCACCATAATTATCATATTTTTTAAAAAGTACAAAAACTTTGTCAGAGTCATCTGTTACAGCATCTATTACAGTTGTAAATTGTATTGTGGAAAATGATGTTCTAGAGAAAAATGCTTTAGGTTTATAAATGTTTGTATCTTCAAGTTCGAAAATTTGATTCCAATTTTTTTTGTAATGATAAAAAGATCCGCCCATTGCTGTAACCTTATGTGGGTTACAACGAACAATTACTTTTCCGCAAATAGTAAAATCCGGATGATGAATCATGAAACTGTCGGAATGTCCAGTCGAATCTAGTCGAATGATTAAGTTTCCTGTTTTTGCGTAACCGAAACCTTCTGTAATATAGATTTTGTCAGTGGCTCTATCTATGCCAAAATTGCCCATATAAGTTGACCATTGGCATGAATACCACATGATACCATGAGTGGGAATGTAAGTGACCCCATCAAAAATCCATTTTAAATTACCAGATTGATCATATTTTGCAAGATGCATTTGATTCATGTCAATTGGACAACCTCCCCAAACATAAAGATTCCCTCGTGAGTCGTAATCAACATCAAAGCCAATATTTTCACCAAAATTCTCTGAATATGTATTCGTGAGTCTTAAGAAATTATTAAAACTCTTCACCCAGGGGTCAATGTCGATAGCTTGTCCAACTTTGAAGCTTGGAATGCTGTAGGTAATGATTTGGTTGTCTATTTTATATCGAGCTTCAATTCTTTGATGCGCTCTGAAAACATCTAGGTTACCTTCGCTTAAATTGAATAAAGGAGTTTGGATATGAATTTGTGTTTCTTGATTTTTGAGGGACAACGAATCATTTGAAGTGTACATGAATTGTATTTTTTTAATATCGCCTCCTGAATGCACTTGAAAGGAATATTTTAAACCGTCACCTTTTTTTCCAAATTCATAGATTAAATCGATATTTGGATAGAAGTTTTTAAAGATCAATTTTTCATATCCAAAAGATTTTAAGGAATGCGAAACATGTGTGTAATAATGTTTTGTTTTGCCCAAAACCGATACTTGACTATTCGTATTACATCCTAAAAATTGATTTTTTATCCATGCAATTTTGATTTGATTTTTATCGGTTAAACTATCTTTATATCCCTTTGTCCATAAAAATCCGTCTTTTAAAATATAGATTTTATGTGATTTATCGGTTAATTCAAACAAAACTGGTTTTCCTTGAAAATCGGGATATTGTCCTTTGTTTTCAAGGAAAAAATGATTTGGAAAAGGATTGTTAACAATGAAATTTTGTGCAAAAGATAAACGAGAAATCGTTAAAAATACGATCCAAATAATTATATCTTTTCTATAGCATTTTAGCATTTCGGATGCTAATTTATTGATTAATAATTAAATTAAAAAGAATTTACAGGAGGTTTATAAATGTTGAGAGGGTTTATAAAGGTTTATTTGTTCAATTATGTCAACCTTTTTTAGGATAACACAAGCCCATAAGCCCGCAAACCTATAAGCCAATAAACTAACCTACTGAACCTTAAATTGGAACATTTCCTTATCCTCAATGAAGCCAACCAAAGTATCATCGGGGGCAACTGGACCAACACCAGAAGGTGTGCCAGTGTAAATGTAATCGCCTACTTTTAAAGTAAAATATTCAGAAACGTGGCTAATGATTTGATCAATGGAATTGATCATTTGCTGTGTATTGCCCTGTTGGACAATCGTTCCATTTTTTTCCAAACGGAAGTTTAAATCGTTTAAATTAAATGATGTTTTGGGTAAAAACGGACCAATGACCGCTGAATGGTCAAATCCTTTTGCTTTTTCCCAAGGCAATCCCTTAGATTTTAATTTGGCTTGCAGGTCGCGGGCAGTGAAATCAATTCCTAGGCTAATTTCATCGTAGTAATTGCATGCAAATTGAACGGGAATACATTTACCCATTTTCTTGATTTTTACAACCAACTCAACCTCGTAATGAACTTCTTGGGTGAATTCAGGGATGAAAAAAGGTGCATTTTCCCTCAAAAGGGCAGTATCGGGTTTTTGAAAAATGACAGGTTCATCGGGTACTTCATTGTTGAGCTCATGAATGTGCTCCACATAGTTTCTTCCAATGCAAATGATTTTCATAAACGAACTTAACGGGTTAAAGTTTCGTCTCTGCCTGGTCCCATTGAAATCACGCCAATTTTAGCACCAATGTATTTTTCAACATAAGCCACATAATCTTGGAATGTTTGATCCATGTTTTCAAATCCACCATCGAGACTAATATTTTCACTCCAACCTTTGAAATCCAAATATTCAGGGGTAATGTTAGCGCTACAAAGATTTGCAGGCACCTCATTGGTAGTTTGTCCATTGATGTTATAGGCAGTGGCTGCAGATATAGATTCAAGGCCGTTTAAAACATCGCCTTTCATCATAATGAGTTCGTCAACACCATTCAACATACAAGTGTATTTAAGGGCAACAAGGTCTAACCAACCTGTTCTACGCTTTCTACCTGTAGTTGCACCAAATTCATGTCCCTTCTGACGTAAAAACTCTCCTAAATCGTTGTCGAGTTCAGTTGGGAACGGGCCAGAGCCAACTCTCGTGCAATATGCTTTGAAAATACCATAGACCTTGCCAATGTATTTTGGAGCAACGCCAAGGCCTGTACAAACGCCACCTGAAAGGGTGTTGCTTGAGGTAACAAATGGGTAAGAACCAAATTCTACATCGAGCATACTTCCTTGAGCACCTTCTGCAAGAATTTTCTTGCCTTCTTGAATGCATTGGTGGATAAAGTATTCGCTATTAATTAATTGGTGAGTTTTTAAGAATTCCAACGCCGAGAAGAAAGCTTCTTCTTCAGTTTCAAGATTGAAATCTGTATATCCTAAAAACTCAATTTGTTTTAAATGATCTTGAACAGTCTTGCGGTATCGATCGTTAAAGTCAGCTTCTAAAATATCGCCGACACGCAATCCAGATCTACCAATTTTATCGCGGTAAGTTGGACCAATTCCTCTCAATGTGCTTCCAATTTTAGCATCGCCTTTTGCAGCTTCTGAAGCGGCATCGAGAATACGGTGTGTTGGAAGGATGAGATGGGCTTTTTGAGAAATGAGTAAACGATCTTTGTAATCGGGACACTCATTGACAATTCTTCCAATTTCATCGCGAAGACGCACGGGGTCAATAACCACGCCATTTCCAATAAGATTGATGGTTTCTTTCCTAAAAATTCCAGAAGGAATGGTGTTCAATACGAATTTTTTTCCTTCAAATTCTAAAGAATGTCCAGCATTGGGTCCACCCTGAAAACGGGCAACAACATGATAATTTGGAGTTAAGTAATCGGCAATTTTGCCTTTTCCTTCATCGCCCCATTGCAGACCTAAAATTACATCAATCATTATATAAGATAAATAGCTAAATTAAATTTTGTTACATTGTAAGCAGTTGCCTTCATTATCCATTAAAGGATCTCCGTATAAATGAAGTGAATGGTGGCTGACTGCAAATTTTAAAAGTTGGCCCATGGTAGAGCTAATTTGTTGAACACGTGGGTCACAAAATTCCATCACTTTTTTGCATTTGTTGCAAATCAGGTGATCGTGTTGTTTGTAACCATAAGCTTGTTCAAAGTGAGACGTATTTTGTCCAAATTGGTGTTTTTTCACCAATCCTGCATCCACCAATAAATCGAGGGTGTTGTATACGGTTGCTCGACTCACATGATAATTTCTAGATTTCATTTTGATGTATAATTGATCTACGTCAAAATGGTCTTTATTGGAGTAAATTTCATCCAAAATGGCATAACGTTCAGGCGTTTTTCGTTGCTTGTTCACCTCTAAATAATTGGTAAAAAGTTCACGAACTTCGTCTTTTATTTTGACAATTCTTGGATCGGTTTTCATGCTGGAATGATGCTAACTTTGCAAAAGTACAATACAGTTTTCAATAACTATTAACAAATTACCCCAATTACCTTTTTACCTTAATGGGCATTTTGATTTTTTTTGCGTTGGGATAACTTTTGCGTATTTCAACCAAAGCTTCATCCGCTTCAGTGTTGTTATTGTATGCACCAACATAGATTTTGAAGTTCGGTTCGTCGTATACCACTTGCGGAGTATAATTTTCTTGGAATTTTTCCTGCGCTTCAACTTGTAATTTTACTGCATCAGCTCTCGAGGAGGTCATTCCAATGAAAATGCGAAAACCTTGCATTAAAACATCCGCATTTTTGCGGCGTTGGATGCGCGAATTTTCGAGATTTTCAATTCCGTCTTCGGCAATGATGGTTACATTTCCTTGACTAAAAGCTTGGTTGTAACACCCGAAAAACGCTGAAAATATGATGCAATATTTAAACATTGTTGCAAATATCGTTATTTTTCGTGTCATCTCGAATTTGCTGTTGTATTTTTGTGCTATGATTCAAAAAGTTGCCTTAATCATTTTAGACGGGTGGGGTATTGGAAATCATCGAAAATCTGATGCTGTTTTCAATGCAAATACCCCTTTCACCGATGCCCTAACCCAAAATTACGCCCATGCTACATTGCTTACAGATGGCGAGAATGTTGGACTTCCGAAAGGACAAATGGGAAATTCTGAGGTTGGTCACATGAACATAGGCGCTGGTAGAATTGTTTGGCAAATGCTTGCAAAAATCAATAAAGAGTTTGCCGAAAACACAGTGAAAAACAATGAAATTTTGAATCAAGCTTTCGCGCAGGCCAAATCTTTAGGTAAAAACTTGCATTTTATTGGGTTGGTTTCCGACGGTGGTGTGCATTCGCACATAGATCATCTCATTGGATTGTGCAAATTGGCCGATGAAGCCAATGTCCCTCATACTTATGTACATGCATTTTTGGATGGACGCGATACCGATCCCAAAAGCGGCTTGGAGTACCTAACCAAATTAAATCATGCCATAGAAAATACTTCGGTGAAATTGAGTTCTGTGGTGGGCCGATATTTTGCAATGGATCGCGATTTGCGATGGGAGCGAGTTAAAAAAGCCTACGATGTTATGGTGAATGGCGTTGGAGAACATTCGAACAACATTCTTGAAACCATCGAAAATAAATATTCTGAAGGAATTACAGATGAATTTATGGTGCCAATTCGCACTTTGAATGATTCTGAGGGACAAATTCAGGACGGTGATGTGGTTGTATGTTTCAATTTTAGAACCGATCGCGGTCGCCAAATTACCCGTGCCTTAAGCCAGGAGGATTTCCATGAATTCAACTTACACAAATTGAACCTTCACTACTATACAATGACTGTTTTCGATGAAACTTATAACATTGATGGGGCTTTGTTTGATAATGAAAATCTAACTTTAACACTTGGAGAGGTGATTCAAAATGCAGGGGGAACGCAATTGCGTGCCGCTGAAACTGAGAAATATCCACATGTGACTTTTTTCTTTTCTGGGGGAAGGGAAACAGAATTTGTTGGCGAACATAGAATTATGGCAAATTCGCCGAAGGTGGCAACTTACGATATGCAACCCGAAATGAGTGCTCCGGAATTGGCGCAAAGAGCGGGTGAATTTATTCAGAATGAAAAACCAGACTTCGTTTGTTTGAATTTTGCAAATGCCGATATGGTGGGACATACGGGTGTGTACGATGCAATTATTAAAGCGGTTGAAACCGTAGATTCTTGTTTGGAAAAACTTGTTGAAGTGTTGAAACCTCTTGGTTATCAGATGATTGTAATTGCTGATCACGGAAATGCAGATTTTGCCATCAACGATGATGGAACCCCCAATACAGCACATACAACCAACCCTGTTCCGGTTTGGTTTATCTCCGAAAATTCAAATTTGTCAATTAAAGATGGTATCTTGGCCGATGTTGCGCCAACCGTTTTGGCGTTAATGGGCATTGAAAAACCTGCTGAAATGACAGGAAAAAATTTAATATCGTGAAAAAAACATTGATGATTGGTGCTTTTGTAGCACTGTTTTTAGTTGCTTGTTCTGATGATGAAATTTCAGATAGATCTCAATTTAAAGATCCTTGGCAAAAGTTTATTTTGCAGGAAATTGACTCACTTACAAAGCAGAATCCAAAGTTAACCAAAACAATAAACCTTGGCGATGAAGTGGATACCAAAGTTTTGGATTCAGTAGATTGGTTCAATGAACTTGCTGGCTTTTTGGCAATTGATTTCACAAAAGAGCAAGGACGTACAAAATATTCTAGCAGCCTAGATAGCAATGGAAAAATAGCCATGACGAGTTATTATGCTCAAGATACAAATGCGTTATTGCAAACTTTTGTGGTTACCAGAATCAATGGTCAAATTGATTTACTCACATGGACAACAAAATTGCGCAGTTTCATGATGGATAGACAACAGGAATTGGCCTATCAACCTGGAAAAGGGTATCGAATGAATATCAAAGAGAACAGCTTGTGGGGTTCCCCTAGAACAATTGAAATATTTGGCGACATACATAAAAAAGAATTTTTGGAGCGATGAGATTGAGTAATTTTATCAATGGTGAGTTTATTGCACCTCTAGATGGGCAATATTTAGATAATTATAATCCTTCAACGGGTGAAGTCTATGGAGAAATTCCAGATTCTACAGCTTCGGATGTTGAAATGGCCATTGAAGCCGCTAAGAGTGTTCAAACTTCTTGGGCAAATACACCTGCTGAAGAAAAGTTTAAAATCATGAACCGCATAGCGGAATTGATAGATGCCAATCGTGAAAAATTGGCAAAAGCTGAAAGCATCGATCAAGGGAAACCTTTGTGGCTTGCTCGCAATGAAATGAATCGCGCAGCACAAAACTTTAGATTTTTTGCAACTGCGGCCATTCAATTCTCAAGCGAAAGTCATGCAATGGAAGATAAGGCAATTAATTATACCCTCCGCCAACCTATTGGGGTGGTGGGTTGCATTAGTCCTTGGAACCTACCTTTATATTTATTTACTTGGAAAATTGCACCTGCCATTGCCTCTGGAAATGCTGTTGTGGCAAAACCAAGTGAATTTACCCCTGTTACTGCATTTATGTTGTGTGAACTCTGCAATGAGGCGGGACTTCCTGCAGGGGTATTGAATGTGGTTCATGGATTGGGAGCTAAAACGGGTCAGGCCATTGTTGAGTCTAAATTTACCAAAGCAATTTCTTTCACTGGTGGCACTGCCACAGGGAAACATTTGGCGGCAACGGCTGCACCGATGTTCAAAAAGTTGAGTTTGGAATTGGGCGGTAAAAATCCGAATATCATTTTTGCCGATGCCGACTTGAATAAAGCCATCAAAACCACCGTGAATAGTTCATTCATGAACCAAGGTGAAATTTGTTTGTGTGGTAGTCGTGTGTTTGTGCAACGATCTGTTTATCAAGAAGTCAAAGAGCGTTTGGTTGCAGAAGTGAATCAATTAACCATTGGAAATCCATTAGACGATTCTATGCGCATTGGCGCCATTGTTTCTAAGCCACACTATGAAAAAGTGTTGGGTTATATTGAGTTGGCAAAAGAAGAAGGTGCTACAATACTTACCGGTGGGAAGGCCGTGCATCCCTCAGGATTTGAAAAAGGATGGTACATTGCACCAACCATTTTAGAAGGTTTGCCTTTCGATTGTAGATGCAACATGGAAGAAATTTTTGGTCCTGTCATTACAATCACTCCATTTGATACTGAGGATGAAGTTTTAGAAATGGCGAATGCCACAGAATACGGACTTGCAGCGACTGTTTGGACAACAAATTTAAATACTGCGCACCGCGTTGCCAATAAAATTCAAATGGGAATCGTTTGGATCAATTGTTGGTTGCTGAGAGACTTACGCACTCCATTTGGAGGGACAAAAAGTTCAGGTGTAGGGCGAGAAGGTGGTTGGGAAGCCATGAAATTCTTTACCGAACCTAAGAATGTGTGTATAGCTTTATAAGTTTTCATCGTATTTTCGCAGAATGTTTGAAAACACCGAAAGAACTGAACTTTCTGCATTGGGCGAATTTGGCTTGATTTCGCATTTGTCGAAACATTTTATCAATAAAAACGATTCTACCATTTTAGGTATTGGCGACGATGCCGCTATCGTAAAAATGGGAGATGCCTATGTGGCTATTTCTACCGATTCATTTATTGAAGGAGTTCATTTCGATTTGATGTTCCATCCCCTAAAACACCTTGGCTATAAAGCCGTTGCTGCTACAGTGAGCGATATTTGTGCCATGAATGCGATTCCAACACAAATTACAGTGGCCATTGGACTTAGCAATCGTTTTTCACTTGAAGCCGTGGAAGAATTGTACGAAGGGATGCGTTTGGCATGTGAAAAATATGAAATTGACCTGATTGGTGGTGATACTTCGAGTTCTAGGTCGGGTTTGATTTTAAATCTGACTGCTATTGGTCAAGTAGATCCTCAAAAAGTAACCTATAGAAAAGGGGCTAAACCAAATGATTTGCTCGTTGTAACTGGCGACGTTGGGGGTGCTTATATGGGATTGCAAATTCTTGAAAGAGAAAAAAAGGTGTTCCTCGACCATCCTTCAATGCAGCCTGATTTAGAAACCTACGATTATATTGTGGGACGACAATTAAAAGCGGAAGCCCGTTTGGATGTGATTAAATTACTCGATGAATTGAAGATTATTCCAACCAGTATGATGGATGTGAGTGATGGTATTGCTAGCGAATTGTTCCATTTGGGACAAGCTTCGGCTGTGGGTTTTGATATTTACGAAGAAAAATTACCTATTGATCCTCAAACAGTTGACACGGCATTGGCTTTTGATTTGAATCCAAGTATCATGGCATTGAATGGCGGTGAAGATTATGAATTGTTGTTTACAATTGACCAAAGGGACTGGGATAAAATTAAGAATAATCCTGATTTCACGGTGATTGGGCACGCAACAGATTTGATAAATAGTTATAAATTGAACACCAAAGCGGGTAATTCTTTTGACATTAAAGCGCAAGGTTGGGAGCATTTTTCTAAAGATTAATAAATAACAACGTATTTTTGTAAAATGTATCGTTCGCATACTTGTGGTGAATTAAGAGCTTCTCAAATTGGAGAAACTGTAACTTTGGCGGGATGGGTTGCTAAAACCCGCGTAATGGGTAGCATGGCGTTTGTTGACATTCGCGATCGCTATGGGGTGACTCAATTGGCTTTTAATGAAATTTATAGCAAAGAGCTTCTTGAGAAAGCAGCAACTTTAGGTCGTGAATTTGTGATTCAAGCAACTGGTAAAGTTGCTGAAAGAAGCGCAAAAAATGCCAATATGGAAACTGGTGACATTGAAATTGTGGTTGAAGAACTTACAATTCTCAACGAATCTAAAACGCCTCCATTTACCATTGAAACTGAAACCGACGGTGGCGATGATATTCGCATGCAATACCGTTATTTGGATTTAAGGAGGGACGTTGTGCGCAAGAATTTAGAAATGCGTCATAACCTGGCTCAATCGATCCGCGGTTATTTATCGGGACAACAATTTTTAGAAGTTGAAACCCCTGTTTTAATTAAAAGTACTCCGGAAGGAGCCCGCGATTTTGTGGTTCCTAGCCGATTAAATAAAGGTCAATGGTATGCCTTGCCTCAAAGTCCTCAAACCTTTAAGCAATTGCTGATGGTGAGTGGTTTTGATCGCTATTTTCAAATAGTAAAATGCTTTAGAGATGAAGATTTACGTGCTGATAGGCAGCCTGAATTTACTCAGATTGACTGTGAAATGAGCTTTGTGGAACGCGAAGACATTATCCAAACATTTGAAGGAATGATGAAACAATTGTTCAAGGATGTGAAAGGAATTGAATTTGATGCGTTTCCAAGAATGACATACGCCGATGCAATGAAATTGTACGGTTCAGATAAACCAGACATTCGTTTTGGAATGCCGTTTGTTGAATTAAAGGCCCCTGCTGGCATCGATGTAACGTCGGGGAAGGGTTTTGTGGTATTCGACAATGCAGAGGCTGTAATTGGTATCTGTGCAACTGGAGCGGCAGGTTACACCCGTAAACAGATAGACGCTTTAACAGATTATGTGAAACGTCCACAAATTGGTGCTACCGGTTTAATTTATTGCCGTGTAGAAGCCGATGGAAGTTTAAAATCGTCTGTAGATAAATTTTATGATGCAGAAGCTTTGGCGCAATGGCAAAAAGCCATGAACGCTCAACCTGGCGATTTGATGTTGATTTTAGCCGGTGGTTTGGATAAAACCCGTAAGCAATTGAATGAATTGCGTTTATTGGTTGGAGGTGAGTTAGGATTGAGAAATTCAAGCGACTTCAAACCATTGTGGGTGGTTGATTTTCCTTTGTTAGAATGGGATGAAGACAATAACCGTTTCCATGCAATGCACCATCCATTTACAAGTCCTTTGCCTGAAGATCGTGCTTTAATGCATACTGATCCGGGAAAAGTTAGGGCAAATGCCTATGACTTGGTAATCAACGGAGTTGAAATTGGCGGTGGATCAATTCGTATTTTCGACAAGCAATTGCAGTCTGAAATGTTTGATTTACTAGGTTTTACCAAAGAAGAGGCACAGTATCAATTTGGCTTTTTAATGAATGCTTTCCAATACGGGGCACCTCCACATGGTGGGTTGGCCTTAGGATTCGATAGATTGTGTAGTCTTTTTGGGGGAAGTGATAGCATCCGCGATTTCATTGCCTTTCCGAAAAACAACAGCGGCCGCGACGTCATGATTGATGCTCCTAGCATTTTGAGTGATACGCAGTTGAAGGATTTGGAGCTAAAAGGTTAAAAAAGATTAGAGGGATTAGATGGATTAGAAGGATTAGATGGATTAGAGGGAATCCTATAAGCCTATAAGCCCATAAGCCCATAAGCCTATAAACCGTTTACAACGGCAAGAATTCTAGGGAGTAAAATATACAATCCTACGATGATTGCAATTCCGCTGGCGCAGAATGTGGCACCGGCTGCCATGTCTTTCGATTGCCCGACTCCTGGATGTTGATCTGGATGTAATGTGTCTAATGCTTTTTCTAAGGCTGTGTTGAGTCCCTCAGAAACCAACATCAATCCAATTGCTAACCAAAGAATGGCCCATTCGAAACGGGTTAAATGTTGCCCGTAATAATCGAGGCTGAATCCCGTAATCACGGTAATCAACATGCAAACCAAAATGATTTGGAAGTTTCTTTCAGTTCTTGCCAATAAAAGCACACCGTTTAAAGCGTATTTGAATGATTTATAGAAGCGCAACATGGTTTCAAAGATGAGATAACTTCATCACATAAAAAAGGCTCCCGTTGGGAGCCTTTTCACATTTATAGATAAATTCTTAGAATGTATTGATTTTAATACGTTTTTCAATCTCTTCAACGTCGTGACGGAACTTTTTATCTGTTTCCATCAAATCGTTTACAGTTTGACAAGCGTGGATAACGGTACTGTGGTCACGTCCCCCAAAGAAAATACCGATGTTTTTCAACGACGCTTTGGTGAGGTCTTTGGTGAAATACATGGCAATTTGACGGGCTTGAACGATTTCGCGCTTTCTGGTTTTAGATTTAACCGCTTCAACAGGAATGTTGTAGAAGTCGCAAACCAATTTTTGAATGTAGTCAATGCTAATTTCACGTGTAGAGTTCTTCACGAAGTTCTTCACGATTTGCTTTGCAAGGTTAAGATCCAATTGTTTTCTGGTTAACGAACCTTGTGCCAACAATGAAATCAATGCACCTTCAAGTTCTCTCACATTGGTGTCGATGTTATGAGCCAAATATTCAACAACATCTTTGTGCAACGTGATGCCATCTTGGTACATTTTATTTTCGAGAATCGAAACACGGGTTTCGAAATCTGGACCGTTAAGGTCGGCAGACAATCCCCATTTGAAACGACTTAAAAGACGTTCGTCCATATTTTTCAAATCTTTTGGAGGACGGTCGCAAGTTAAAATGATTTGCTTTCCGTTTTGGTGCAAGTGATTGAAAATTTGGAAGAAGACTTCTTGGGTTCTTTCCTTTTTTGCAAAGAATTGTACGTCGTCTACAATCAGTACGTCGAGATATTGATAGAAATTCACAAACTGATTGTTGTTTCCTTGTTTTGCTGAATCAATGAATTGATTGATGAATTTTTCAGCACTCACAAAAACAACCACTTTTTGTTTGTGGGTTTGTTTGATTAAATTTCCTATTGCATGCGACAAGTGTGTTTTTCCTAAGCCACAACCACCAAAGACCATGAGAGGATTAAAGGCAGTACCTCCTGGTTTTTGAGCGATTGCCAAACCTGCGTTCCTTGCAAGTTTGTTGCAATCTCCTTCAACAAAATTGTCGAAAGTGTAACGTGGATTCAACTGGCTGTCGATGTTCATTCTTTTCAAGCCAGGAATGATGAAAGGATTTTTAATTGGAGAATCCAAATTGATCGGCATTCCCAACTCATTATTCACTTGTTTTGAAGAGTTTCCAGTCGGTAAGTTGATTGTAAAAGGTTGCTGATCTACTCCTGAAGCAGTTTCTACAATGATGTTATATTCAAGTTTAGCAGTTGGTCCAATAATTTTCTTGAGAGTCTTGTGTAATAATTGCACATAATGCTCTTCAAGCCATTCGTAGAAAAATTGACTAGGAACTTGAATTGTGAGTACTTTATTAGACATTTTAACCGGCTTGATAGGTTCAAACCAGGTCTTAAAACTTTGAGGATTAACGTTGTCTCTAAAAATTTTTAAGCAGTCTTGCCAAACAATTTCGTGTGCCTTTTTTTCCATAGATGATGTTTTTCTTCTTTTTGTTTATTTGGTTGTTAATAAAGTGTAGTTAACTTGTTGAAATACAATAACTGATTGATATTGTATTTCATTCGGTAAAGAAAAACATAAAATTCACATTTTGCTAATTTTTTTTACTTGTTTTTTAATTATTTTTTTAGTAAGAAGGTAAGATTTTTTGTAAATTACATTCAAAATTGGCTTTTTTAGTACGAATATTCACCAAATTCACCCCTTAAAATATCTGCAATTTCACCAAGGGTGGCATATTGCTCTACAGCGTCCAATATATAAGGCATTAAATTTGAATCTGTTGAACACGCTGACTTCAAATTTTGCAACTTTTCAGCAACCAAATTTTGGTTTCTGCGCGATTTGAGATCATTAATTTTTTGAGTCTGTGTGTCGCGAATACTATCGTTGATTTTGAAATTTGGCATCGTTTCAGTTTCCTCAACTTGAAATTGATTCACACCCACAACAATGGCTTCTTTGTTTTCTACTTGCTTTTGATACAAGTAACTGCTATTTGCAATTTGATCTTGAATCCAACCGTTTTCAACGGCACTCACGGCACCTCCCATTTGATCGATCTGATTCATCAGTTTCAATGCTTCTGCTTCGATGGCATCAGTGAGCGATTCTACATAGTAGCTTCCTCCAAGAGGATCAACAGTGTTGGTGATGCCACTTTCAAATCCGATGATTTGTTGTGTGCGTAAAGCGGTTCTTGCAGCTTTTTCAGTAGGTAAGTTCAAAGCTTCATCAAAACCATTCGTATGCAAACTCTGAGTTCCACCCAAAACGGCCGCCATGGCTTGTATGGTTACCCTGCTAATGTTGTTTTCTGGCTGTTGGGCTGTTAACGTAGATCCACCCGTTTGTGTGTGGAAACGCAACATCATGGCTTCATTAGAAGTGGCTCCTAAGTCCCTCATGATATTTGCCCAAATTCTTCTTGCAGCCCTAAATTTTGCAATTTCTTCGAAAAAATCGTTATGTGCATTGAAGAAAAACGACAAGCGCTTTCCAAATACATTGATATCCAATCCTTTTGCCAATGCGCTTTCTGCATACGCTTTTCCGTTGGCAAGGGTAAACGCCAGTTCTTGTGCGGCGGTGCTTCCTGCTTCACGAATGTGATAGCCACTAATACTAATGGTGTTCCAACGCGGAAGTTCTTTGCTGCACCATTCAAAAATATCGGTGATGATTCGCATGCTCTGGCGAACTGGATATATATAGGTACCCCTTGCGGCATACTCTTTTAAGATATCGTTCTGAATGGTTCCACCAATTTTGGTTAAATCGGCGTTTTGTTTTTTTGCCAAGGCAACATACATGGCCAAAAGGGTGCTTGCTGTTGCATTGATTGTCATGCTGGTGGTTACATTTTCTAAGGTGATGCCTTTGAACAATGTTTCCATGTCTTCCAATGAGTCAATGGCAACCCCAACTTTTCCAACTTCACCTTCGCTCATTGCATGGTCGCTATCGTAACCAATTTGCGTCGGTAAATCAAAAGCAACCGACAAACCAGTGGTTCCTTGGTTCAATAAATAATGGTAGCGGGCGTTGCTTTCTTCAGCGGTGCTGAATCCGGCGTATTGGCGCATGGTCCACAAACGACCTCTGTACATGTCTTTACGAACACCTCTGGTGAAAGGAAATTCACCGGCTTTTTCCGACATGTTTGATGCGTCGGTGTATATTTCTTTAATTTCGATTCCGCTACTAGTCTTTTTCATATTACCCAAAAATTACTTCAATTTCGGTTTTAATCATTTTAAGTCCTTTTTCATGAGGGACTTCTCCTGCGTTTTGCAAGTGGTTGATGAGTGCTATGCAATATTCACTTGCATTTGCATTTTCAGGGATGGTTTTTTCAACTTGTTGAAGCATGATGCTGGTTTGTTCTTTCACAATTTTGATCATGTTCCAAGTTTGGTCGCTCACATAAATTTGTTGCGATAGGTTATAATTGAATTCGTCTTGGATTGATTTCAAGGCGAGCAATTTGAATTCTCTAGCAGTTAGTCCGTTGCTTCCAAAATTTTGAATGAGGGACGGCACACTTGTGCGCTCAAGGAGCAATGACAATCGTTCATACGCCTGAAGCTTAAGTTTGCTTAAAGTTTGGTTGTTGTCTTTGTTTGTTTCTATTTTAATCATTTGCAACAGCGTTTTGGTATGGCTGTTGAACATTGATTTTGCAAAAATCATCACACAAAACACGATGGCCAAAATAAAGCCAACTGCAAAATATAAATCAGGGTTGTTCATCTTAAAGTTTTCGACAAAGATAATGGCTTTGTTCGACAAGTTCATGTTCTATTGAATGACATTGTCAAAGAAATTGTTTAAATTTGTAATATGGAAAATACGATTGTTGAACCTACTGTAGCGATTGAAAAACCGCCAATTGGATTTACCGCTTCGGCACTATCTGAATTACACCGTTTGCAGGATAATTTGGAGCTGAAAGATGATGCTGTTTTAAGAATTGGTGTAAAAGGTGGCGGATGCTCAGGAATGAGTTATTTGTTGGCATTTGACAAAAAGGAAGAAGGCGACAACTTGTATGACCTAGATGGCATTCCTGTGGTGATGAACAAAGCCCATGTGATGTATGTCATTGGTATGGAAATCGATTGGGAAAATGGGTTGGCTAACCGTGGTTTTTCATTCAACAACCCGAATGCAAGTTCAACTTGCGGTTGTGGGCAGTCGTTTTCTGCTTAATTCTCAGTTTTTTATCCCTCAAAATAGGAAGCCTTGTCATTGTTCGTAGAAAATATACGTCAGGGTTTCGGCTCATTAAAATCGCATAAAGTACGTGCGGTTATCACTGCATCTATCATTGCCATTGGCATCACCGCGTTGGTGGGAATTTTAACTTCCATCGATGCCATGAACAATGCAATCTCGAAAACAATGAGCAAAATGGGGTCTCAAAGTTTTAACATTAGCAATAGGGTTTCGGTTGAACGTTTTGGCGTTGCCGACGATTTTAAAGCCATCACTTACGAGCAAGCCCATCAGTTTGAAAATTATTTTGGAAGCAAACTTCCGGTTTCGTTGTCGCTCAACGCATCGTTTAACTCTAAAATTAAATTTCGCGGCGAAGAAACCAATCCCAACATCAAAATCCTTGGCGTTGAAGAAGATTATTTAAAAACCGCAAATTATGAAATTGATGCTGGAAGAAATTTCACTCCCAACGACATTCGCATGAATTTGCCCTTGGCGGTGATTGGATCCGACATCGTGAATGATTTATTTCTTGAATCTGATTTGGTGGGACGCAGCATTGGTAAAACCATTAGCATTGATGGAAAACCATTTAAAGTTGTAGGTGAACTGAAGAAGAAGGGTTCAAGCATGGGGATGTCGGGTGGCGACAGACTGGTGTTTATTCCCATTCACAACGCCCGTCAATCGTTTGCCTCAGTTTACGACAATTGCAATATTTCTGTATTGGTAAATAAAGTGGAGGAGTTGGAGCCTGAAATGAATGATGCATATACGTTTATGCGCAGGATTCGCAGGTTAAAGCCTAGCGATCCAGACAATTTCATGATCACCAAGAGTGATGCGTTGGCCAAAGATGCACAAAAGAACATGGCCATGGTTTCTGGCGTGGGGACATTAATTGGCATCATTACATTGTTGGGGGCGGCTGTAAGTTTAATGAACATTATGTTGGTTTCTGTAACGGAGCGCACGCGAGAAATCGGGTTGAGGAAGGCGTTGGGTGCAACGTCAAAAAATATACGGAATCAATTTTTATTGGAGGCGATTGTCATTTGTCAACTTGGAGGACTTGGAGGGATCATTTTAGGATTGCTGTTAGGCAACTTGGTTGCCTTAGGGTTGGGGAGTGGTTTCATTGCTCCATGGAATTGGATTGTGATGGCCTTCATTGTGTGCATTGTTGTTGGATTGGTGGCAGGATTGTATCCGGCGAGTAAAGCATCAAAGCTTGATCCAATTGAAGCGTTAAGGCACGATTAAGCAATTTAAAGTTTAGGGTTTAAAGTTTATTTTGGTGAGTAGATATTACCAATATTGGCAATGGTTTGACTGGTTTAATGCCTTTGATTTTGAATTAAATTCAACAATTATTACTTGTATTGTTATATTTGTTTCATGTCAAATCCACATGAAATCTCCGTTCAAGATGCTCAGGCAATGCTTGATGCTTTTAAAAACAACACTTCTTTTGCAAATCAGCCTAGAGGGATTTATTTTGATAAAGATACAATCCTAGAATTACTCAATCAGCCCAATGCGGTTGGTATTGATTATTATTTTGGGGTGAACAGCTCAAATAAATTATGTCTGATTATGATTGCCTTAGATAATCAGAACAATGAAATTGC
>JACCEB012064844.1_pt1 | contig 27723 bp, 24 predicted proteins | sample 7454761 | NCBI WGS metagenome assembly JACCEB01 (sample SAMN15323454, study PRJNA562643) | freshwater metagenome | isolation source: river surface water | place: USA:Blue River Watershed | collected 2017-08-18
GGCCCGGTTCGTAGTTTTTGACGAAGTCCGTCTCGAAGCGGTTGAGGGGCTCGACGCAGAGGAGGACGCCCTTCTTCTCGGCGTGCTTGGCGAGCTGCTTGAGGTTCTTGACGACGAGCTTGAAGTGCTTCGCCTTGGTCTTGTCGTCGTGCGAGCCGATGAGGCCGACGACGGAGTAGAGCGGGCCGATGATGCGCGGGCAACCCATGGCGGCGGCTTGGTCAACGAGCGCGGTCAGGTACTTCTGCGCGTTCTTCTGGTCGGCGGCGCTGCCGCGGAAGTCGCGGCCGGGGCCCATCGCGGCGCAGACGGAACCGATGGCGATCCCCGCCTTGGCGGCCGCCGCCTTCAGGAAAGCCGGATCGACGTGCGAGGGGTCCTCGATGGCGATCTCGACGGTATCGAAGCCCCACTTCTTGAGCTTCTTGAACATGGAGACGCTCTCGTTGGTGAACGGAGAAGCGTAGAGGAAGGTATTGAGGCCGAAACGCATGATGGGAGGTGAGGTTGGGGAGAGGAACCGAGTTTGCCGCGGGGCTGGGCACGGTCAAGGCTGGGCCTCGTTAAGAACGGTTTTAAGGGACGAGCTCCCCGACGACCAACAGGCCGCCAGGGAAGAAGTGGCGGTCCGCAAACCGCTCGGGCTTGTCGATGGTCTCCTTCCGCTGGGCTAGGATGGCGGCCTTATCGAAGGCGTCCGGCAAGAGCTCGAGCCGCACGGTGTGGACGGCGTCCGGCAGCTTCGTACCGACCGTGAAGGTGCTGAGGCGGGCGTAAGTGCAATAGGCATCAAAACGGGTCACGACCTTGGGCGCGCCGCCATCGAGGGTGACGGCGACCTTGCCGCCCGCGGGACCGACGACGTCGTAGACGGCGCAGTGCGTGCCCTTGAACTTGAACTCGATGACCTGGCCGGGCTGGGTGAGGCGGACCAGCGCCGGCAAGCGGTTGGCGTAGGATTTCGCGAGGGCTTCCTTGGCGGGGTCGAGCGGCGCGATGCCCGCAGGGAGCTTAGCCGCGGCGATCGAAATGAGTTTCGCCTGCTCGAAGTTATCCGCGACGAGCGGAGCTGGGAGCGCATGCTTCAACGGTTTGCCGGAGGCCTGCCCGATGGTCGGCAGCGAACGGACGATGGCCTCAAGGTACATTTGATGGCCGGTCTCGACATGCGGATGGACGCTGTCGGGCGCGAAGACGACCTTGTCGCCGAGCGCCGCCTTGGCTTCGGAGGTCTTCGGCAGCGGCGCCTTCCAGAGGACCTTGCCGGCCTTGCTCAACCGCGAGACTTCGAGGCCCAGGTGGATCGTCGGGATGCCGTAATGGTCGGCGACCTTCTCCATGGCGGAGGCGGAACGCTGGAATTTGCCGTCCGCGATGCCGGGAGCCATGCCCTCGACGAGCGTGTAGACGAAACAGATGTCGCAATTCGGGTTGGTCCGCCAGGTCTGGCGCACGATGCCTTCCATGCAGCGGATGATCTGCTCGGGGGCGGCCCCGCCGTCGTTCACCGCGAATTCAATGAAGAGCAGGTCCGGCTGCCTGGACAGGACGTCCTGTTGGACGCGGAAGACGCCGAGGTCGGAACCCGTGCCGCCGATGGCCGCGTTAATCTCGGTGAACGTCGCGTTGGGATAAGCCTGCTTGAAATGGGCGAGCGACTTCACGCGCCAACCCGGCTGCGCGGTGATGGACCCGCCAAGGTAGCCGACCTTGATCTCAGGCAAGGCGCCCGACCCGAAGCGCCCTTGGGCTTTGGCCAAGAAATTCGGCAAGCCCGCACGGGGGCGGCACTCCTGCGCATCGATCAAGGGAAGCTCCGGCTCGGCCGCTTGGACGAAACCGACGGCCAACAAAAAGGCGCAAAATAGCGGACGCATGGGGTAAGAGATCAGTCCTCCGATCCGAACCGAAGTTCCCCTAACTTTCAACGCGGCAACTCCACCTTAGCCCATTCCGCATCGACGGAGGTGAGGTCGCGCTCCGCGAACTCCCAGACGACCACCTTGACGCCCTGCAGCCACTCGGGACGGCGGACCAGTTCTTGCCGCACGAGCGTCGCCCCACCCCCATCCTGCTGCACCATGGCAACAGGCCGGCCGAGACGCCCGGCCAGTTGGGACCGCAGGCCGGCACCCACGGCCGACCCTTCTTCGAAAATCCGGCAGAAGCTGTCGCCGATCAACAAAACCTCCGCCTCACCCGGCCGCGGCGAGACGACCTTGCCCTGGGCATCGGTCACTTGCGTCACGGGTTGCTGTGCGGTCATGCCCGCGGAACCTTGCCAGCGCTCCAGATCCCCGACGTGCGCGACGCTCACTTCGCGGGCGCGGTAGATGCCGCTGCGTTGCGGCCAGCCCAGCCGCTCGACGATCGCCGCGGAGGCCAAATCGAGGCCGGCCCCGGACCAATGCGTATCCGTCGGCAGGTACATCGGCGCCTTGCGGCGGACCTCGGGCGGAGCGCCGGCGAAGGCCGCATGCAGGTCGACGTACTCCACCTGGCCGGCCTGCAAGGCAGCCTGATAGGTCTGCAGTTCCGGCGACTTCCACACCGCTTCCACCGCAACGGAAGCAGGTGGGTGCACCAAGGCCTTGGTGGGCGCGACGACCACGATCAAACGGATACCCCGGGCGGCCAGTTGGTCACGCCAATGGATGGTGGCGGCCGCCGCGCGCCCGGCGACGCCCGGCGTCGGGCGCTGCGAAACCAGACGCACATCCGGACGGTAGAATAGCCAGGTCGAGTCCACTGGGTCACGCGCACCGCGGACCTGCATCGCCGGCGAATCCGCAGCCCGCAGCCACCTCAAGCCAGGCGTCTCGGACAAAAGGCGCAGGTAAGGGTTGCGGGCCGCCGCCGTCTGCTGCTCCTGCTCGACCGCCCGCAGATGCGCCGCGGTGGGCAGCCGTTCGAAAAGTCGCCGACCGGTCCAAGGCTGGCCGGCCGCCTGATCGCCCCACCACTGCGCGAGGGGAATCGCCGCGAGGCTAGCCAGCGAAGCGAGCGCAAAGATTTTGAGGCGGAGCGGCGACATCAGAACTGGAAGTAAAGGAAGGGGTTGGCCTTCTGCGTGCTCAGCACGCCCAAGGAGAGGAGCAGCAGCGCGCCGCACAAAATCGCGCGGCGGGTCGTCCACTGCTCCGACCAATCATGCGCACGCCGCCGGGACCACGCGAAGAAGAGCGCGAGGACGATGACCAAGAGATGCGGAGCCGTGAAGAGCTCCGCCCCCAAGAGCTTGGCGGGAACCTCGACGGCCGGGGTCACCCGGACGAGCGCGTGGAGGTAATCGACGGCGGAGGCCAAGGTCGGCGCCCGGAAGAAGACCCAGCCGACCAAGACCAGAACGAACGTCAGCAGCACCCGCAGGAAACGCGGGAGACCCGCATACCAAGCCTTCCCGCCGAGGCAGCGCTCCGCGACCAGCAACAACCCATGCCACAGGCCCCAGGCGACGAAGGTCCATTGGGCGCCATGCCACAAGCCGCCCAGCAACATGACGAGCAGCAGGTTCGCGCAGGTCCGGCCAAGGCCGAAGCGGTTGCCGCCCAACGGCACGTAAAGGTAATCACGGAGGAAGGCGCTGAGCGAAAGGTGCCACCGGCGCCAGAAATCCGTGAGCGATTCCGCGAGGTACGGCGCCTGGAAATTGCGCGGGAACTCGAAGCCAAACATCCGACCCAAACCGACGGCCATGTCGGAATAGCCGCTGAAATCATAGTAGAGCTGCAGCGCGTAGGCGAGCAGCCCGAACCAAGCTAGGCCCGCGTCGAGCTGACGGGCACCGAAGGCGAGGTCCGCCACGGGCGCCAGCGTGTTCGCCAACAGCACCTTCTTGGCGAGCCCGAGCGAAAAAAGACCGAGACCGGAGGCGACTCGTGGCCAGCCATGACGGCGCTCCGCCAAGGCGGGGGCGATGACGCCGAAGCGCAGGATTGGGCCGGCGATGAGCTGCGGGAAAAAGGCGAGGTAGCAGGCGTAGTCGCCCAGGCTGTCCATCGGCTTGACCTCGCGGCGATAGACATCGACCAGCGTGCTGATGGCGTGGAAGGTGAAGAAGGAGATGCCCAACGGCAGCGCCCAACGCACGTCCGGAGCCGACGACCAGCCCAAACGACTGGCCAACGCGTCGTAGTTCTCGCAGGCGAAGCCGAAATATTTCCCGAAGAACAAGGCCGTCAGCGCGCCCGCGACACCCACCGCGAGCACGGCGCGGCGATGGCCCTCCGCCAGGTCGGTCCGGCCCAAGCGGCGGGCGAAACCGAAACTCCATAAGGTCATGCCGAAAAGCAAGGTGACGAGCAGCGGATCCCACCATCCGTAGAAGACGTAACTGGCGACGAGCAGCCAGCGGTTACGCCAACGACCCGCGGCGGGCAGCAGGTAGTAAACGCCGAGGACAAGCGGCAGGAAGTATCCCAGGAACAACGTGGAGGCGAAGACCATGGCTACTCCGCGTCGGTACGCAGGGCCCAATAGGTCACCCCCGCGTGCTGGCCGAAATACTTATCGACCAAGCCACCCATATAATGGTCATCCAAAGGACTGGCCAAGGCGAGGTGATGGCGGTCGCCGGCCACGAAGGCGCGGACGGTGCCGCCGATCTGGCCCGCCCGCGCGTCGCCCGCCTCGGCGCGCGGCTTCCAAGGGTCGTAGTGCGCGACGTAGATGACCTCGCCGGGCTTGAGGTTGCCGCGCGCGCAGGTCACGACCTCGTAGCGGAGGATGGTGGCGTAGTGGTAGAGCTCGCGATGGAAGACGGCGCCCGCGGGCACCTCCGTCAGCTGGGCGACGACTTCGACGGTACCGAGGTCCGCCGGGAACGGCGCCCGGGCAGGACCAGGCGCCAAGAACCAGCCCAAGCCGACCAAGGCAACCATGGCCATGAAGATGCCTCCGAGCCGCTTCATCGTGGAAGGCCGGGGGCCTGCGAACTCGTCCAGCAAGGCTCATGCCCTGCGGGCAAGGCGAGGACGCGCGCGGCCTTCGCTTGCGGATAGACCTGCCTTAGGCGCGGGTGCTCGGCGATGGCCGGAGCGTCCGCCCAACGCAACAGCCCCATGGGAGCGCCTTGGTTCGCCGGGTCACCGTCTTCGCGCAGGTTTCCCGTGAACAGGACATAACGCCCGTCCGGAGAGACATGACTCCCGTAGAGATGGCGGCCGTCCTCCGCGTAGACCAACGCGGCGCCTTGGCCATCTGCTCCCGCCTGCCAAAGCTCGGTCCAGCCATAACCGCCGTTCTCGCCCGCATGCGGACGGCGCCGCGAGAAGACGATGCGTTCACCGTTCGCCGACCAATCGGGCGTGCAGCAATCCGCCACGCTCACCGCGTTCGCACGCAGCGTGGCCAACTCCATGCGGGCGATGGACCAACCGGTGTTGAAGCCATTGGAGACGCCGACCAACGCCGTGCCATCGGGCGACCAGGTGGGTTGCTGATAGAAACCGCCGCGCGGAAAGGTCCGGACCACCTGCTTCGAAGCGAGGTCGACGATCGCGAAGCCCTTGGGCTGCAAGGTGAGGATCTGCCGCCCATCCGGGGACCAGGTGGCCCAGGTGAACTCACCGTCGCCACCGACGGCGTGCGCTTCGGCGCCGTTGGCGCGCGCCAGCATCAACCGGCCTTGTCGGCCGTAATCGTTGCCGCTCACCGTCTGCCCACGAGGCATCGAGCGGTAAAGCAACTGGAGACCGTCGCGGGAAAACAACGGATAGAAATCCTCCGTGTCGGGCGAGTTCGACAGGTTGCGCTTGTCGGAGCCATCCGGCCGCATCGCATAGATCTCCCAGTCGCCCTTGGGCGAACGCGCGGAAAAGGCGATCCAACCCAAGGGACGCACTTCCGTCGCCAAGGCCTCGGGCTCCGCCGAAGCGGCCGCGACCGCCGCGCAAGCGCAGCCGAGCCAGCCGACGAAGGACAGAGGGGGAGCCATCGGAAAACCATCCTGGGCAAGGGCCCCCGCGGGTGGCAAATCCTTAAAGAAATCACTGCGCGGAAATCCGGTTGCCTCATCTCAAGCCCGACGGAAAATCCGGCGTCGACCATGAAGAGCCTCCTGCTTTGCCTCGCCGGCGCCACGACGTTGTGGGCGGACCCGGCCAACCCGTACCTCGCGCGCACGCAAGCCGTGACGTCGACGCCCGGCTTGGTCGCATTCTGGGATTTCACGAAACGCGAGGCGCCAGGCCAACGCTTCACGGCCCATATCCCGGCCGGCGCGCGCAACGACTATGCGCTCGACGCCGGCAATTACGTGAAGGACCTCTGGAACCAAGGTCCCGCGGCGAGCTACGCCGACTTCCCGCTGCTGGGCGCGGGTCCGTTCGGACAGGCGATCCGCATCAAGGCGGAAACGAACCCGGACTTCCGTCCCCTGCTCTTCGTGCCGCGCGCGCGCCTGCAGGATTCGCCCTTGGACATCAAGGGATCCGGCCAAGCCGTGACGGTCGTCGTCTGGGCGATCCGCGAAAGCGGCAACCACGCGCTCGCCGGCATCTGGCACGAAGGGACCGACCTCAAGGAGAAGAGCACCGAGACGATCGCCAAGGTCGAGCGCGGCCAACGGCAATACGCGCTCTTCGCCGGCCTGAACAAAGAAGGCGCGGCCTGCGGCCATGTGTCGGAGAACGGCGCGAGCTCCTTCCTGAACAAGTATGCGTTGCACAAGTGCAACTCGGCGGAGACCTCGCCCAAGGTACCCGCGGACTCGGCTCCGGCCGTGCTGGCTAAGTCTTGGCAGACGTTCGCGATGACCTTCGACACCCGCACGCAGGAGATGACCGGCTGGCTCAACGGCGTCAGCGGCGACCGTTGGCTCGAGAACCCGCAGAAGGACCGGTTGCTGTCCTTCGCCGCCAACGCCTGGCTCCAGGGTCGCTTGGCGAAGATCCCCGGTGTGCAGCCCGGCGAGGACGCGGCCTTCCCCGCGAATCAATATCATAACCCACCGGAGGAGAAGCCGGTCAAGGTCACGATCCTCAGCGAGGCCTTCGCCGAACAGCGCTCGCGTCGCGAAGAGTTGCGGGAATACCGCTACACGAAGGTGAAGGTGACGCTCGTGAACGATGAGGAGCGCAGCCGCGAATTGGTGGCGCTCCGCCTCAACCCCTGGTGGTTCCCGCACGACCTGTACACGCCGAAGGCCGACGGCACGGGCGGCCCGTTCACGATCGGGCGCGCCATCCATAGCTCGCGCGGCGTCGGCTTCACCGGTTGGATCGGCGGCGTCGCCGTCTTCAACCGGGCCCTCACGGCGACGGAACTGGGCCAGCTCCACGCGTTCGCGGCGGCGCCCATCCCCGCGCCGACGGAGAAGTAAGGAAGACCGCGCCACAAAACGCTTCCGTCCCCCCGATGGCTCGGCAATAGTCGGGCCATGGACAACGTCACGCATGCGGCCCTCGGTCTCTCCGCCGGCCTGCTCGTTGCCCGCCGCGGCGGCTCCTTGCCGGCGGCCGCCGTCGCCGCCTTCCTCGCCGCCGAAGCCCCCGACCTTGACGTCTTCATCCGTAACGCCGACGACCCGCTCGTCTCCTTCCGCTGGCACCGCCACTTCACGCACAGCTTCCTGTTCATGCCCGTCTGGGCGGTATTGAGCGCCCTGCTCACCTCGTGGCTCTTCCGGTGGCGGCAGAAAGGCGACGAACCCTGGCGAGGGCTTTTCCTGCCCGCGTTGGCCGGCGCGCTCACGCACCTCCTCTGCGATGGCTGCACGAGCTACGGCACGATGTTGCTGTGGCCGTTCGACGACGGCCGCTACGCCTGGGATTGCCTCCCGATCGTCGACCTCTTCGCGACGTTGCCGCTCCTGACCTTGGCCATCCTCGGCTACCGCCGCCGATCCCGTCGGCTGGCGGCCTATGGACTGCTCTGGTTCACCGGCTATGCCCTCCTCGGCGTGTGGCAACACCAACGGGCGGAGACCAGCCTGCGCACGTGGCTGAGCGCCCGCGGCATCGAGCCCACGCGCCTCACGGTCAAACCCACGGTCACCAACCTCGTCGTCTGGCGCGGCATTTGGCTCCACAAAGACCATTGGCAGGTCGGCGCCGTCCGCGTCCTCCCTTGGGGCGAACCGATGATCGCACCGGGCGACGAACGCCTGGCCTGGAAGGAAACCATGCCGGGCAATCCGCCGGCCGACTCCAAGGCTGGGCGGCATTTCGCCGACTTCTCCAAATTCACCCAAGGCTGGAACACCTACGCCGCCTTCGAATCGGGCATCGTCGTCGGTGATGTCCGTTTCGGCATGCTGCCCACGAGCGGGCGGCCGCTCTGGTCGGTCTACTTCGGCCGCGACACCAAGCATGGCTCCAACAATACCACCGTGGAGATCCTGATGGACCGCACGCTGGAGGATGGGGACTGGGGCCGCTTCTGGGGCTTGCTCGACGGTTCCGACCCGCGCTACGTTCCCCTTCGCTGATCTTCGCATGCGTCCCCTGCTCCCTTGCTTCGCTTTCGCCGCCGCCTGCGCCGCCGAACCCACGTGGAAGCTCACGCTCGAGGAGAATTTCGATGGCGTGGAACTGAACGCCAAGGTTTGGACCATCGAGACCGGCAAGCGCCGCGATTCGCTCAATTCGCCGAAGTCCGTCGACGTCAAGGACGGCCTCCTGAAACTCACGACTTGGACCGACGCCGACGGCACGACGTACTGTGGTTTCGTGACCACGCGGAAGAAGTTCTTCGTCACGCAGGGCAAGACGGAGGCCCGTTGTCGCTTTTCGGTGCAACCCGGCACGCAGATCGCCTTCTGGGCGCAATCGCCGACCTACGGCAGGTCCGGCAAAGCCGCGGGTGCCGCCGACGATGGCGTCGAGATCGACATCCTCGAAACGACCGGACTCAAAAAAGGCGGCTATCAATCCGCCCTCCACTGGGGCCCCTACGGGAACAAGGAGGAGAAAAAGACCAGCGCCAGCCAACACCCGGCGAACGTAGGCTCCGCGTGGCACACCTACGGAGTCGAATGGGACAATACCGGCTACCGCTTCTTTTTTGACGGAAAACTGGCGTGGAAGGATGAGAAGTGCCCAGGCTCCAAGGCCCCGCAGTTCCTCCTGCTGACCAGCGAATCAAACATCAAGGGCTGGAGCGGCGAGCGCCCGACGCAGGGTTACGGCATCAAGGATGCGCAGGGCTCTTTCCGGAACACCTTTGAGATCGATTGGGTCAAGGCTTGGGAACGCGCCGAGGCGCCGAACCCAGCCGCGAAGTAACCGCCGGGCTACTTGACGATCTCGACCTTGTTCGGCGGCGTCACGACGTCCTTCGGCAGCCCCGGGAAGAATTGCCAAAGCACCTCCGGATGCTTCCGCAGCCCGGCGGCATCGATGAACTTCCAGTCGGGCTTCCCGACCGGGCGAACCGCGATGAAGTAACTCTCGGCCCGCGTGCGGATCTCCCCTGCGCTGGCGACCTGGACGAACGGCACGAAACAAACCTCATCTTGCCCCGCGACCAACAACGCCGTCGGCGGACCAAAGGTGATCTTTTCGATGACATACCGGCCGGCCAAGGTCTTCAGGGCCAGCCGTGTCGCCGCCTCGAAAGCTTCCTTGCCGCCGAACAAGGTGTGCAAAACCGGGTGCGTCAGTTGCAGGACCTTGTCGGCGTCGCCCTTCGCGGCGGCATCGCGATAGGCCGTGGCTTGGGCCACCACCGCCTGGGCTTCTTTTTCGGGCAGCGTCGCGGCGCTGGCCGCCAGCGCCGTGGACATCAGGATGGTGCCGAGGATTTTCATTTTAATTCGAAGCGATAGGTCGCGGTGGCCTCCGCAGGAACGCAGCGATCGCCGAGGCGCGCAGGGGTGAACCGCGACGCTTGGGCCGCCTGCAGAGCCGCGGCATCCAAGGAGTCGCTCTGGGAGGTGACCGCGATCTGCGCCGTCAGGACCTCCCCCGTCGCCGAAATATGCAAACGCACCGTGACGCGTCCTTCCACGCCGGCGCGACGGGCACGCTCGGGGTAGGCAGGTTCCGGCCGGAGGCAAAACTGCGGCGGGACGAAGCGGGGGGCGGGAGCAGCGGTGGGCGCCACGATGCTGGGGCCTGCCGGGGCCATCGGTGAAACAAGCGAAGTAGGCGTAGCGGTGCTACCGCTCACCTCCGGCACGGCCGAGCGCATGACCGCGGCTGCTTCCGTGAGCAAAGCCCGCGACCCTCCGCCTAAGGCCACCCCCTGTTTCACCTCCCCCGGGAGCCCCATCGGCTCGGCGTCCAGACGGACCAGGATCAAACCGCCGACCGCGGTCTCGGTTGCGCCGGAAGACCACGCCCCACTCGCGGCGACCCCCGCCATGGCCGCCAAATGGACGCACCCAACGGCGGCCCATATCAGGCGATGACGGCGCGGTTCGCTCACAAGGCAGAGTCGCTGGGCGCGCCCGGACAGTCAAGACGCAGGCGTGTCATTTCCCGGCGGGCGGCGGCACCATGGCCTGCAAGCGCCAAGTCCCATAAGGCTTGCGGGAGGTCGGGCCAGCCAACCGCTCCAAGGTCACCATGGCCGCCTTGCGGAAATGGATACCCGCGGCCCCATCGCGCAAGCCCAGGAGCAGCCCGACCAGCGCAGCCAGATGCGGGTTATGTCCGACCACGAAGCGCGGGGTGCGCGAGCGGGCCAACTGCGCGGCCGTCACCCGCGGGTTGGCCTCGGGCTCCAAGCCCGCCAACAGCTGCAACGGCTGGCGAACCTTGGCCGCCGCCTTGACGAGCTGGGCCGTCTGCACCGAACGTCGCAACGGGCTGTGCTCGATGGTCCGCACCAGGGACCAAACCGCCAACCCCAGGCTCCGCCCGACGCGGGCGGATTGCCGACGACCCTTCGCCGACAACAACCGAGCCGCATCGGGCTCACCCGGGACCGCATCGGCATGGCGCAAAAGGTGGACGATCATCGTGGCCCCGACGCTAGCGGCCCGAAAATATTATGCAATTGGTCTTGCCGAAAAACGCGGCTCGCCGACGAATGCTGACGTGCGCCGGCTGATTCTCGCCACCCTTTTCCTTGGACTGCTGACGAGGACGAGCGTCGCCGCGGTTTCCGAAGTGGGCGCCACCTATGACGGCACGATCTGCGTGGATGCCGCCACCGGCGCGGTCCTCTCGGAAAACAAGGCCGACTGGCCCGGCCACCCCGCCAGCGTCACCAAGCTGATGACGATGCTCCTCGTGCTCGAGGACATCCAAGCCGGCAAGGCCACGCTCAGCAGCCCGATCACCATCACCAAAGCATCCGTCGGGACCGGTGGCTCCATGGTCTGGCTCGCCGCCGGCGAGACCTTCACCACGGAAGCCCTCCTCTATGCCCTCATGCTGCAGTCGGCGAACGATGCGGCCGTCGCCCTCGCGATCAACCGCGCCGGCAGCACCCCTGCTTTCGTGACCCGGATGAATGCGCGGGCCGCTGAACTCGGCATGACCCGGACCCGCTTCGTCACTCCCAACGGGCTTACCTATGGGAAAGGACCGCACGACACCACGACCGCCCGCGACCTCGCCAAGTTGAGCGTCGTGCTCTGCAAGATGCCAGCCGCCCTGAAATTCACCTCGGCGAAGACCTACACCTTCCGCCCCGGCCCGAAGGCCGTTAACCTCGTTAACCATAACCGCCTCTTGAGCTCCTTCAATGGCTGCGATGGGCTCAAGACCGGATGGACCGTGGCAGCCAACGCCTCGATGATCACCACGGCCCGCGAAGGCGAAGCCCGCGTCATCGCCGTGGTCCTCGGTTGCGATAGCCCCCAAGGCGCCAAGGCCGCCCAGCGCGTCCGGGATCAGATGGCGGCCCGACTCATGACCCAAGGGCTAGCCCGGCTCGCCATGCTGGAAGCAGAAAAGGCCCGGCTCCACGCCCTCACCGCCCGGACTGCCCCTACTGCCGCCAAGGCCAAGTCGGGGCTTAAAAGCGATAAATCGGCCGAAGAACCTGGCTTTTTCGATTGGCTGGGGGATTTGTTTAGCTTTTAACCCTCGTGTTCAGGGGGGTGGAAGAAAGTAGTGAACATTTGTTCATTTTACTTGCAAGAGGCACCTAAGTGGGCAGTTTGGCGTTCTCACCTACCTCACGCCCATGTCCATCTCCAAGACCGACGCCACTGCCAAAGAAAAGGCGGCCACGCAGTCCTCCGAGCGCAAGACGCTCGACCTCGCCCTCTCCGCCATCAACAAGCAGTACGGTGACGGCACGCTCATGCGCATGGGTGACGCCACCAAGATGACGGTCTCCACCGTTTCGACCGGCTCCGTCGCCATCGACCTCGCCCTCGGCGTCGGCGGCCTCCCCCGCGGGCGCATCGTCGAGATCTTCGGCCCCGAGTCCTCGGGTAAGACGACCCTCTGTCTCTCCATCATCGCCGAAATCCAGCGCCAAGGCGGCAATGCCGTCTTCGTGGACGTCGAGCACGCCCTCGACCCGCGCTATTCCAAGGTCGTCGGCGTCGACCTCGACAACCTCTTGGTCTCCCAGCCCGAGTCGGGCGAAGACGCCCTGAACATCGCCGAGACCCTCATCCGCTCCGGCGCCATCGACGTCATCGTCATCGACTCCGTCGCCGCCCTCGTCTCCAAGCAGGAGCTCGACGGCCAGATGGGCGACTCCACCGTGGGCGTCCAGGCCCGCATGATGAGCCAGGCCATGCGCCGCCTCACGGCTGCCATCAGCCGCACCAACTGCGTGGTGATCTTCACCAACCAGATCCGCGAAAAGATCGGCGTGATGTTCGGCAGCCCCGAAACCACCCCGGGGGGTCGCGCGCTCAAGTTCTTCTCGTCCGTCCGCATCGACATCCGCCGCATCGGCCAGATCAAGGAGCCTTCCGGTAAGGTGATCGGCAACCGCACCAAGGTGAAGGTCGTGAAGAACAAGGTCGCCCCGCCCTTCACCGAGTGCGAGTTCGACATCATGTACACCGAAGGCATCTCCCGCACCGGCTCGGTCCTCGACATGGGCATCGAACACAAGATCCTCGAAAAGAAGGGTGCCTGGATCGCCTACAACGGCCAGCTCATCGGCCAGGGTCGCGAAGCGGCCAAGGACTACCTGATGAAGAACCCGAAGGTGCTCGAAGAGCTCCAGAAGATCATCCTCGAGAAGGTCCAAGTCGTCGGTGGCATGACGCTCGGCGCCGGCGCCGGCGAAGGTGTGACCGCGGAATAAAGTTTCGTTGTTGGCTGCCATAGCCCGGGCCGCACGCAAGTGCGGCCCGTTTAGTTTACGGAGAACGGGAACGCACGGGGAACTCCCAGGGGCACACGGAGCGTTCACCCGAGGGAATGAGCCCCACGGTCACGGCCTTGCGGAATCGTCGTTGCTTGGGTGAATCGCCATCCCATGGAAATCCATCGCCTCAACGCCTTCGTCACTTGGCAGCGCAGCGTCCAGCTCGCCGCCGAAATCCTCAAGCTGGCGCAAACCGCGCAAGGCTTCACCCAACGCTTCCTCGACGACATGGCCAACGATGCCATGCAGCGCGCCGCCTCGCTCGGGGACAACTACCTGAACCTCGAGAAGGGCTTCGAGCTCTGGGGTCTGAACGACTCGCGCGCGCTCGCCCTCTACACGCGCCTGAAGACGGCCGAAACAGCGGGGCTGCTACCCGAACGCGATTGCCGCCGTTTGCTCGGCATGTTCGAGGACGTCGAACGCATGATGGAAAACTACCTGCGTGCCCAAGCCAAGGCCGAGGCGGCGCCCGCGGCACCGGCACGTTCGCCGTGGCGGCCCAGCGACCGTGAAGCCTTCAAGCCGCTCAGCGAATCCAAAGGCCCGCGGCCAAGGCGAGAAATGTGAGCAAGTCGGCGCGGGCGCGCACCATCTCGGCGGGGACGCCTTCGGAACGACGATCCAAAAACCAGAGGCTCGCACCACCGAAAGCAGCCGCGGCGGCGGGTCCACCCGCGCCGGGTACGGCCCAGAAGGTGAAGACCGTGCCGAGCACGGCCGCAAACATCGGGCCGAGGCGCAGTTGCCACGTGCGCGTCGTTTCTTCACCCCGACGGATGACCGCCAGGTTCGCGAGCACCAAAGCAAAGACCGGCAACGCCAACCCGAGATAAATCACGTGCTGGGTGACGCCGGTCTCGATGAGGCGAACGGATTGCTTGGCGGACAACAGCGAGAGAATCACCGCCACGGCGAAGGCCCGGTAAAGCCAACCGGAATTCGGCGCCAACCGCGCGCTCAAGAGTAGGAAAAGCGGGGCGAGGAAGAAGACCGAGCGGTACTTGGCGAACGCTTCCGCGACCGCCGCAAAGTCCGGCGCCGCCGCATAAAGCAAGCCGGCCAAACCGGCGATCCCAAGGGAGAGGAAGGCCCATCGGTTGGCCTGCACGAAGCCGTGACGGTAGGTGCCGCCCTTCGTATGACCCAGCCGCGCATCCATCCAGCGCTCCAACGCATATCCTACCCATAGCGCCCATCCCAAGGCGACCGTTTCCCAAGGACGCCCCAAGAAGGCGCCGGGCTGCACGACTTCACGCGCGAGCAAGACGAAGATCGACCCCTCGAGGCAACAGGCCGAGGGCCAGGCCCACCAAGGGATGGGGGCCGTTGAGGTTCTTTCGCTCACTTCCGACCAGGGGCGCGCGCGACGACCGCCTTCATGCGACGCAAGATTTCGCGCAGGCGTTCACGGGGGCAACCAAAGTTGAGCCGGACATGACCGTGACCACCGAAGTCAGCGCCGTTGCTGAAGCCGATGCCGCCCTTTTCGAACTCCGCATGCGGATCCTCAAAACCGAGCGCCGTGACGTCGAACCACGCCAGGAAACTCGACTGCGGGCGCTGCCGGAGCAAGACGCCCGGCATGGCCTTCAATTCCTGCTCGATGAGGTCGAGGTTGCCGCGGAGATACTCCACGCACGCGAGGCGCCACGGTTCGCCATGATCGAAGGCCGCTTGCGTCGCGGCGAGACCGAAGACGTTCTGATCCAGCGACAAGCCCTGGAGGATCCGGCGGAAACGCGTGCGCAGGTTGGCGTCGGGGATGATCGCGAAGCCGCAGGTCAGGCCGGCGACGTTGAACGTCTTGCTCGCGGCCATCAACGTGACCGTGCGCGCGGCGAGGTCTTCGCTCATCGAGGCGAAGACCGTGTGCTTCGCCTGCGGATCGAGGATGAGGTCGCAATGGATCTCGTCCGAACAAACGAGCAGGTCATGCTTGCGCACCAAGGCGGCCAAGCGGTCCAGCTCTTGCCGGTCGAAAACGCGGGCGAGCGGGTTGTAGGGATTGCAGAGCAGGAGGATCTTGGCGTGCGGCTGCGCGCAAGCTTCCTCGAGCTTGGCCCAATCGAAGGTCCAGCGGCCGTCGACGAAGACCATCTCGAGCTTCAGCGCATTGCGCTCGGAGAACACCGGGGCCGTCAGGAAAGGCGGATAGACCGGCGCCGTCGTGACCACCGACTCCCCTGGCTTGGTGGCGGCGCGGATGGACGCATGGATGCCGGGCACCAACGAACACATGAACGTGATCCACTCGGGGCGAATCTCCCAGCCATGGCGGCGGCGGACGTGGTTGACGACGGAAGCGAAGACGGGGTCGCGTTGCGCGGGATAACCGTAGACGCCGTGGGCGGCGCGCGCCTGCACGGCGGCGACGACCTCGGGCGGCGACACGAAATCCATGTCCGCGATCCAGCAAGGGATGATCTCGCGATCGGCATACTTGTGCCACTTCGTGCTGTCCGTCCCGGAGCGTTCCGGACAGCTGTCAAAATTGAAAGCCATTCTGGGGAGAACCTTGGGTTGAAGTCAGGTGCGGGCAAATGCATTTTCAGCGAATGACACCCAGTTGGGTCAGCCCCGCCGACATCCGTGGCCGCCAAGTATTCCTTGGGCGCGAAGGGGCGATGTCCCTTGCGGTCACGAGCGAAGGCGAACTTATCCTGCGCCTCCCGGGGCCAAGGTCGGCCGGAGTGTCGCGGCTGGCCGACTGGGGGCTGAGCGGGCGGTCCGGAAAACTCCCGAAGGTTCGGGTGACGCTAGCCGTCGGTACGACGTTTCAGCACCGGGTCTGGCGTGCCTGTCGGGAAATCCCCGCGGGCAGGAGCTTGACCTATGGGGCGCTGGCCCAACGCATCGGTTGCCGATCGGCCCAAGCCGTGGGCCAAGCGCTCGCCGCCAACCCCCTCGCCCAGCTCATCCCTTGCCACCGCGTTGCCGCCGCCGCCGGACCCGGCGGGTTCGCCTGGGGAGCACGCCGAAAAGCCGCGTGGTTGAAGGAGGAAGCCAATGGGGCTGCTCGATGACCTTGACCGGGGTATCCTTGACCTGATCTTTCCTCGCGATTGCGCCGTCACGCAGTCGCCGCTGGAAGACGGTCCCTATCGGCACCTTTCCCCGGAGGGGGCGGCCACCCTCCCCCGCATTGCCGACCCGCGTTGCCTGACGTGTGGCCACCCCTTTGATGGCTGGCTCGAGGGCGAGCGCAGCTGTCCGCATTGCGTCGCGCTGCACCCGGCCTTTGACCGGGCGCTCTGCGTCTTCCGGGCCAAGGGGCCAGTCCGGCAAATCCTCCACCGCATTAAATACGAGCATGCGCCCTACCTGGCCGACGATTTGGTCGCGGCGGCCAGCACGGATGAACCGTTCCGACGGCACCTGGCGGGCTCGATCCTCGTGCCCGTTCCCCTCCATTCCGATAAAGCGTGGTCCCGGGGCTATAACCAGAGCGAACGGATCGCCGCCGTACTCGCCCGGTTGCTCCCGGGCTGCACGGCCGCCCTCCTCCTGGAAAAGCATCTCCCGACGGAATCACAGACCCGCCTGGACCGCACGCAGCGGCTGCGGAATGTCGCCAAGGCTTTTCGCCTCAAGCGCGGCCAGACCGTCGACCCGAGCCGGCGCTACGTGGTCATCGATGATGTGCTGACGACCGGGGCGACGCTCCACGCCTGCGCCGCCGTCCTGCGGGCCGCGGGCGCCACCTCGGTCGACGCGGCGGCCCTCGCCCACGGCTAAACCGCCAGCACCGCGTCGAGTTCGCGCTCCGGGACGCCCATCTTCGTCAGGACGAAAGCCCGCATGTCGGGGGCCAAGGGCGCGCGGAAGATGCGTTGGAATTGCGGGGCGCGGAAATCCAGGCGGGCCGCATGCAAAGCCTGGCGTTCCAACTCAAGGCTCCGCGCCAAGCGGTCCGTCCAACCGTGCTCGACGAATTCCAGGTAGAGCGAATCGTCCCCGCCGTAGAGTTTGTCGCCGATGACCGGATGGCCCAGCCACAGCGCATGGGCGCGGATCTGGTGCTTGCGGCCGGTATGCGGGCTCACACGCGCCAAGGTGTAGCCACCCCGCACGAGGGCCGGCTCGAAGAACGTCGCGGCCGGCGAGGTGCCGGGACCGGTGCGCACGGCGGTCTTGACGATGACCTTGCTGGTTTCATCCGGCCCCAAGGCCTGATCCACCTGCACGGGCTCCCGGAGCTCGCCCTTCAGGATGGCGTAATAAGTCTTCGACACCCAACGGCGTTCCATCGCGGTCTGCGAGAGCGAAGCGGCGGCGGCGTGCTTGGCGATCAGGATGATGCCGCTGGTCTCGCGATCGAGGCGACTGACCAGATGCAAAGTCGTCAAACCCTTCCACTCGCGCACCGCCCCGACGAGCGACGACCAAGGGCCGTCCTTGGAGGGATGGCAGACCAACCAGCCGGGCTTATCGAAAACGAAGAAGTCATCATCCTCTTCGATCAGCCACCGCGGCAGTTCCGCGGGGTCGACTTTCGGCGCCGGGCGGTTCGGGACCGCGGCCGGGTCGCCGCTCATGGCTTGGGGGGCAGGCGATCCTGCCACGTCGCCGTCGACAAGACGCGGCCTTGATGGCGCGCCAGCACTTCGCCGACCAGATAAAGCGAGCCAAGGACGACGATGGGGTCGCCGGCGGCGGTGCAGGTCCCCGCCGACGGAAACAACTCCGCCGTGGAGCCGCGCGCCACCTCGCCGCGGAAATCCTTCGGGACGAGGGCGGCCAGTTCCGCGACGGTGCACGCGCGTTCGTTGTCCGGCCGCACCAACACGAGCCGGGCGGCGTGCCGGGCCGCGGCGGCGACGAGGGGCCGCGCGCGGTCCAGGCCCAAGGCGCCGACCACGATGGTGGGCTGACGCAACGCCGCGAGCAGCGGCTCCACCGCGCGGATGCCTTCCTCGTTGTGGGAACCGTCGACGATCAAAACGCGCCCGTCGGACAACGTCAGGCGCTGCCACCGGCCGGCCCACGCGACGTCCCGCAAGGCCGCCGACGCGACCTCACCGGCGAAAGGCCAGCGCGTCGCCAACTCGCACGCCAACCAGGCGGCGCCGGCGTTGCCGCGTTGGTGCGACCCGACGAGGTTCGTCTCGGGCAAGCCGGCCGCGAAACGATCGCGCACGAAATGCAGCGGCGCGCCGACCGCACGGGCGCGCTCGATGATGACCGCCTCCGCTTCAGGGGGGAGTTGTCCGACGACGCAAGGCACGCCGGGCTTGAGGATGCCCGCCTTCTCGCCGGCGATGGCGGCGAGGGTCGGGCCGAGATACTCCTGGTGATCGAGTCCGATGGAGGTGATGACGCAGACTTCCGGCGTGCAGACGTTCGTGGCGTCGAGCCGGCCGCCGAGGCCGGTCTCCAGGACGGCCACATCGACCTTCCGCTCGGCGAATTCGAGCAATGCGGCCGCCGTGATGAGTTCGAAGAACGTCGGCGCGTCTTCCGGGTCTTCGGCGCGGATGGCTTCGTAGTGCGGACGCAGGCGTTCGGCCAGGGTGACGACGGCCGCATCGGTCAGCGGCACGCGATCGACCTGGATGCGTTCGCCGATGCTCACCAGATGCGGGCTCGTGTAGAGCCCCGTGCGGCGGCCATGGGCGCGCTGAATCGCCTCGATCATCGCGGAGGTCGACCCCTTGCCGTTGGTCCCGGCGATGTGGAAACACGGCTGCGCGCGCTCGGGCTGGCCGAGCCGCGCGGAGAGCAACCGCATGCGGTCGACGCCGAGCCGCGAGCCCAAGTTACGCAAGCCCGTCAACCAGCCCAGCGTGGCGGCCGCTTCCATGTCGGCCGAGGGCCGTTAGGCCGCGCGACGCTTGCCGCCCTTCGGCGCGCGGTGAGCCAAGGCGCGGAGCAGGCTCGCCAGCTTCGCCTTCATCTCCTTGCGGTGGACGATCATGTCGATGAGGCCGCGCTTGAGGAGGAATTCGGAAGTCTGGAAACCGTCGGGGAGGTCCTGGTTGGTCGTTTCCTTGATGACGCGCGCGCCGGCGAAACCGATGAGCGCGGCCGGCTCGGCGACGATGACGTCGCCCAAGGTGGCGTAGGAAGCCATCACGCCCGCCATGGTCGGGTTGGTCAGGACGGCGATATACGGCAGGCCGGCGGCACGGAGCTTGGCGAGGGCCGCGCTGGTCTTGGCCATCTGCATGAGGGAAAGGATGCCTTCCTGCATGCGGGCGCCACCGGACGCGCAGACGACGACGCAAGGGCACTTCATCTTGATGGCGCGCTCGATGGCGCGGGTGACCTTCTCGCCGGCGACGGAGCCCATCGACGCGCCCATGAACGAGAAGTCCATGATCGCGAGGGAGACCGGGAGGCCATCCATCAAGCCGTGGCCGCAGACGACGGAGTCACGGAGGCCGGACTTCTTCTGGTGCTGGGCCACGCGTTCGGGGTAGGAGCCGCCGGCGGTGAACTTAAGGGGGTCGCGGGAAGACAGCTTGGCATCCGTCTCCTTCCAGGTGCCGTCGTCGATCAGAAGGGCGATGCGACGCTTGGTCGAAAGGCGATCATGGTAGCCGCTGCCAGGGAAGACGTTCCAGTTGGCCTCGAGGTCCTTGGTGTAGACCATTTCTCCCGACTGGGGGCACTTGGTCCAGAGACCTGCCGGGATATCCTTTTTCTTCGGAGTCGGGGTGTGCGTACGCTTGCGGAAGACAGCCATGGTGGAGAGCCGAGATGTTGAGAGTTTCTCTCGCGTGGTGAAAGGTTAAAGGCACGCACAGAACCCCGAAAAACGGGGTTTAGGTCGGTTTTTCGCCGTCCTCGACGGCAGCCTACCTTCAGCGACGCGGGGTGCCAGCCACGCGCTCGAGCAGGAGCTCGTAGGCTTTCACGGCCTTCTCCGCCATGCCCAGTTCGAAGTTCTCGTCGGGGGCATGCAGGTTGGAGTCCGGCGTGAAGAGTCCGATCATGACCGAGTCGAGGCCGGTCTCGCGACGGATGTCCCCGATGATGGGGACGCTGCCGCCTTCGCGGAGGTACAACGGGGCCTTGCCGAAAGCCTGGGCGATAGCCTTGTCGGCCTCGCGGAAGGCGCGGGCGAGAACCGGATTCTGGTCCTTCGGCGTATTGGGCCGATCCGGGGGGCAGACGTAATACGCCGCGTTGCCCTGCATTTCCTTGATGTCCACCTGGACGCCCTTGGGGGCCCGGGCGCGAATGGCTTCGGCCACCTTGCGATGCACGTCGACGGGGTCTTGGCCGGGGACCAGGCGACACGTGATCTTGGCGAAGACCTTGGAAGGGATGACCGTCTTGGAGCCCTTGCCCTGGTAGCCGCCGCCAATCCCATTGAACTCGAGCGTGGGCGCAAAACGGACGGCCTCGAGCGCGTTGAGTCCGGGAGCGGGGTGCAGGGCTTCCACATCCAAGAAACGGCGATAGGCCTCCTCGGTCAGCGGCAGCTTGCGGAGTTCCTCCCGTTCCCAGCCCGTCGGCTGTTCCACGCCGGCGTAGAAACCATCCACGGTCACCGCGTTGTCGGCGTCGTGCAGTGAGGCGCAAAGTTCCGCCAAGGCTTGGATCGGATTGTAGACGGCGCCGCCGTGCAGGCCGGAGTGCAGGTCGGAACGGGGGCCCGTCAGGCCGACCTCGAGCCCGATGATGCCGCGCAGGCCCGTGGTGATCACGATCTGGTCGGTCGATGGGGACGCCGTGTCGGACAGCACCACGCAATCGGCTTCGGCCAGCTCCTTCTTATGATTGTGCAGGAATTCCGGGAAGCTCGGGGAGCCGATCTCCTCTTCGCCTTCGATGAGGAAGGTGATGCGGAGCGGGAGGTCCGGACGGCGCTTCAGCAGTTGGGCCAGGGCCACGACGGCGACCAGGTGCGGGCCCTTGTTGTCGGCGGTACCGCGCCCCCAGATGCGGCCATCGCGCACCACGGGCTCGAAGGCCGGCGTGGTCCAGAGGTTCAACGGGTCGGCCGGCTGCACGTCGTAATGGCCGTAAAGCACGACGTGGGGCCATTCGGCCGGACCGCGCCGACGGGCCAAGACGATCGGATGGAGGGGCGTCGGCACGACCTCGATCTCCAAGCCGGCCTGCTTCAGCAAGCCGCAGATGTGCTCGCGGGCGCCCGTCATCCCCACCTTGAAGGTCGGGTCGGTCGAGACGCTCGGGTGCTTGACGTATTCGATGAGTTCGCGGACGAGATCCATGGCTCCATTAGGGCGTTTTCGCCCCGAAGGGCAAGGCACACCCAGACTTAGCCGACGCTTTGGTGCTTTTTGACTTCCCCCAGGGCGGGCTTCGGAAACATTAGACCCATGTCCCCCGCGGAACAGTTGACGGCCATGAAGGCCCGCACCGAGAAATTCATCGGTGGCGAAGATATCCTCAAGCGCCTGGAGGCCGGGAAAACCCTGCGCGTGAAGCTCGGCGTCGACCCCACCCGCCCGGACCTGACCTTCGGCCACATGGTGGTGCTCAACAAGCTCCGTCAATTCCAGGACCTCGGCCACCAGGCTGTCCTCATCATCGGCGACTACACCACGCGCATCGGCGACCCGACCGGCCGGTCCGATACGCGCCCGGTGCTCACGGAGGCCGAAATCGAGTTCAACGCCAAGACCTACCTCGAGCAGGCCTACCGCATCCTGGACCCGAAGAAGACCGAAATCCGCCGCAACAGCGAGTGGTTCGGGCAGATGTCATTCCTCGACGCGCTGCAGCTCAGCCGCCAGATGACCGTCGCGCAGATGCTCGTCCGTGACGACTTCGCCAAGCGCTACGACAGCAAGACCCCCATCTCGATTGTCGAGTTCCTCTACCCGCTCCTGCAGGGCCATGACTCCGTCATGCTCAAGGCCGACCTTGAAATCGGCGGTAGCGACCAACTCTTCAACATGATGGTCGGCCGCGACCTCCAGGAGCAGGCCGGCCAAGCCCCGCAGGCCGTCCTCGGCATGCCCCTGCTCGTCGGCCTCGATGGCGAGAAGAAGATGTCCAAGAGCCTCGGCAACTACATCTCCTTCAACCATAACCCGAAGGACATCTTCGGGAAGGTGATGTCCGTACCCGACGCGACGATGTGGGTCTACTACCGACTCCTGCTCGAACTGAGCGAAGACGAGATCTGCGGCCTCCAGGCGCAGCACCCGATGGAGATGAAGAAACAACTCGCCACGCGCCTCACGGACAAGTTCCACGGCGACGGTGCGGGCGCGAAGGAACGCGCCGAATTCGAGAACGTCTTCTCGAAGGGGGGCGTCCGTTCGGACATGCCCGAGTTCGCGTGGGCGGCCCTTTCGGGCGGCGCCGCCGAAGCCGGCATCGTCGACCTCTTGGCCGCCACCAACCTCTTTCCTTCGAAGAAGGAAATCCGCCGGCTCATCGAAGGCGGGGCCGTGAAGATCGGGGACGAAAAGGTCGCCGACCCGGCGCTCAAGGTCGCTCAGCCCAGCGGCGAACTCGTCATCCAGGCCGGCAAGCGGACCTTCGTGAAGGTCAAGTAAAGCCGCCCGCGCGACCGCCCTGGCGGGCCTGTGGACAAGTCGGCGAATAACCGGCCGATTATCCCCTTTCCCTGCCCTGACCCCGCGACCTATGATGCGGGACCACGCATGGCCGACCCGGAAACCATCAGTCGCGACTTCGTGCACCTCCACGTGCATACCGACTACAGCATGCTCGATGGCTGCTCGCGCATCGACCGCCTGATGGAGCGCGCCTGCGACATGAACATGCGCGCCGTGGCCATCACCGACCACGGCAACCTGTTCGGCCTGTTCGATTTCTGGAACGAAGCCAAGCAACGCTCCAAGGGCGACGTGAAGCTCAAGCCCCTGCTCGGCTGCGAGCTCTACCTCGTCTGGGACCACGCCCTCACCGACAAGCCCGATCGCCGCGAGCACAAGTACTACCACATGGGGGTGCTGGCCCGGAACTTCAAGGGCTACCAGAACCTGACGAAGCTCGTCTCCGACGCGCACGTGCGCGGGCTCCACTACAAGCCCCGCACCGACATCACCCAGCTCGCGAAGCATGCGGACGGCCTCATCGGCTTCAGCGGCTGCCTCCAGGGCGTCATCCCCCAGCACCTGCTGAAGGGCGACTACGAAGCCGCGCGCCAGGCGTGCGGCCGCTTCGTCGAGATCTTCGGTCGCGAGAACTTCATCATCGAGCTCATGGACCATGGCCTCGAGGAGCAGAAGCGCATCATCGCCGACCTCCTCAAGCTCGCCACGGAATTCAACCTCCGCGTCGTCGCGACCAACGACGTCCACTACGTCGACGCGGCCGACAACGTCGCGCACGACGCGATGCTGTGCATCCAGACCGGCGCCCGGCTCGCGGATGAGCGCCGCATGAAGTATACGGCGCAGGAATTCTACCTGAAGACCGAGGCGGAGATGCGGCGCGTCTTCGCCGAAGTCCCCCAGGCGATCACGAACACCGTCGACATCGCCGAGATGTGCGACGTGCAGCTGCCCGTCGGCAAGAACCACTACCCCGTCTACATCTTCTCGGACGGCGTGAAACCCACGGTCGAGAAGAAGACGGACGTCATCCTGGACGGCTACGAAAAGCTCAAGAACGGGCTGCTGGTGGCCGCCGGCAAGAAAGGCGATTTCGCCATCGCGGAAGACACCCGCAAGGGGATGCGCGCCAACGGCTCGTACCTCCTCGAGGTCGTCAAGCTGGGCCTCAAGGAACGCTACGGCGTCGACTACGACGACCCGCAGGCGCAGGCGGATGAAGCCATCCCCGGGCCCGGCCGCACCAGCCCCGCCGAGCTGTGCCGCCGCGTCGACTACGAGTTGGGCGTCATCGCCGGCACGGGCTTCGTCGATTACTTCCTGATCGTCTGGGACTTCATCGACTGGGCGCGGCGCCAAGACATCCCGGTCGGACCGGGCCGCGGCTCGGGCGCCGGTTCCATCGTCGCGTACTGCCTCAAGATCACCGACATCGATCCGATCCGCTTCGGCCTGCTCTTCGAACGCTTCCTCAACCCGGAACGCGTCTCCGCGCCCGACTTCGATATCGACTTCTGCATGCGCCGCCGCGACGAGGTCGTCGACTATGTGCGCCGCAAGTACGGCGCCGACCGCGTCGCCAACATCATCACGTTCGGCACCTTCGGCGCCAAGATGGTCGTCCGCGACCTGGCCCGCATCCGCGACCTGCCGTTCATCGAGACCAATCGCCTGGCCAAGCTGGTCCCCGACGACATCAACATCTCGCTCGAAGACGCGCTCAAGAAGTCCAACGAGCTGCGGGCCGAGGTCGGCAGCAACCCCACCGCCGCCAGCATCATCGAGACCGGCCGCGTCATCGAAGGCATGGTCCGCAACAGCGGCAAGCACGCGTGCGGCATGATCATCGCCGACCGGCCGCTGACCGACATCATCCCCGTGACGATGCAGGACGGCGACCTGACGACCCAGTACGCCAAGGACCCGGTCGAGAAGCTCGGCCTGCTCAAGATGGACTTCCTGGGGCTGAAGACGCTCACGGTGATCGACGACGCCCAGAAGCTCGTGCGCAAGCACCGCAAGCTGCCGAAGTTCGACATCAACAAAGTCGGCTTCGAGGACGCCAAGACGTTCGCCCTGCTCAACGACGCGAAGACGGTCGGCGTGTTCCAGCTCGAATCGGGCGGCATGCAGTCGCTCTGCCGGCAGTTCAACATCTCGGCCATCGATGAGATCGTCGCCCTCATCGCGCTCTACCGTCCCGGCCCGATGCAGTTCATTCCGGACTACATCAAGGGCAAGAAGGACCCGAACTACGTCAAGTACGCCCACCCGCTCCTGGAGAAGGTCGCCAAGGAGACCTACGGCATCCTGGTCTACCAGGAACAGGTGATGGAGGCCGCCCGCGTGGTCGCCGGCTATACCCTCGGCGGCGCCGACATGCTCCGCCGCGCGATGGGCAAGAAGATCCGCGAGGAGATGGAGAAGCAGCGCGACATCTTCGTCGCGGGCGCGAAGGCCACGAACAACATCGAGAAGAAGAAGGCCGAGGAGATCTTCGCGACGCTGGAGAAGTTCGCGGAGTACGGCTTCAACAAGTCGCACTCGGCCGCCTACGCCATCCTTTCGTACCAAACCGCCTACCTGAAGGCCAACTACCCGGTCGAGTTCATGTCGGCCGTGCTGACGTCCGAACAAGGCAACGCCGACAAGCTGGCCGAATTCGTCGCGGAAGTCGAAGCCCTCGGCATGAAGATGCTCGGTCCGGACGTGAACCAATCGGACACCGACTTCACCCCGGTCATCAAGGACAACGCCATCCGCTTCGGCCTCGGCGCGATCAAGGGCGTCGGCGAAGGCGCCGCCCGGGCCATCGTGGCGGAACGCGAGGCCAACGGCCCCTTCAAGGACTTCTCCGATTTCATCAGCCGCATGGGCGACCAAGCCCTCAACGCGCGCTCCATCGAAGCCTTGGCCCGCGCGGGCGGCTTCGACTTCACCGGCGAGGACCGCCGCCACTTGGTCGACTCGATCGAATCCGTCCGCCGGCATTTCTCCTCCGAGCGCAAGGAACGCGCCAGCGGCCAAGGCAGCCTCTTCGACATGCTCGGCTCCGAGGACAGCGGGTCCATGAACACCGCCGACCTCATCCTGCGGAAGTCGGACAAGATGCCGAAGTTGGAGATGCTGAACAACGAGAAGCAACTCCTCGGCTTCTACCTCAGCGGCCACCCGTTGGCGGACTACCATGGCCTCGACGAAGCCATCGCCAACTTCAGCACCCCGCTCGACCGCATCACCCTCGACCAGAAGGAACGCCACATCGTCCGCCTCTGCGGCATCGTCGGCGGCCTCGAGAAGAAGCTCTCCAAGAAGGACAATCGCCCCTGGGCCTTGTTCCATGTGGCGACCCGCGCGGTCAGCATCCCCGTGACGATCTTCACCGACGCCTACGACGCGGTCTCGGTCCTCAAGGATGGCGACCTCCCGATGCTCATGGATGGCGCGCACGTCATCGTCGACGCCCGCCTCTCCTACCGCGAAGAACGGAGCGAGTGGTCGATCAGCGCGCATGCCGTGCAGCCGCTCCGCAACGCCCCGGCGATGATCAAGCGCATCCTGTTCGCGCTGCGCCCGGGCCCGGAGGCCGGCGACTTCATGGAGAAGCTCGTGGCCCACACCCGCCGCGTGGACGGCAGCACGCTCGTCCAGGTCGGCATCCTGCAGGCCGACGGCCGGGTCCTCATCGCCGAAGCCGCCCGCGGGATGACGACGCGTTTCGACCCCGCCATCTACGGCGCGCTCGCCAAGCATCCGGCCCTCGCCGGCGTGCAGATCGACCCGCTGCCGCCGACCCAACCACCCCAGCGCAAGTACGGCCCGCGCCCGTAAGGGTCTTACTTGCCCACGTCCGCGACGACGGTGCGGACGATCGTCTCGACGAAAGCTTCTTGCGAAAAAGGCTGGGCTTGCGGCGATGCCAAGAACGCCCGGATGCGCGCTTGGTAAGCCCGGTAAGCAACGTCATCGATGCCGCGCAGGTAGGCATCGAGGTCGGCCGGGGTCGCGAAAGACCGGGCGTCGATGAAGCAACCAGCGGGAACGAGGTCGGTGATTTCCGCGGGCCCGACGTAAACCGGGACGCAGCCGGCGCGAAAGCAGTCGAAGAGCTTCTCCGTCACGTAGCCGGGGAGGTCACGGCAATTCTCGTGCGCGAGACAAAAACGGGCCCGCCGAAGCAGCGCGATCTTGTCGTCGACCGGCCCGCGCCAACTGGCGTAAGGCGAAGCCGCGGGGCGGAAACGGCTCCACAGTTTGCGGAACTGGTTGCGTATCCGCCCCCAGCGGCCAGGCAGCGCGGCGGGGCGATCCCAACCGCGACCGTAGAGGTGAAAATCCTGAGGCGCGAAACGCTCGTACCACTCCAGGATGCGCACCCTCGCTTGGTATTGGTCGCGCGGATCGACGATCGCCAAGGCCTTGTTGCTGGCGACAAGGACGCAGAACAAGGGGCGCTCAGCCGGGTCGGGCCACTCCCGCATCTCGAAGCGGTTGGGGTAAAGCAGCCTGACCGCCCGCGGATCGCCCAACAGCTCGCCATCCCAGGTAAACCAGCGGGCGTAGCGGGCCAACGCCGATCGGTCGCGGTTGAGCGGGCGGATCAGGGGATTTTCGTAGAGGTAGACGTACGCCCGCGCGGCCGGATCCTGGCGGCGGCAATTGATGTGGAGCTCGAAGGCCACCTCGCGGCCCGCGTTGCGGTCGGGCGTGTTCAGTTCGATGCCTTCCGCCAAGAAACGCTCCCGCAGGAGCGCATAGGGCAGATAGAACTCCCCGTTGTTCTCCCCCGCTCCCACCGCGAACAAAGCATTGTCCGCGTAATCACGGTAGCACAAGGAGCCCAGCAGCATACCGACGGCGCTTAGATCGGCTTGGCCACCTCGCGGAAATGCTTCGCCACATAGGCGACGTCGTCCGGGGTGATGTTGGCGTGGTTCGGCAGGTAGAGGCCGTAGTCATGGACCTTGTCGGCCACCGGCAGGTGCGTCAC
>JACCEB011255791.1_pt1 | contig 27722 bp, 36 predicted proteins | sample 7454761 | NCBI WGS metagenome assembly JACCEB01 (sample SAMN15323454, study PRJNA562643) | freshwater metagenome | isolation source: river surface water | place: USA:Blue River Watershed | collected 2017-08-18
AGGTTTTGCTGCGCTGTTGTTAGGTTTTGCGTAGCTGTTGTTAGGTTTGAATTATATGTTGTTAGGTTTTGATTTTCAGTATTATATATAGCAAGCTTATTATTATAATTAGTTTGTGCTGTTTGTTGTACTGCCACCGCTTCATTATATGCATCTATCTGTGCTTGTGTTGCACCTACGCCATAAGAAAATGTATTTAGATTACAACTAAATCCTACACCCCAGCCTCCAGTATAATCACATCCTGCTCCAGTCCAGCCTCCAGGAATTGCCCATCCAAGATGGTAGTAACCTGGACCACCTCCGTTATACCACCATATTTCTACATTTAAAGTTTTATTTTGACTAACATCATATACTGGAGACATTTCACTCCATGAAGATCCTTTTTCTACCCATTCATCAATTGCAAGTTGTCCATTGACATACATTTTAAATCCATCATCTGTATATCCAGCAAAATAGGTGGTGGTCCAATGAGAAGGAACCGTAATTTTCCCAGTAAATTTAACTATAAAGTTTTCATAATATCCACAAACTGGTGGTTGCATTGAATTTGAATTCCATACACCAGTACATATAACTGAATCTGGTATTGCCACGCCGCCCCAGCCTCTTGTAAGATGATAAACTGTATATTGTAGTCCCTGATTGCCAGCAGATTGAACAGCAGATTGCGTTGTTTGTAGATTTATATTTGCTATATCTAATGCATCTTGAGCATCGTTTTTATCTTCTAAAGCTGTGGCGACTGTAACAGTTTGTCCATCTACTGCTGATTGAGCTAAATTTTTCTCCGATAATGCTGCTGCTTCTGCTGTTACCGCCGCATCATATGCATCATATGCATCATCTCTAGCCTCTTTTGCGGCCACAGCATCATCATATTTATCTTCTGCTATATCTATTAATGAAACAAACTCATCTTTATAGCCTAGACTTGAGACGCTTTGATTTAATTCTTGTATTTCTTGGGCGGCTAAACTTAATGGATCATCACTATAGGCAGGTGTAAGGAATAGCCAACCAAACCCTAAAATGGCTGCTAATGATAATCTCCATGCCTTAGTCCTAGTCAACTATAACTCCTTGTTATAAATCTTATAACAAGTTAATTATATCATTGAACTACTTAGGGTTATCTGTTTTATAAAAGCCAGAACCTTTAAACTGAATACCGAATGAACCGTACTGTTTAATCATTGCAGCTCCGCATTTTTCACAAAGTTCTGTTATTGATGCATCACTAATAGGCTTATTTATTTCTTTACTATGTTCGCATATAATGCATTTATAATCGTATGATGGCATTACTTTCCTAATCTATGATATGACTCTGTAAGACTTGCACTAGAAACTTTAATAAACTCTGCTTCTTTAGCAAGATCAGAAAGGTTATTAACTCCACCATAGGAGCAACCACTAGATATTGAATTCTTTATATTACTTAATGTATCTACTATGCTTTCTTTAACTGACACTTTTCCCTCTTCACCTTCAGTATATGGGTTTAAGATTCCCATCTTTTTTTGAATTCCTTTTGATGCTAATCCCCTAAATGAGCCAGGTTCCCCGTCACATTCTTTATGTCCTGCAAACATTGAACCTATCATTACAGCACTTGCTCCTGCAGCAAAAGCTTTTAATATATCTCCATTATTTTTAATACCACCGTCAGCAATGATTCCGTTTACACTATCATCTTTTACTTTTTTGTATATATCTAAAATAGAAGATAGTACTGGAACTCCAAAGCCAGTCTCTATTCTTGTCATACAAGCTGCGCCGCCGCCAATGCCAACTCTTACTGAATCAGCTCCTCCATTCATTAAATTTTTATATGCCCCATAAGAAGAAACATTGCCTGCCATAATATGAACATCACTTGGAACCATAGACCGTAAACTTTTAACTGCATTAATTGCTATGTCTGTGTGTCCAAAAGCAGTGTCAATCAAAATTATATTAATATGGTTTTCTAATAAAAAATTTATATATTCTTTATTTGTAGCATCACTTGAACTAATTGATACACCAGCATTATTTTTTAATAATTTTATTTGATTATTTTTAGAATCTAAATCTTGATGTCTGTGCACAAATCCTAATCCGCCTCTATAAAATATAGATTTTATCATTTCTGTGCTACTTATATATTCCATCGGCGCAATCATTATAGGTAAAGAAAGTTTTAGCCAAGCTCTAGGGTTACTTGGATTTCCTAAAATCATTGAAGTATTAACTAATGATCTAGTATCAATTTTACTATTATCAGCAGGAACTAACAATACGTCGTCATAACATAATGCTTCTTGCATTACTTGCCGCTCTTTTTTCTCTTTTCTGCTAAGGCTGCAAAATCTTTGACCTTAGTTTCTCCCATGTAGTGCCAAGCATAACCATCTTCTATCATCTCTTCATTAATAGATTTTGTTTGTCCATTTACATATACCCAACCAAGTATTCGTCCATATTTTTCTGAAGAATCTGGTAGCTCTGTTTTAATTATAATGTCTGAGGCGTCTTTTAATTTTGTTTTGACATACTCTTTTGCTTCAAGTCCAAGGGTTTTTTCAAACTTATCTTTGGTGCGTGATTCTGGAGTATCAATGCCAGCAAGCCGAACTCGTTGGGAGTAGGACACATTGAAGCCAAGGTCAATATCCACATCAATAGTGTCTCCATCTACAACTCCTACAAGCTTTTTTACACGATATTCGTACATGCTTCTCCTAAATTTTAATGAGCAGTTTAGCCGCATGCTCAGGCGGATCCTGGGCAGCGATGCCCACGATACTATTATACCTTACTTGATTTTGATGGTCTTAGGCTTCTTTTCATCTGGGATAATTCGTTCCACAGTTACAGCCAACATACCGTTTTTAAACTCTGCACCAGTTACTTCCATAAACTCACCGAGCGCAAACGATCTTGTGAATTTACGAGTAGCAATACCCTTGTGTAGAGCCTCGCCAGACTCTTCCGCTGAAATTTCACCCTTAACAATAAGTGTTCCATTATCAACTGTAACATCAACATCTTTCTTATCAAATCCAGCCAAGGCTAGATCTACACGATAAGTTTCTTCATTTACCTTAATTACATTATAAGGTGGATAAGTTTCTTGTTTTGCTACGTGAGTCCATGTTTGAATGTTAGGCTGAAAGCCAATAAAAAAAGGATCATTGAAAATATTCCAAAGTGATCCTGTGTGTGTTAAATGATTTACCATTTTATTCCTCCTTTAAGCGAATAAATTAATTTATGAACCCCAAATGGCGGTTCAATATTATTATATCATATTACAGAGCCCCGTAACAGAATCGAACTGTTGACCTACGCATTACAAGTGCGTCGCTCTGCCGTCTGAGCTAACAGGGCTTGGAGCGGATGACGAGAATCGAACTCGCACCATCAGCTTGGAAGGCTGAAGCACTACCATTATGCAACATCCGCATCGCTGGACTACCAGGGATCGAACCTGGGACCTAGAAGTTAACAGCTTCCCGCTCTGCCTGCTGAGCTATAGTCCAAAAGCGCCTTTGGCAGGAGTCGAACCTGCGACCAAGACCTTAGAAGAGTCCTGCTCTGTCCTCTGAGCTACAAAGGCTTTATCTTACTTGTCTCTTTCTCTTTGCCACTTCCTGTATGTTCCATTAGGAATAAATCTCGAAAGAATATCTAGAGATTTTTTATTAAAATTTTTAATATCTTTATCTGTCTGATACCTAATTTCTAAATCTAGTTTTAAATCTCTTTTAAATGGAATATACAAAACAAAAGGATCTCCTCTTTTTATTAAAACAGTTTCTCCGTTTCCATGATACAGCACTTGTTGGTTAATTTCATGATGAATATCAGTATCAATAACACCTGGCAAAACAGAATAATCTTTATTAAAATGATAAAACAATGGTAATTGTAAAACTGACCACCCTTTTGGCGTAATTAATTTCCATGGGCATTCGGCTTTAAAAACAAAATCTGAATCTGATCCGTTAAATTTAACTTTAGCATGATCTATTAATTGAGATCTGCCATGCATACTCCAATTATAAATTGAAGAAGATGTTTCCCAATTCCATTCTGATGATCCTGGATTATGAGAAATTTTTGAGTCTGTCCACATTGGAACTATATATCCTAAAGAAAAATAATCAGGAAAAGAAGGACATACCTTTACTGTTGACAAATCTGTTCCTATGGAAGGCATATCCTTAAACCATTTTGGAATAAAATATTTAGCTGGTTTTGGTTTACAATCTTCTATTTCTTCCAAACCAGGTACGGTGCTTACAAATTCTATTTTAGACATTAATTATTTGGGATATCCTCAATATCATCTGGAAAATCTATTAAGCCCATTTGCTTAATAACAGCCTTGCCTTCTGGAGAAACTTCAATCAATGCTTCTAAGTCTTCATTGTATGTAACATTTATTAAGCCTTTTTCTAATAACATTATTAAAGTTTCATCTACATGATTTTGATGTGCCAACCACAACTCTGGAGCAACTTCTTTACATTTTTCGGCTATCTTAAAAATCATTTCTCCATCTTCATCCATACCAACCATTTCTATTGCTCCTACCTCTAGGTAGTATTCAAAATTACTTTCTTCCATTTTGCTCCTTTGTGCAACAGGTAGGACTTGAACCTACGATAGCCGAATTATGAGTTCGGGGCCTTAACCAACTTGGCTACTGTTGCCAATGGTCTATTGTAACGTACCGTCTTCGTTTTTGTCAATGGTTTGTTCTACTACTTGCTGAACATAATCTGAAAAGTGTTTTCTTATATTTCCTGGTGGTCTTGACCCTAAAGACTTCCATAATCTTTTATATTCAAGTATATTGGCAAATGTTGTTGGACAAACAACTATTCCATTATATTCTTTTAATGTTGTAGGTAGCGGAACATGCTTCCCGCAGCATTTACATTCTTTAGCTTTTTCTTGATATGTACTCATACTATTTTCATTCCATCCATATATTCTCTTAAGTTCTCTGGCATATGCGGTGCACGGATCATATTGTATCTATTTACATCCTCTTCTTCTCTGGCAAAATCATTATCAAATGTATATGATTCATATGTATGTATACTAATTTCATCATTAGAATTTGGCCTTGTCAGACTTATTGAATTATAAATAGATCCACATACAGCATCTGCTAAATCTTTTGAACCTTTTCTTGGGTGGTCTACTTTATCTTTCATAATTCTTAATTGAAGCAATTCATCTATAAGCAAAGGAATACTTGGTCCAGATAATCTTTCTTCTAAAACAACCATGGCCATGTCGTCATAATGTTTTTTTGATACAGACAGTGTTTCTGTATTAATACCATATTGTTTTAACTGTTGCATCATGTCGTGTGAATTCCATCGGTCAAAAGTACAAAGAGATATATTAAACCCCCTAGATTTAATTGCCAATATATAATCCTTTACCTCTGTAAAATCAACTGATTTATCTGGCGTTGGAGTCCAGTACCTTACGGCATCTACCACAACTATAGGTGCTGGTTGAGAATATGTTTCAGTAACTTTTATATTTACCCATTTATCAACATGTGCAAGCGAAACTGCACAATGGTCGTGTTTCTGTGCCAAGTCTACGTGAATGAAATACTTTTTTCCTTCTTCTGGCTTAAACCATTCTTCTAGTCTACCAAATGAGTCTACTGCATAATATGTTTTATTGAATGCTTTTTCAATTTTTTCACGAGATTTAAAAAATGCATCTACGGCATCTGATGGCATGCATGCAAAACGACTTAGAGCATCTGGCATATTTTTATAAAATTCTACTTTAAAGTCTTCTATCTTTTTTGTTGGATTAATTTCCCAAGTTGGTCTTTTTAAAGCATATACTCTAGGTATCTTATATGAAAGAATATGATCTTCTTCCCACTCAACAGTAATTTCATTTCCAGGTATTCCGTCTGGCAAATCGTTATCCATTTTTAAAAGCTTGCTTCTTACTATAGTTTCTTTTTCTGCAATTACAGAATCATAAAACTTTTGTATTGGATCGTTTTTAAAACGTGGGAAAGAAAGAAGTATAATCTTACCAAAATCTGGAAAACGAGATATAACAGATCCACGATACATATCGTATATAGCATCTGCTGTTTTAGCTTGATCATGACCTGTTGTATTTTCTGTAGCAAAACCTGAAATTTCGTCAAGAATAACTGCAATAACGTTATATCCTTCGAACGCTTCTCTTTCAGAATGTCCAGAATACACGTTTACGTTTTTATCAAATCTAATTTCGGAAGCTTTAGGATCATACTTTCCAACAAACCATGGCGATCTATCTATGCGTGTTTTAAATCCTTTAAAGAATACGTTGTTGGCTTGCTGTGCGTTAACAGCAATATTAATAATATCAATTGTATCCCCAGGTGGCTTACCGTAGTATGTTGCTGGATCCTTTAAGCATAATAGTAAATAAACTATATATGATACGGATATTGTTGAAGTATAATCTTTTCCAGAACCCTTACCTAATTGAGCAATAATTTCTGTACAAGTTTGCTTAAACCTACGAGTTCCTTCTTCTTCGCCAAACAACTTGATCAGAGTTGACTCTTTATATATCTGTGAACCTTTTTCAATTAATGTATATTGATATTCAGATAAAGGCGGTAATCCAAGGTAGTCTGGATGTGTAACAAATGTCTTTAGATCGACAGGCTTTTCATCAAACTCTTCACCGTCGAGTATATCTATAAGATCATTAAAGTTAAGCTCCACTTACCTGCTCTGAATCTATTACAACTGGTTCAACTATCCCAGTAATTTGAGATAGTCTTTTAGCAACTTCTAGTTTACACTTTGAACATGTTGAAGTAACTTCTTTTAATATGTTAACAAGAATTTCTTGCTTTCTTTCAGTTTCTGCAAGCTGAGATGCTAATTCATTATTTTCTAAAACACCTATAGATTGCAGCATGCCAATTCTTTTTGCTTCAATGTCAGCAATCAACTTTAATGCTGTAGCCTTTACATTTAATTGACCTGCTTGATCTGCGTCTTCTACGGTCTTCCAAGACTCTTTGATTAGCATGGCATAATGCTGGTCAGCACCAGAGATAGCCTCTTTAGCACGGTCTCTTATGTTGCTATCGTTATGTACTACCTGCTTCCAGTCTTCTATTAACTCAAGAACTTCTTTTCTTTGAAGACCTGTTGCTGTGGCAATTTGAGTGGGGTTGTTCCCCTTTAATAGCTCTTCAACAACCTTATTCATTCTGTCAAAGCGCTCTGCTAATTCTATTTCGCTCATTAATATATTATACTTCTAGTTGACTAAAAAATCAATCCGATTGTTTGTTTTTAGCTATTTTTAACAAAATTAAATATCCAATTAGATCATCGATATCATTATCTCCTGGATAATCTGTGCCTTTCATAAGCCTATTTAATTTATCATCAATACGGACATGAAGTTGTTCTCTTGGTCCCGCCTTTGAAAATATACGAACAGGGTCTAAGGCTGAATTTCCGTATGCAATATTCTTTTTAATTAGCATATGGGCAATTTCATGACAGGACTCCCAAATTTCTTTACCTGCTTCTGTTCCCACTGTAAGTAAATATAAGTCTTGACAGCTAAAATCTTTTACATCTTCAAATACTGGTTCCACAACTACCGCCTTTTTATTAGTTTAAATTGTTCTAAGTATCTCTGTATGGTCATAGCAGAGACATTACATTCTGTCGCTATCTCGGTGACAGTTTTCTTTTGTACTATATATCTTCTATATAGCCAATCTTTATTTTGATATAACTTCATCTTTTTGTTAATACCGTGTTTGAATAATGTGCTATGCCGAATGCGTCCGCAACATCAAAATCATTTAAAGAAAGATCGTACTTTTTATTAAAGTAATCAACAGTTCTTTGTTTCCTAATTTGTCTCATTTTATTTTTATACCATGAGTCAGCGTATCCTGGATTTTCATACCTAAGCGTGTCTTTCTCCAGCTTTGTTGGGTTTTTATTTCCAATATGTGCTTGCCAAGATGTAGGAGATATAGTAATAACACTAGCGCCAGTAGACATGAGCTCAGCAATGACAACACCATAGACATAGGATAATTTTATCACAGCATCTGGGGATCTGACAAGTACCGCACCCTCAACTGCAATATAATCTGACTTAAGTTCATTGAGCATGGCATGCATTTTAACCTTAGCATCATATATTTTTTCAAATATATCTGCTCCATTAAATTCAATCTTTCCCCATTTTAATGGCTTATCATTTTCCATAAGACAGAAAGCAACCGAGTTTGTAGACGCATCTATACCTAAAACTCTGTTGGCCTTAACCTTAACTAAACTAGCTAATGTCATTTATCATACCTATAATTTTATTTTTAATGTTTAAATCGGTAGTACGATGACAAGACGAGCATAAAGTATTTTTGTTATATCTGCTTAGTTGTGCACCACATTTTTTGCATGGCCTAGCAGCACCATTTTTAATAGCCTTATTTTCATAATACTTTTCCATGATCCTTCTATTAGTTTCAATTCTACAGCACTCTGCAACACAGTATTTTTGATTATGTGTTTTAGGCTCAAACTCTTTTTTACACGTCTGATTAGAGCAAATCATGATGCTTCATAAGCCTCTATTTCTACTGTGCCTTCTTCAGCCTTCCAGCAATCTTTTCTAATGGGACAATTTTTACAAGAATAGCTAGTTTTAATAAATGGTCTAACTGGTAGATCTCCTTCTTTAAAGTTATCCCATACAACTTTTAGCCAGTCAAACAAGCCATCAATTATTTTTTTATTCTTCTCATTCATCTGAATTGGAATTAAAAGTATCTCTTGAGTATTTTTATTTTCATATAAAAAGAATGCCTCATTAACATTACGGAGTTTCATATATGTTAAAAGTTGAAGTTGATGATTAGTAGAAGCAGCCATCTCTGCCTGTCTTCCATCCCAGCTTTCTTGTTTTGCAGTTTTAATTTCACCGAGAACTTCTTCGTCGTTCCAATTAATTACAAGATCAATAAATCCACGAATAGGAGGATATTCATTTGTAATCTCTACTTCTGTTTTTACTTCTTTTAAAGAGTTTTGTTTAAATAAATCAGATGATTGATTTGAAATTAATTTTTGCAATCTGTCATGCGCTTGTGTTCCATATGCCATATTTGCAACTGCTTGAGCACCATTGTTATCAATAAAATTTGCACCGCTAAAGGCCATGTACCAATATCTAGGGCAATTACCATGACCATAACCAAAACTGCTTGGGCTAAACGACTTCTTTGTCATTTCTCCGTCTGGCCTCTTAGTTGCTAAATATGCATCGTCAAGCATCTTAGCAAATTCATCTATATCAAACTTGCCAGTATACTTTTTAAATTTTAAATTCTTTACTATTTCTTTAGCCATTATAACGAACAACATACTTGAGAGCATCTACAAGTTTGTCTATCGACTCCTTTGCTGAATAATATATATTCTTTTTATTATTATTAACTGTTCCAGCTTTATCTTTTGCAATTGTTGAATATACTGACGCCATCATAGCAAACTTTGTCGACATTGCTTGTAACTCAATTATTAGATGTGGAGCTTTGGCCGCTGGAACATCTGGATTCATTAATAATTTAACTACTATTGCAAGAGATCTATCTAGCTGGTCATCTTTCATATACTCATGAAGATCATTAAACTCTGTTATTGAACTTATTAATTCAAGTGTGTTTCTATCTTCCGCCATTTTTTATCCTCTTATCTAATTTATCTATAAATAAACCAACTGCATAGCCAACAACAAAACCGATCATTAATCCAAACATGAATGTAGTCATCAGATAAACCTCTGTACTATTCCATATCCAATCCAAAGTCCAACGATTCCCATTAGACCAGCAAATACTGGTGGGGCTGGAATTGGAAGCTTAAAGATACTAAATATTCCACCTACTGCAATACCAGTTAATGTTGTATACAATATTTCTTTCATCACTTTGCCTTTGTTTGTTTTACCTTGTATGGGCCAAGATCGGCCTTTACGGTTCCATCTTTTCTAAGCCTAACAATTCTACCGTTTTTAATTTGTGTTGGATTAAAAGGATGCTTATTTTTTCTTTTACCACTAGACATTTTTTTTCTCCCATTCTTCAATTAATTGTTCTAATAGAGACCACTCAATTACTGCAAGCCTCGTTTTGCTATTGTCCTTGCCAAGGATGAGTTTGAGTACAGGATGCTTATCCCTACTAACTTTAAAAGTATCTGTACAAACCTTAGCCCAAATAGTTTGCGAGATAGAGATCGACTTTTCGTATTCTTTATAATCCACCACGAAAGATTTCCACGTAGCGTCACCCTTCTGATAATCACCACGTCCGCTATTCTTTTGTTGTTTTGCGCCATCTCTTTTAGCCTCAGATCTTTCAGACATTAGTTAATCTTTATCTGATTAGCATGACCACTAGGACATTCCCATGCAAGTATCATTGTGACTGGATCCCAAAAGGCTTCCTGTGCGTCTTCTTCACATTTTGAACATGGCTTTATCCCATGAATTTTTTCTAACTCTGATTTATGAATAAGTTCTGGTTTGTGAAAAAATTCATTAAGATTTGGCATTTACTTCACCTATTAACTTTTTAACTACCTCTGGGTTATCACGAAGGTATTGCACTGCTTTTGCTCTTCCTTGTAATCTTTCCCCGTCCACGGTATACCAAGCGCCACCTTTTTCCACGACTCCGCACATTTCGGCAACATCAAGTGTTTCTCCAACATGATCTACACCAACATTCTCGCCTTGGTAGTAGAAGTCATACTGTCCCGAAAGATTAGGGGGTGAGACTTTGCTGTAATCAACAATCCAGTTAACTGGTCTTCCGACTCTTTGCTCGATAATTTTGTCGCCAACTTTAACGCCAGCTTTAATAGCATTAGCCTCAGCTTCAGACGACCATAGTTTAACGACAGTGGTACTGAAGAACTTGACAGCCATTCCGCCCGTGGGGATGTGACTAGCATGCATAGATCCAAACTGATTTCGTTGTTGTGAGATGAGAACAAGTAATGTGTTTTTGTTTGCATAATTTAACATTTTGACTGCGTGGGTCATATCCTTTGCTTCAGCGCCGATTTGCTTTGTATCCTGCAAATCTTTTAATTCATTGCCATCTTTTTCAAAATAAATTGCTGGCAGCAAAGCAGAAATTGAATCTACTACAATTAAATCTACATCTGCTTCCATAAGTTTGGTTGCAACATCAACCATGTCATTTACAGTTTTTGCTGGAGAATAGATTAATTTTTCTGAATCAACCCCTAGCTTTTCTGCCCAAGATGGGTCATAAGATGCTTCTGCATCAATCCAGGCACAGGTTTTACCATCTCTTTGAGCCTCTGCAATCATTTGTAGGCAGAAAGAAGACTTACCAGCTGACTTATTTCCCCAAATAAGAACTTGACGACCATACGGAAGACCTCCCTTAAGTGCCATATTTAAACCTATGCTGGGGGTCTTTTGCTTATGCACCTGAACATCTTGTGCTGATTGAACTCTTGCTCTTGTTTTTGGATCTAGCTTTGCTAATACTTCATCTAGTACGATTGTCATTTATTTATCTTTTCTCTCTCTACCATTATACCATTTAGAATAGGTTTCCGTGAAGCCTTGGTCTATCTTTATTTATATTTATTTTTTTATCAAGAATTTCATCTAGGCTGTGCTCTACTGAATTATTATTTCGCATTGCAGCATACAAATCTAAAGTTCTAATTAATATATCTGCTATCTCTTCTACAATATGTTCAGAGCCTTTGCTTTTTCTAATTGCTTCTAAAACCTCGGTAACTTCAGAATGAATTAATGCTAGTTTATTTCCAACCTTATCGTTAGAATATTCTCCATCCCAAAAACCTTTTTCGATTGCAGTTTCATGCAAAATTGCAGAAAGAGCATCCAACCCATATTCTGTTAAAACATCATTCGGACTCATTATCACCTTCGTCATTTAGAGCATCATCAAAGTTTGCGTTATACTCCATGTCTTCTGGAGTAGGAAGTCTGAATATAAAGCTTGGGCCATTTTCATCATAATCAACAACTAACTCTTTATCTTTGTTGTTAGCTTCAAATAAAGTTCTAGTTGGCACAACTACTTGTCCAATAGTTTCAAGTATTGCAATTAGTACCTTACTGGCTGTAAGTTGAGCCTGTACTTCATTTACATCAAACTCTGGTTCTTGTGTTATAGTAATTTGCTGTTCACTCATTTTATTTCCTTTATCATTAGGGTTCCATCATCCAACTTGGATAGGACCGCCCTACAATTCATACCCTCTCGCATTTTTGCAAGAGACATCTTGTACATGCTTGGAAAAGCAATTGCACGTGTAAGATCTTTATCTTTATTTGACAGAATAATATGGCTCATTGTTTTGCCAGCTTTTGTCACATAAGGAGTAAAGTTTACCACAAAATACTCGTCTTCCGCAAGGTCATACTGCTTTCTATATAAATAATCTACAAATATATCTTTTGAGTTTGGATCAACATCAGAGACCTTTATATATCTAGCAATTCTATTATCACCAACTAGAACAAAATACATTTGTCCTGTTTCTATTTGAGTTTGTTCATTATGAAATAGTCCTATTGAACCTGTTTCATCTACAAGCTCTACTCTAGCCCATCCATTTCCACGTTTAATTGACTTGACCATTCCAAACATAACAAATGATCCAAGGTCATCAAATTCTTCAATTGGTCTTGCTTGAGCTTTAATTCTAGGGGGAATTCCTTCTAAGTTAAATGTTGGTATTCCAAGATACTCATAGTAATTATCTTTTTCATTACCAGATCTCTTGTTATCTTCAAAAGCTGCACCACCAATTGCATTTAATGCTGATATTGCTCTACTATTAATTCCGCTTCCCTTTTTAGATGCTTTATCTATAAAGTCTGAATAGTTTTTAAATGGTCTTAATGCAAGTATTTTATTTGCAATGCTATCAGATATAAATTTAATTTCTGCTAATCCAAAAATAATTCTGTCGTTCTTTAATGAAAAATATATATCTGATTCATTAATATGTGGCAAAGAAACACGAAGACCTAATCGTTTAGCCTCAATTAAATATTCGGTTCTAGCATCTTTGTCATTTTCGTTTTTAAGAATTGAAAACATGAATTCAAGAGGGTAATACTTTTTAAGCCAAGCAGTATAATAAGAAAGAAGGGAGTAAGCAACAGCGTGAGAACGGTTAAAAGAATAACCAGCATGAGCCTCAAACATGTGCCAGAGGTCTTCGGCTTGCTTCTTAGAAATGTGTTTTGAAGCCCCAGCAATAAACTTATCCTTGAACTGGTCGAATTCTCTAGCATCTTTTTTCTTACCAATGATCTTACGGACCTTATCAGCCTCAGACCAAGTCATCCCTCCTAGGTGTACGCAAGCTTGCATAACCTGTTCTTGATATATGATAACACCATATGTATTCTCAGTAAAAGGACGCATAATTGGATGTATATACTGAACAGCCTCATCTCCATGTTTTCTTTTAATGTATGACGCACCCACTGTATTCATTGCTCCTGGACGCACCAAAGCATTGGAGGCCGCAAGATCTTCAAATTTATCTACACCCATTTTAATTAAAAGATTTGTATATGGAGTTGCTTCAGCCTGAAAGACACCTTTTGTATAACCATCGCTTAATGTTTTATATACAGAAGCATCGTCAAGCTGTATAGAAGAAAGATCTATTTCTTTTCCAGTTCTTTCTTTAATTGATTTTAGTGTATCAGATATAACAGATAATGTTTTAAGCCCTAGAGCATCAAGTTTGATTAGTCCAATATCTGCAACAGTGTCCATATCATATGCAACAACAGGAATACGTCCAGAAACCTTATCTTGTGCGTCTTCACGAGATTCAATAGGAGCATACTTACGGATATCATCTTTTGCTACAACAACTCCAGCAGCGTGTACGCCTACAGATCTTATTCGACCTCGTAATCTTTCTGCAAGCCAAGTTACTTCTGGGTACTTCATTCTAAACTCTTTTGTATTTGGAGAGTCTAAATAATCTTCAAATGTATCTACCTGCTTCAAAGCACGATTTACATCAGAAAGTGGAACCATGAATACACGAGCAGCATCACGAATAACACCCTTGTCTTTAAAGTAAGTAAATGTAGAAATAGATGCAACGTGTTTAAACTTCTTCTTTAAATAGTCTTTAACTTCTTTACGCCGACGATCTTCAAAATCCGTATCAATGTCTGGAAAGTCATTACGCTCTGGATTAATAAAACGAAAGAATAGTAAATCGTATTTAATTGGGTCTACATCTGTAATTCCTAGGGCATAGCAAACAAGGGAGCCTGCAGCAGAACCACGACCTGGTCCAACCATAATTCCCTCTGTCTTGGCCCAGTTAATCATGTCCGCAACTACTAGAAAGTAGCTGGCAAAGTTTTTGGACTTAATTACCTCTAGCTCTTCGTCTAGACGAGCCCTATAGACCTCATCAGAAGCCTTCTGAAGCCTCTCTAAGCCCTTTTCAGCCAGTTCACGTAGTCTCTTATCGGCATCAGTCTTTGGAACTGGCAAAAGGTCTAGTCCTTGATTAAAATCATATTCCTTTACCTTATTTGAAATCTCTAAAGTATTATCAAATATATCAGATCTATTAATACCAGCCTTTTGAAAATCAGCCTGAATCTCTTCTCTTGATTGAATAAATAGATTATAGTCCTGGAAAGATATTTTTCTATCAGGATACAAATAATTAAATCTGCCTAGCATGTCTTTTATATTTCTAGACATTTCAAAATCAGCATCTTTATCAACTTTAGGAGATGTTGAAAGAATAAGCATTGCTTCTTCTAATATCTTGTCTTCACCTTTAGCAAAGTGTGCATCACCTGTTGCAACTGCTTTTATTTTGAGTTCGTCAGCCAACTCCAAAAGCTTTGAGTTGATCTCTGGCGGATTATGAGACTGTACCTCCACATAAAAATCTTCTTGAAAAGTTTGCTTAAAATCTTTGAGTATAAGCTTTGCTTCTGAAAATTCGCCCTTTTCGATGCACTTACTAACAATGCCATTAAGACATCCGCTAAGTACAATGATACCTTCTGCATATTCTTTTAATATCTCTCTATCAATACGTGGCTTGTGGTAAAAGCCTTCGTTCCAGGCTAGTTCCTGAAGCGTATGAATATTATCTAAACCCTTTTGATTTTTAGCTAATAAAATAATGTGATTGTATGCTTGAATTGATTTATCTGTTTTAGAGGAGCGATCAAATCTATCTGTAGGAGACAAGTACGCTTCAACTCCAAGTATTGGTTTAATTCCAATTTCTTTACAAGCAATTTGCATTTCTCTATGAGAAGATAAAGTACCGTGATCTGTTATTGCTATTGCTGATTGACCTGCATCTTTTGCTGCTTGTGCAAGTTCGGCAGGAGAGTTAAGGCCATCCATAAGGGAATAGTATGAATGCACATGTAAATGTGTAAATGACATTAACTCTCCGCCTCTACTTTTATTACCAGTCTACGCTGCTGCTTGATGCAGTAGTTTCGTCTGAGCTTCCGCCTTCACCCATGTAAAAGGCTTCTTGTTCTGCATAAGGAACATGTCTTACTGCAGTTTTTTCTAAGTCGTACAATTCTAGAGATGAGAAATCAAATGGAGTTTCATCTTTTGCTAGTGGGATAATTGTATAACTTGTATCTGTTTTAGAACCATTACGCTTGATTCTCCACATCAAGTTTGTAATGCTTCCCATTTCTCCAGCGTATTCAATTAGGGTAGGAGTAATTGTTTTTCCGCTGGTTCCTTGCGATAGGATTGCAACATATGGATCATTCTTTCCATCATCAACTAGAACGTTGATATAAAGGCGTGTTCTTGCCTTCCAGCCAGCTTTTGGATCCTTGCGATGTTGTTCGTGTGCCCAGTCACGTCCCTCTGTCTCCATTGTATCTAGAGCCTTGCGACGATAATCTTTTGGGTTTGTGTGCTCTAGTGCGATAAAACCGCAACCAAGCTTGTCATTATAATTTGGTGAATCTGGATCAAGCTCTTGAAGGAACCTAATCTTTACACTTTCGCCGTCTTCAATCTTAAGCCAACGACCTTTGTTTTCTTCTCCGCCTGAATATACAGGCTTATCTAGTGCTTTGTTTAGGTCCTTTAGACCCTTTACTATACTCATTTATTTCTCCTTTATAGTGACGGTATAGATCCGTCTGTCTTTTCATTATATCATGAGTTCCAGGATCTGTATTCAATATCGGATACAGAATTTTTTATACAGGTTTTTATTTCTTCATCAGTCATATCTCCTGCATCTTTTGCTTGATGAGGATATATCTTACCATATTCATAAGAAGACCACAAGATGTCTTTAAATCTTAATCTCTCAGTAATGCTTTTACCCAATTCTCTGCCAGCTTGGTCTGCATCTGTCATAATAATAATTTTATTAAAATGTCTATTTAACAAATTTTGCTGGTCTAAAGACAAAAATCCACCTAGTGTTGCCACAACATTTGGGAACCCAGCCTGATGAATTCTAATAGCATCAAAATTAGATTCAACAATTATTACTTGGTCACCTATTCTTTTAGCCCTATGTATATTAAAAAGAGTTTTACTTTTAGCAAGATTAGTACTATTTTTAAAAGACTTTCCTTCTATTGATCTTCCAACTAAGCCAATCGGTGTACCGTCTGGGCTATGTACTGGAGTAGTAACCATATTCATATTCTTTGAATAACCTATTTTAAAATAATCAATAGAATCTTTATTTATTCCTCTTGAATTTAAATATGCAATTGCTTCATCATTAATATCATTATGAAGCTTATCTAATGTTTCTTGAGAGAATTCATCAAACTCTGGCTTATCTTTAAATAGATCAGACATAATTTCATCAAAGTTATTTAACACTTCGGTTTCTTGTGCTGCTATAAAACGCATAGACTCAAAGTCATTTTTATGCAAAACTCTTCTAACTAATTCAATTAATGTTCCTGATTCGCCACAAGATGGGTTAAAGCATAGCCAAGCTCCAGTGCTTTTATTAATACAGCAAGAAGCAGTATGTCTATTAGAATGAAATGGGCAATAAAACATTACCTCATTTCCAGGTTCCGCCGCTATATCAAGACCAAGTCCTTTTATGATTGACTTGATATGGTTGGGCGCATACTGCGTGGAATCAATTTTCCTTGCGTTATGCCCTCTGATTGCCATGCCTTTTTCTTTCCTACGTATACTCCATAAAGTGTCATTAGGAACACCCATGTTTGACCGTCAAATTGTATCGAAAAGTTAGTGTCTATGTCAAGAACTCTGACATACCCTTTACTTCTCATGTCGTGAGTAAGCATGCTTTCATACTGATATTTTAATCTGGGTATACCAGAATCGTCAGCAAACTCAACCCTTACTTGAAATCTTTTTATCTGCTTGTGATTCATCTTGTTGGAAAGGATTCTCATAAATTTCTTTTACAATACCTCTATTGATATCCCAATCTAGGTAGAAGTTAAAGTCATGACCATGTCTATTTTTTCTAGAAACAATTTCAATCATGTTAGTTTGTGGATATCTGTGTACTGCAAGAGCCATATCTGCATCATATTCAATTGCCTTAGACCATGCAACCTGGCTCATCATTGGTGGGTTATCTTGATCAGATATATCGTCTGCTGTTGCAGCAGTAATATCAATAATTGGAATATTATTAGAAACTGCAAGCATTTTAAATTCACGAGACACGTTTCTATTTCTTTCTACTTCAGAATTACTTCTTTTATTATCGTTGAACAACTGATGATAATCCAAGATAACGATATCTGGTTTATGCTGGTCAATCTTTCCCTGTATGGTTGCAGGAGTAACTTCAGAATTACCTTCATTTGATACCAGTATGAAACTATTCTTGCCCTCAAACTTTTTGTTTCCCCAAGATCTAAAATCATCAATACTGATATCGCCTTTTGATAAATCACTTGCACGAAATATGCCAGAGCCTAGCATTGTAAATATACGGTCACGCATATTTTCAGGAGACATTTCAAGAGAAACAATCATTGGTTTAAATCCTTGTTCCCAAGCCTTGCATGCTAGGTATGCTGTAAACCATGTCTTACCCTTTCCTGGCCAACCAATTGCTACAATTAAATGTCCTGGAGCCATTCCTGTAGGATATGCTTTATCAATTGCAGAAAAGCCAGTAAGAATTCCTGGAGCTCCGCCCATCATTGCAGATCTATCTTTTACAGCCTGATAGTGTCTTGCTGCATTTTCAACATCAATAATATCAAGGTCTCTTACATTATTTGTGTATCGACTTAGATTTGCTAAATCGCTTTGCATTTGTGCAAGCACTCTAGATGCTGCATCTTCTTTTAATGCAGAGCCACCACGAATGATGATTGATTTTAGTTTTCCTGATATAAATTCATTTTTTAGTTGGTCTAAATAATAGCCAGTTTCTGCTTTTACATCGGTTGGCTCAAAATCTTTATGTCTTTCAATGAGCACTCCAACTTCTGGGACAGCTTTAAATTTATAATAATATGACTTTAAGCTTTCCCAGATATCCCTGTGGGAAGTGAATAACTCATCTACGTTATCAGCAAGAAGTGTGCTTATGTCTTTGTTTTTACATACCGCAGATATAACTGTTGCTTCTATATTCACTCTTCGCCCTCAACCATTCTTTTTGTTTGATCCAGCAGTATGCTGCGATTAATCTTGTCTTGCTGTATTTCTTTATTTAGAATATCTATTCTATCAAAATTGTTATAGAAAAAATTCAATGGGTGGCCGCTTTTATTTGTAGAAAAATAATATATAACAAGTTCTTTAGCACGATCATATCCTACACTATCAATAACATCTTGCATAGCCCACTTCTCACGAAATTTATTTAGGCGTGGTTTTTTGTTATATTTTTCTTTATATAACGATTCATATAGGCTAATCAAGATATAAGGACCTTTATCACTTGCCACTCTTTAACTCGTTTTCTACTTCCCGTGTTTTTTCAATTAGTTTATTTTCAACATACTTATAAACACGCTCAGTTGCAGTATCAACATTTTCTCCAGAGCGGACATCGTCTTCTATACCTATGCCTATTTTAATGCTTTCATAATTACCCAAGTTTCGGGTAAAGGATAGATCAACTTTTACCTTTGTTGTCATTTATGTTCCGCCTTTCTATGTCGAGACAATGTGTCATGGGCAAAAATGCCCCATCGTAATTCTATTTCTTTTTTACATATATCGCATATGACTACTCTGTTAGACATTAATCCGCCTTCCAAACTGGTACAAATCCGTTATCGGTCTTAGTATACAATATAATGTTGTGTTTGAAAAGCCCTATGAGCTCTGCCCTTGACGGTATATTACTAGAATGCCCAGCATCCAATATATACTGATGAATGTCCAATATGTCCGATTCGCTAAAAAAATATTTAGACCAATTCTTATTATCTGGATTGCTTATTGAATATATTTTTTGTGGAGCCTTTACCTTACCCTCAAGTATATAATCTTCAATTGTTATCTTATGTTTATTTAACATTGATGCAACATCAGATATAGTATATGCCTTTGACATATTTTTTTCTACTAAAGCATAAGAATACAATACTCTTTTTTTAGTGGCATACTGCCAGGCAACGACCTCGTCTTTAGATCTTGATGCCCTTAAAACTTTATGTATTTGATCGTTTAAGAAGAAATACCGTAGTTCTTTGAGTTTTGATTTTCTATGTTTTCTAGCCATCTGCCAAAAGCACTCGTTTCTTTATTAATCATATTTCTTTTTCCGCACAAAATACAAAAAAGTTCAACATGAAGCTTTTGCGAAAAAACTCTATCGACAAAAACTCTGCCTCCACACTTACCGCAATTCATCATAACTTAAACACCTTTCCATCTACAACGCAAGAATAATCAGGAGCAACGTGTATCATTTGAATATGTGGATAATCGTTTACAATGTGAGCAATAGCAAATCCCTTTTGCCAATCGTGGTGCTGTGTATATTTCATCCCTGGACCCTTTTCGTCACACATATGACCAATCTCGTAGCCACGTAAAGTTTCACCTTCACCGTTATTACGTAATTCATATGTGACTAGATGTGATGCAATTCTGTGTGAATGTCCACGAATTAATGATACCTGCAAATCTTCCATGTCTTTTCTAACTGAGCCTGTTGCTGCAATAGAAATTCCATGATGAACATGTATATCTCCAAACCTACGTTTAGGGAGTTCATTATAATATATATATTCATATCCTAAAGAATCAAGAGACCACAATGCCTCTGGAGTAACTTCATTTATGTATTCTGGAAGTTTTTTATCCAAGTAGTCGAAGATACGAATATCATGATTTCCTAATGCTGAAAATAATTGTGCGTCTGGTAACATCTCACGAGTCTTAACATAAAAGTCTCTGGCACCTTTAGCTTCGTGACGCATCATTGGTACAATTAAATCTCTACTGTCTGTTTTGTGTAGATTTAAAAATTCTGCAGAACGTCCTTCTGTATATTTGCTATAGCAGGCTTGGTCGTCTGTGTCGCCAAGATAATCAACTACATCTGGCTTAAACCACTTCATTACTTTGAACCAGAGTTCAATCATCTTATCATCTTGATAAGGGAATTGCTGATCTGACGATAGCATCCATTTTAAATCGTTTGTCATTAAACACCTTAATATATAAAAGGTCACAGATGTGTGACCTTATGTTACAGTAATTGTAACATAACGTTTCAGATTGTCAATAGTTATTCTGTTAAACTTGCAGTATTTCCTGAAGCAGTCCAGTGGATCTTTGCTGTCGTTATAGACTTAGTCCCCTTTGGAGCTCGGCATACTATATTAAATTTATCTTTACTTGCATTGATAATATATGGAGTATACAATGCTACGTCTGCGCTTGCTGCATACTCAATAGTAACATTAATTGATGGAGTCTCAATAAATCCAATTGTTGAAAAATTTACTGAAAATGACTTCATGTCTGTTTTAAGAGTTTTTCCAGCAATGATACCGCCAATTGTTGTACGTTGATCCTTTGCTTCAATAATCTTGCCGCCATTAATTGTTGTGCTTTCAATTTTAACTGGAGTTACACTTTCTCCCTTAGCAATGATATTAATATTTTCAACAATTTTACGAAGGACATCAGCTGTTACTGGATCCCCATCGCCTATGGTTACTGGTGTTAGATTATTAAAAGCCATGATTACTCCTCAGTCTTTTTTAATGAATTTAATTCATCAGTAAGCGTTGTAATTTCTGCACGTAAAACTGCAGACAACGTCTCATATTGTGAGACAATTTCTCCAATTCTTTGTTGCAAAGCGCTTATAATTAAATCAGTTTTTTCTGTCATTATATACCTTTCAATGTATTTACTTCTTCTTGTAATGATTGTACCATATCAGATAGTTCTTGTATAGCCTTAATCATAGGAGAAATAAATTGAGCATATCTTAGGCTTTGTGTTGAATTTGGATCATTTACGTCCTCAAGAGTCCAGCCTGCAAAATCTTGTCCTGGGGCCACCTGTTCTAAAGCCTCTTTTACTTGTTGAGCTATGAGTCCAAAATGTGTTCTTTGTCCTGGCCTTGTTTCTGTTTCAATAATTGGCTTTCCATCATCGCCAACGCCGATTTCTTTTCCTACTAAAATAGTTTTTTCTTCTTGCCATTCTCTTCCATCTTCATCTTTTTTATCAACTAAAATAGTTTTTTCTTCTTGAACTTCTTTTGTTTCCCCTACAATCCATTTATAGGACACAGGATTTAACATATTAATAAAATCTAATCCTAGAGGTGATGTCTGTATATCGGTTTTAAGTCTTTGATCTGAAGTTGATATTGTAGTGCTAATAGAATATATCTGACCCCAACGATTGCTTCCAGAACCTAGAGTAACTCCACCGCTTGTTCTTGGAGCAAAAGATGTTGCTGTTCCAACTGTATACACTCCAGTTCCTGCTGACAAAGCAATACCATCAAGATAAGCATTTACGGTAGTGCTTCCTTGAGTGTTTCCTATATAATTTGTTGTACTTGCTGCAAAATATAGAAACCCATCGGTATATAAATGTTTCCATGGAAATGTTCCTGTGCCTAAACTATATGTTGATGCTGACCAGGGGTAGCAACTAGTAGTCCATCCAGAGTTTGAAGTACTAGCATGTCCTATAGCCTTAACAACCATAGTGGTTATATTGTCTTTTGTTCCTTGTGTATCTAAATATCCTGTAGTTGCTTCTGTAGTTCCAGCTGCTAATCTTCCAGTAAATGTTCCTGTTGCAGCAGATAAATTTCCGTAAAATGTTGCATTACCAGAGCTAGTTATAACAAATGTAGGATTGCCACCTGAGTATGAAGCAATTCCATCTGAGTTAAATATAATTCCATTTGTTGTGTTTCCATTTTGAATTGTGATCCCGCTAGTATTCATTGTAATAAAATTATTTGTTGAATTTTGAACAACATATGCTGAAGCATTTAATTTACTAGCTAAGTCTGTTGTTTTAGCATAGACAGTATTAGTTCTTTTTGTCCAGGATCCAGTACCAGCTGCTCCTGCAGTATAAATCTCATTGTTGTCTCCACCGTTGATCCATAGGTCTCCTACTCTAGTGGCTGAAGGCGCAGTACTATCTGATGTATAGAATGTTGTATTTTTTGTAGCTAGGCCTGAATTGACAGTACCTTGTACTTGAATACCAGTTTGATATCCAGCAGTTTCTAGATTGGTTACTCTTAATTTAACAGCAGTTATTTCACTAGCTTGAGAGTTTGCAGCAGTCTTAACATCTCCTATTGTTCCGCCGTCTGATAAAGCAGATGAAATATTAATTGTTCCATAAAATGTTGAGTTTCCATTGATAGTTGCACCGCTTGCTGTTAAAGCTCCTTCTTTTGTAACTTTAAATGGAGCTGTTGCAGAAGAGTTTCTACCTATCCACATTCTATATGTTGCATCATTTGCATCAAGCCTAATTATATTATCAGTTCCTGATGATCCTAATTCAATTACTCCAGTGCTGTCTAGTCTGGCATTATTTTTAGTAAGTTGTGTACCACTTAAAGTCCAGCCTGCTATCTGCCCTTTTGATGCCGTCATTAAACCATCAGAAGATTGAAGTTTAAAAGTTTCTCCTAATGCATCATATCCAAATAAACCTTCGCTGCTAAATCTTACTCTTACACCAGTTGTTGGGGATGACCCTGCGTATAAAACTCCACTTGTAGTGGAGCCAGATGGTATTGCAAGCTGAACGTTACCAGTAAATTTACCTCCAGTAGCATTAACATTTCCAGTTAAATAAAGATTTGTTCCATTCCAGTACATGAACTCTGTAGGATTTCCAACCCTAAATTGTCCAGTTGTGAGCCAGAAATTATTACCAACATTTGTAGTAGACTTATTTAAAATAATTCCATGATATGTTCCTGTAGTAAGCGATGGACTTGTTAAAGGATCAGTATTTAAATTAATTCCTTGAGATATGCCAGTTCCTATTTTAAATAAATCTTGTGACGCACCGCCAATTGCAATGTATGATTTTAATCTTGCTAGTGCTCCTGCTGCAGTTCCATCTGCATCTGATGCAATAAATGTACCAGAAGCAGCGCCCGTCCAATTTACTACATCATATGGAGTTGTAGAAGCAACCTGATAATAATAAGTTGTATTTGGTATTAACCCTGTTGCAGTAAAAGATGTTGTTGTTCTTCCAGATACAGATGCATACTCCCAAAGTGGGGTGGGAACAATTGCAGGATCATCTGTAGACCATCTTATTGCATAACCTGCAGTTTTAGTATCTGTAGACTGTGCCCAGGTTATCGTTGAGACAAGACTGAATCCACTTAAATCATTTGGATCAATTGATGCCGATGCAGAAGAAGATCCTGGATTAGCAACAGTAAACGTTGTATCTGGATCAGCAGTTTTAATTGTTATTGGTCCAGCAACTGTTCCCTTTTTATGTGCTTCTCTAAATATATCTCTATGAACAACATACACCCATTTGTTATTATAGTCAGAAGTAATAACACTACACTGATTATCAGTTCCAACAAAAACTACTTTAGATGAAGAATTAAAAGAATTTGTATCGCTTTCATAAACAATGGTGTCACCATATGTTTTAAATGTTGGCTTATCCCACGAAACTGTATATGAAGAAACTCCTCCAACTGCAACTACATTTGTAGGAGCTTCTGATAAATCTGGTATAGTTAATTCAATTGAATATGTTGCAGAAGGCGGTCCTAATACTGGTGTTGCTTGATCATCATCTGGATTTTTATAATAATAATTAAAAACAAAATTATATTTACCTGCAAGCTTAACTGGAAGATTTTCAATTGTTACAGCATAAGAATCTTTAGACAATAAACTATTAGACGTATCTACTCCAGCAGCATTCTTTTGTAAATCTGGAGTGCCTACTACCTTATCGTCTAATCCGTCGTAGTCTAGTCTCATCAGAACGTGAGTCCTATTCTATATTCGATATCCATTTCTCTGCCGTAAGATTTTGTTACTGCATTAGTTAAAACAGATCTGCTAATAATTGAAGCAGAAGAGTTAAATGAATCCTCATCATTTATTCTAAGCCCGTCAAGAAGAACGGTAGTGCTTCCTGTACTTTTAGCTTTTGCTCCAACTGATATTTGAATAATTGATTCGGCGTCTGGAGTTCCAGCTCCAAATCCTGAAGCATACAAATTGTCTAAAGTCTTTGAAACAATTTTATTAGTTGTTGATGAATCACCTGGGAATCTTATTTCAAAATAACTATTTGTTGTACTATAAAATCTTACAAATACATAATCTAAATTTGTATCTTGTTGTTTAAATGCTAATGTTAAACTATCGTTTTGACTGTATCCTGAGAGGTCAAAGTTAGCAAGCAAATTATATTTTGTTGACTGATTTGCTGCTGATGTTAAGCTAAACCAAGTATTACCTATTCTTGGAGTAGGGGTATATACAGTTTCTGCTGGTGATCCAGCATCGTTAAGCCATGACAGATTATTTTCAAATGTAGATATAAATCTACTTGAGTAGTCTGTATTGCCTTCAGTTGCACTTGCAAACAATCCTATTTCTTTTATACTGCCCACGATATCTGTTGGCAATGTAGTTTTATAAACAACTGCATATGTTGAAGCTTGAGTAAGAGCATTTGTTTGAATATCAATGCTTCCTAAATTTACAGCAGATCTGTAAAACTCAAAGCCAAGTTGGGTATTATCTACCGATGCAGAGTTGTCCCCTATGCCAATTGCTATACTTTTACTATCAAAATTAACTGCGCCAGCTAGGTACGAGGTGAGGAATCTTTTACCAAACTTTGTTAGTAGGTTTGATTGTCTACAAATTTCTTTTCCATTTTCATAAAATACATATTCGCCTACTATGTTCATTTTAGCCTCCCTTTCCATATACACCTATGACGTCGTCTCCGACACTATTTTTAACATTAAAAATAAATCTTGCTCTAGGAGTATTTTTTTGATCAAAATATATCTCAGACTTTACAACTGTAATATCTTCAAGGTTAGGGGCCTTAAGCTTTGTTAGGCCTGGATCCTCTGGCTCATCTTCATTCCCGTCTCCAATAGTTACCTCGAATGTAAATTTATCTTTTGGAGTAGTCCCTACAGGACCCTCATCTATTTGAAAAGTAAATGGGTCTACTAGATCCCAGTGTTCCTTTTTAAGAACCTTGGTTAATGGATCGTCTTCAAAAAGCTTTAGCTTTGGATTATTTGTTGCCATATTAACATTCTACCATTTCAATCAACATAAATCGACCTACAGAGTATCTTTGTTGCTGGGCCATCAACCCAGTCATGATTTAAATCTAATACTATATACTTACCAGCTGAAAACCCAGTTGGTATGGTTGAATCCTCGCTTGAATATAGACCTGTTTCTGGATATGATATTTCAACCACATCTCCAATCTGTAAAAGCGGATTAAAGAATATTGACATCTCTACTATAGTTTGCTGTTTTGACCATTGAGTTTTCATCCAATCAGCCAAAGCTTTGGCTTCTGATTCTTTTTGTATCCAGTTCGAATCAAATGCAAACTGTTCTTGCTTTTCTTCTTGAGTTAAATTTGGATCCATGTATTCAAAAGCATCTGACTTAACAATACTGTCTCCAATTACTTTAAAAAATTTTGTCTCTCCGTCACTAAGCATGGTGTAAGTTCCTGAATTATTTAAAACATAGGCTTCCATTGTAAATGCATCTATATTAGATCCCACTATGGTGGCAAATGGATTCATTGTTATAACTGGATATCTTGGTATTGCTGGCGTATTGTCGCCAGATGTTATCCTTGAAGATATTTTAATTATCTCCCTAGCTACTGGACCAAACTCTTCCATATAGCCAATATCCTCTGTGACAGAGTTTTTGTTTAAAACAAAACTAGAAAATTGTTTTACCAAAAATGAGTTTTGTCCTAAATATCCTTTATATGGATTATATACTTCTTTGGTATTAAAATCCGAATCAGATATTGGTGATGTATATAAATAGTCGTATCTTGCTGTACCTATTCCAGCAACCAATCCCGCTCTTTCTGTAGTAGCAATAGGAGACTTATCTATTGCTAATATTTCTGTATTGTCAATCATTAACTTAAATGTTTTAAATGTTTCAGATCCATCTGTAGTTGTATTAACCTTTAATTGAATATTATATAGCTTGCCGCCCTGTATACTTTGAAATTGATTTTGATCTGTTTGACTATCTGGAACTATGGTTGCAACGCCATTTACGACCTTAAAAATCTTTACACATCTTTCCTTTAGGTCTCTTGCTACTGCGCTTTGTACAGGCTCTACGTGGACAATATAGCCTGTTGTGTGGGCTTCGTTTAAACATACTGCAATTCCACCTACACATATTTGATTACCGCTTGCAGTACCATCTGAATTTTTTGCAATTGGAAAATACATACTTGTACTAACAACAAAGTTATCGTATCCAGATTTAATTGTTTTTACATTTGTGCTAGAAATTGTATATTTAGTTGGAGAAGTTGCTGTTGGAGTTGCTGTAATTAATGAGTTAACTGTCAGCATTGATCTAGGTGTTTTTAATCCACTTGAATCAGTAGATTCTAAGGTCATAAGATTATCATTTAACGTAGATGTTTTGGCATCTTTATCATATACATATGTTGACCATCTAGATTTAATAGCTGCAAGATTTACTTCATGTGTAGCTGGCGCAGGCAATAATTTAAATGCGTTTCTTTCTTTAATGCGAAACTCACCCGTTGGCTTAAAGGTTCCAGGCTGAGACAGGCCTTGGTATTTAGCTATATCTACATCTGAAGTTATCCATTGTTCTGCTGTTGTACTTTGTCCTGCAACTTGATAAATATATTTAATTGCATCAAATTCAATAATTTCTTTATTAATTAGTAGATAGCCAGATTTCTGATAAAAGACATGATCTACTGCAGATTCATAAACCGAAACTGGTTCTGTAAATATTGATCCGCCAACACCAGTTGATGCGTCTAGGGTTCTTGTAAGTGCTGCGGCTCCTAATTTAATTAGGCCAGATTCATATACTGGATCTGCAGAATATGTAAA
>JACCEB010961875.1_pt1 | contig 27717 bp, 33 predicted proteins | sample 7454761 | NCBI WGS metagenome assembly JACCEB01 (sample SAMN15323454, study PRJNA562643) | freshwater metagenome | isolation source: river surface water | place: USA:Blue River Watershed | collected 2017-08-18
CGCTTCGAGGGTGGCGGGATGCGCTACCTGCGTTTCAAACGCTGGCTGACCGAGATCAAGGCAGCTGCGGGCGGGATCGATGAGATTTACTTCGAGGAGGTGCGTAGACACGTCGCGACCGACGCCGCGCACGTCTACGGCGGCTTCTTAGCGGTGCTAACGAGTTGGTGCGAGCACCACAGTATCGCGTACCAAGGTGTGCCGGTCGGTACGATCAAAAAATACGCAACCGGCAAAGGCAACGCTGACAAGGGCGCCATGATCGAGGCGATGCGCGCGAGGGGCTTTGTGCCGGTCGATGACAACGAGGCCGATGCGCTTGCGTTGCTACAGTGGGCGATGTGCGCAGGTGACCTCGATGGCCGTTAAAAAGCCTGCGCCGCTGACGCCCGGGACCGTGGTGCCGCTCTCGGGGCAGCGACTCGCCGAGTGGCAGAGCGAGGTGGAGGCGGGCACGCAGTATCGTACGGAGCACTTTCGCTGCATTGACTCGCTCGCGCTATTGCTACGCCATGGCACGATCACCACAGCAATGCATGAGGCAGGCGCTCGTTTTCATCGCGCCTTCGTGACCGCGCAGCTACACCCCTGCGGCGCACCGCCGCTCGATAGAGCCCGCTCGGGGGCGCCCTCGCGGGAGGGGCTCAGCGAGCGTGTCGTCATGGCGCGCCAGAGTCTCGATCGGGCGCTCGATGCGGTCGGCGGACTCAACAGTCCGGGTGGTTGTGCGCTCTGGCATGTCGTTGGGCTCGGCTGTAGCGTCAAGGAGTGGTCGGTGCGGGAAGGGTGGAACGGCCGTCCGATCAACGTGCACGAGGCGAAGGGGATCTTGATTGCGGCCTTGGGGGTGCTGGCGCGGTATTACGGCTATGGGCGGTAGGTCTGAGGTTGTCAGGACAATGTCCGGACGCTATGATGTGCCCATGACCACCGTCGCCCCTCCCAAGTCCGAGCGCATCGATGTGCGTGCAAGCTCTCCCGTGAAGCAGTTGCTGCAAGAGGCCGCTCGCGTATCGCACAAGAATGTCAGCGAGTTTTTGCTCGAGGCAGGCATTGTTGCGGCCAATCAGACGCTGGCGGATCGGACGCGTTTCGAGCTCCCGGCCGAGCAATGGCGAGCGTTCCACGCGGCGCTCGATCGGCCGGTTCGTAGTAAGCCGAAGCTGAAGAAACTGCTGACCGAGCCTGGGCTTCTGGATTGATCAGCGGTGCGTATGAGCCGATCCGTAAGCTTGCGGCTTCGGATGCGGTGCAGTCGTTCGACTGCGGCGCAGTAGAACTGAATCACTTTCTCCACCGCTTCGCGCTCGTCAATCAACAAGCAAACAGCGCACAAACCTATGTTTGTTCCCACGCCGGCTCCGTGGTCGGTTTTTACAGCCTGACTGTCGGTAGCGTAGATCCTGCCGCGGCGGCGCCTCGTGTGACTAAAGGCATGCCGCGTCATCCCGTACCGGTCATGATTCTCGCGCGTCTCGCGGTGGATCTGTCTCATCAACGCGTGGGACTCGGCAAGGCTTTGCTGAAAGATGCTTTGCTGCGAACCGCACAGGCGGCAGACATCGCAGGTATTCGGGCGCTACTGGTTCATGCCAAGGATGAGAGAGCCCGAAATTGGTATCTGAACTTTGAGTTCGAACCGAGCCCGACGGATCCTCTGCATTTGTTTCTGTTGATGAAAGATCTGCGGGCAGCGCTGTAGTATGAATGGGGATTTGAAAATCGAAGGTGTCGTTCGTCGATGGGGTGACAGCCTCGCGATTGAAGTGCCGATCGTTGCTCTAGAGATAGCTGGGTTTGATCTTCATCAAGAGTTGATGGTCATCGTCGAACAGGGAAGAATTACAATTCAGTCTTCCTGTATTCCCGAGTGCCGCCTTGATGACTTGCTGCGCGGTATCACCTTGGAAAATCGGCACGAGGAAATCGATTTTCCACGTGCGACTGGTAGCGAGTGGTCCTTTCACGAGGGCCGGTTTTGACTGTAATGGGGATGCTCTTTAGTCGTTAATTGTTCTGGGTTCATCCCCGTACCTTTGATCATGAACATAGCGAGCATCACCGTCATGTTCATGATGGTGGTGATGTTCATCATCATGATGATCGGTGAGCACGGTGATTCCCTACGCATCAAAAGTCTCGCACCAAGATTTAGAAATATGGTGCTTGACGCGTGTACATCGAAGGACTAGTATTTTCTACTGTCAAAAGTAACGCCCGCACGGCTCTGCCTGCGGGCGTTTTTGTTGGCGCATCCTGTGCGAATTGACGCCTAGCCGTCGTATGCGATGCGCGACGGGTCCTTCCTGCCGTCGAAACAATGCGGGGGGCGGGACCGCAGGATTTCGCTAGCGTCAGAGTGCGAACCAGGGTTCGCACCGGTTCGCACTCCTTTGATCCGTTCGATGCTGCAGCGCAGCTCTCGGTCCGCCCCGGGTCCATACCTCAGCCCGGGACAGACCGAGGTTATCTTTTGCAGGAGCGTTTCTCTGAATCCGATTCACCTCGAGTACCGCAAGGTCAACTCGCTCATCCCGTACGGGCGCAATCCGCGCACGCACTCGGATGCGCAGGTCGCCAAAATCGCCGCGAGTATCGTTGAGTACGGTTGGACCAATCCCATCTTGATCGATGGCGAGAACGGTATCGTGGCCGGTCACGGTCGCCTCGCGGCAGCACGGCAACTCGGGCTCACTGAGGTTCCGGTGATTGAGCTCTCGCATCTTTCGCCGACGCAAAAGCGCGCCTATGTCATAGCCGACAATCAACTCGCGCTTGAGGCTGGATGGAACGAGGAGCTGCTGGCGCTTGAGTTACAGGATCTTGAGGCCGAGGGCTTTGATCTCGCTCTGACCGGATTCGATGAGGAAGCGCTGGCTGAGTTGATGGCCGGCGATGAACCCGATCACAGTGGCGCCACGGACGATGATGCGGTGCCTGCGGTGGAAGAGATCGCGATTTCCCGACTTGGCGATGTGTGGCAGCTCGGATCGCATCGGTTGCTCTGTGGGGATGCGACCGACGCTATGAGCTACACGCAATTAATGGGTCAGAGCGTCGCGGATATGGTCTTTACCGATCCGCCCTACAACGTGAATTACGCGAATAGCGCTAAGGACAAGATGCGCGGCAAGGATCGCGCGATTTTGAACGACAACTTGGGGTCGGGATTTCGGGACTTTTTGCTGGCGGCGCTGAAGCCGATCATCGGACACTGTCGCGGTGGGATCTACGTCGCGATGTCCTCGAGCGAACTTGATGCGCTGCAGTCTGCTTTTCGCGAGGCGGGCGGGCATTGGTCGACGTTCATCATTTGGGCTAAGCACACCTTTACGCTCGGGCGCGCGGACTACCAGCGCCAGTACGAGCCGATTCTTTACGGCTGGCCGCAAGGCGCAGATCGCCACTGGTGCGGCGATCGTGATCAGAGCGATGTGTGGAATATCAAAAAGCCACAGAAGAACGATCTGCATCCGACCATGAAGCCGGTGGAGCTCGTCGAGCGAGCGATCCGCAATTCGAGTCGTCCTGGAAGCGTGATCCTCGATCCCTTCGGTGGATCCGGAACGACGCTGATCGCTGCTGAGAAGAGTGGGCGCAGTGCGCGTCTGATGGAGTTGGATCCGAAGTACGTCGATGTGATTGTCAGGCGTTGGCAGGCTTGGACTGGCCAGCAGGCCTCGCGCGCGAGCGATGGCGTCGCATTCGATCAGCTGGCATCTGCGTTGTCCCCAGCAGCTGAAACAGCTAACTAGCGGCACTTAAATGGCGGTCATTTATGGCAATCAAGTTGGGGTGATTTGGGTGTTAGAGGCCGAAATAGGGCCCACTAGCGGGGTTCCGGCAGGCCGCCAAGGCTAAAAGTCGTCTCATTTAGCTTGGTACGTGCGGCGAATCCGCGGCATAATCACCGCATGGCACGCGGTGATTATCGGTACCTTTGGCAGCAAAAAGGTTGGCCACAGTTTAAGTACGATCGGGAGCGATTGCTGCCGATGCTCGCTGCTGTCCATCGTGCGCAGGGGCAATTGCTCGGCCGGATGCAGACCTTGGGTCTTGCGGCTCGCGAGCAGGCGACGCTGCGTATCCTGATGGACGATGTCCTCAAGACGAGCGAGATCGAAGGGGAGCGGTTGAGTGCCGAATCCGTTCGATCGTCGCTCGCGCGACGACTCGGAGTCGAGATTGGCGCGCTTGCTCCGGCTGATCGACGAGTGGAAGGCGTCGTTGAGATGGTTCTCGATGCCACTCAGCGTTTCGCGCTGCCGCTCACGCTCGAGCGACTCTTTGGCTGGCATGCTTTGCTTTTTCCGACCGGTTACAGCGGGTTATCAAAGATTCGGGTCGGTCAATGGCGAGACGATGCACAGGGGCCGATGCAAGTGGTCTCGGGTCCGGAGCAGCGTCGGCAGGTGCACTTCGAAGCGCCGCCTGCCCAACAGGTCGAGGTCGAAATGCAGGACTTTCTGACCTGGTTCGAGATCGACCAGCGTGATGATCCGATCATCAAAGCCGGGCTCGCTCATCTTTGGTTCGTAACGGTACATCCCTTTGAGGATGGTAACGGACGCATTGCGCGTGCGATCGGTGATATGGCGCTCGCCCGTGCTGAGCGCTCATCGCAGCGCTTTTACAGTCTCGCAGCGCAGATCGAGCTTGAGCGATCAACTTACTACGATCGTCTGGAGTCGGCGCAGAAGGGCACACTGGATGTCACGCCGTGGCTTGAGTGGTTTTTAACTTGTATTGAGCGCGCCATATCGCGATCGGAAGCGACGCTGTCCGATGTGCTGCGTAAAGCCCGGTTTTGGCAGTACTGGGCGGGCGCTGCCATGAACGCAAGACAGGTGAAACTGATCAATAAAATGCTTGATGGCTTCGAGGGCAAGCTGACGAGTAGCAAATGGGCGGCAGTCGCCAAATGCTCGCAGGACACGGCGTTGCGTGACATCAGCGAGCTCTTGGAGCGCGGAGTTTTGCGTCGCTCCCAAGCCAGCGGTCGCAGTACGAGCTACGAGTTAACGCCACTCGAGTGACGCGCTCCGCGTTGAGAGCGTCGCGACGCTGGCGACTACCGGTCGGGCGCTGCTTGGACGATCGCGCAGTGGGCGACGAACGCATACAAGTACGGCAGATCCTGCGGTACATCGTGCGTTTCCCTGACGGCGCGTTTGATCCGCCACGACATCCACTCCTCGACCGTTAAATCGATCGCGCGCTCAAGCGCCTCGCCTTGCCCGAGACGTCCCTGCACGCCGTCGGCAAAGTGTCGCCCGAACCGGCTGTCGAGAAAAATGCGCACGGACTCGAGCGGTTGCTCGGTCACAGCGGCGATGCGATGCATGGCAAGTGGCCACGCCGATGTCGCATCGGCTCCCATGGTGCCCCAAAAGCCCCACGCCTCGTTTTGGGTGGGCAGCGTCAAAGTATGGACATTGGTCATTGGAATCTCTCCGTCAGAGTGAGGGTTACTGCGGTGTCTGTACGGTCGCGCACCGACTGAGAATTTTTGGCGGGTCTGTGCATCACCCTTAGTGCGATACATCACAGAACTCGATAAACGCGCGCTTCACCGGCCACCTTGTTCGAGGCAATCGTCAGGCCGAGTCGCTTTTTGAACGTGCCGGCGAACGTGCCGCGCACGGTGTGGGGCTGCCAGCCTGTGGCTTCGCAGATTTGCGCGACCGTGGCCCCTTCCGGGCGACGAAGTAGTCGCAGCACTTCGGCCTGCTTGCTGTCGGCGCGCCTTGTGGGCGCCTGTGGGGCCGTGGGGGCAAGGCGTTGCGCAGGTTTTGCCTTCGCACTGTGACCGCCGTCTTTCGGGGATCGCTTCGTGTTCGGTACTTTTTTGCTCATGGTCAAAGTCCTCGTGCGGGTGGATTGGTTAATCAACGCGCCGATGAACGCTTCGTTCGCGATCGATAGCAACTCGCTCTTACCGAGCCGAAACCTCCAGGAATTGATGGGCTAATGGGGATCTCAATTCGCGCTTACGGGCGCTATCGCGGCGTTTCGGATGCGGCGGTTCGCAAGGCGATTGCCGCAGGCCGAATCACCCCCGCGCCGGACGGCACGATTGATGTCGCGGAGGCTGATCGGCAGTGGGCCGAGAACACTGAAGCGCCGCGTGTTGGTACCCGTGCGCGGGCTGTGCAGGCACCTGCTGCGTCAAGCGAGCCAACAGCGAGCGATGTCAGCGCTCCGCTACCTGGCGGCGGCACATCGCTCCTGCAGGCGCGCACGGTGAACGAGGTGGTCAAGGCCCAAACCAATCGGGTTCGTTTGGCGCGTCTCAAAGGTGAGTTGGTCGATCGCGCTCAAGCGATGGCCCATGTATTCAAACTCGCGCGGACCGAGCGTGATGCGTGGCTCAACTGGCCCGCGCGAGTGTCGGCGCAGCTCGCCGCAAAGCTAGAGGTTGATCCGCACACGATGCACATCTCACTTGAGGCTGCGGTGCGCGAGCATCTGCAGGAACTTGGCGAGATGCGGACGCGCATCGATTGAGCACTTCGATGCTTTACGAGGGTGCGGCCGAAATTGAGCGCGCGTGGCGCGAGGGGCTGACGCCCGATCCACTGTTGACCGTATCGGAGTGGTCCGATCGACATCGAGTGCTTTCGAGCAAAGCCTCCGCGGAGCCCGGTCGGTGGCGCACGAGTCGAACACCGTATCTGAAGGCCATCATGGATTGCCTCTCACCGAGCTCGCCGATCGAGCGGGTGGTGTTCATGAAGGCGGCGCAGCTTGGGGCGACGGAGATGGGCTCAAACTGGATTGGCTATGTCATCCATCATGCGCCGGGTCCCATGATGGCGGTGTGGCCGACCGTCGAGATGGCCAAGCGCAACTCGAAGCAAAGAATCGATCCACTGATTGAGGAGTCGCCGGCGCTCCTTGAGCTGATCGCACCGGCGCGCTCGCGCGACTCGGGCAACACGATTCTTGCCAAGGAGTTTCGCGGTGGCGTGCTTGTCATGACAGGCGCCAACAGTGCCGTCGGTCTTCGCTCGATGCCGGTGCGATATCTTTTTTTGGACGAGGTCGATGGATATCCACTCGATGTCGACGGGGAGGGCGATGCGATCTCGCTCGCCGAGGCGCGAACGCGCACTTTCGCGCGGCGGAAGATCTTTCTCGTTTCAACACCCACGATCTCGGGGGCGAGCGCCATCGAGCGCGAGTACGAAGCAAGCGATCAACGTCGCTACTTCGTGCCGTGCCCGCACTGCTCACATCGGCAGTGGCTTCGATTCGATCGATTGAGATGGGAGAAGGCGGAGCCCGAGACGGCCGCCTATCTTTGCGAGTCCTGCGATGAGCCGATCGCGGAGCATCACAAGACATGGATGCTTGAGCACGGTGAGTGGCGCGCGATGCAGCCGGAACACGGGGCGCGAACGGCGGGATTTCATCTCTCCTCGCTCTATAGCCCGGTCGGCTGGCGCAGCTGGCGAGAGATCGCTCTCGCCTGGGAGGCTGCCGTGAGCAAGGAGACAGGTTCAGCATCGGCGATCAAGACGTTCAAGAACACCGAACTTGGCGAGACATGGGTCGAGGAGGGCGAAGCACCTGACTGGCAGCGGCTCCTTGAGCGGCGTGAGGACTACCCGATCGGATCATTGCCATTAGGCGCGCTCTTGCTCGTCGGTGCCGCCGATGTGCAGAAGGATCGGATCGAGGCGTCCATCTGGGCGTTTGGTCGCGGCAAAGAGTCCTGGCTTATCGAGCATCGGGTGCTGATGGGCGACACCGCACGAGATGCGGTGTGGGCGGCACTGTCGAAGATGCTCGCCGAAAGATGGCGACATGTGTCGGGCGCTGAAGTGCCACTCGCACGCTTTGCGATCGATACCGGGTACGCGACACAAGAGAGCTACGCATTTGTACGCTCATCGCGCGATCCGCGAATCATGGCGATCAAGGGTGTTCCTCGTGGAGCCGCGCTGATCGGTACGCCGACCGCAGTGGATCTGACGGTAGCGGGCAAAAAACTTCGCCGCGGTATCAAGGTATACGCCGTCGCAGTCGGTATCGCGAAGCTCGAGCTCTACAACAACCTACGCAAGAGCCCCGAGGTCGCCGAGGACGGAGTGAGCGTGCGGTATCCGGGCGGGTACGTGCATCTACCGAAGGTCGACGCGGAGTACCTGCAGCAGCTGTGCGCAGAGCAGTTGATCACACGACGTAACCGCAACGGATTTCCGATTCGTGAGTGGCAAAAGATACGCGAGCGAAACGAAGCGCTTGATTGCTACGTGTACGCCCGAGCTGCCGCGAGTGCCGCGGGGCTCGATCGATTCGAGGAGCGGCACTGGAGAGAGCTCGAGCGACAGCTTGGGGTCGAAACCAAGCCATCAACTCCAAGCGAACCGCCTGCGAGCGAGGAGTCGCTCGCGATCGCCGATCCCGGGATGCGCACGCCATCGCGCCGAGTCATCAAGAGCCGTTGGTTAAACCGATAGGGGAGCGATGATTTACACCGTTACACATCTGGATGCCTTGAAACGCGCCCTTGCAAGCGGAGAGCGACGCGTGAGCTTTGGTGATAAGTCGATCGAGTATCGATCGGTCGATGAGCTACAAGCGGCGATTCGCACTGTCGAGAGCGCGCTGGCGCGTGAGACGGGTACGCAGTCGGTACGACAGATTCGAATCACGACGGAGAAGGCGAGCTGATGAGTTGGTTCGCCAAACTACGGCGCGGTCTTTGGGGCGCCATCACGCCGACCTATGACGGTGTGGGCAGCGGGCGACGCGCGGTGGCATGGCAGGTCGGCAACCCCAGCGCGATCGCCGCACTCGCGTACACGCAAAACGAACTTCGCGCGAAGAGTCGCGATCTCGTTCGTCGTAATGCCTGGGCGGCATCGGGCGTGGAAGCGTTTGTCGCCAACGCAATCGGTACCGGCATCAAGCCGCAGTCGATGGTGAGCGACAACCGCGTACGCGAGTCGATCCATGCGCTGTGGAGCGCGTGGTGTCATGACGCGGATGCCGCCGGAGTCACGGATTTTTACGGCCTACAAGCACTCGCTTGTCGGGCCATGATCGAAGGCGGTGAGGTGCTCGTTCGCCTGCGCTACCGTCGGCGCGAGGACGGGTTGTCGGTGGGCTTGCAGCTGCAGCTTCTTGAACCGGAGCACCTGCCGCTCGCGATGAATCAGACGCTCGCCTCCGGAAATGTCATCCGCGCAGGAATCGAGTTCGATCGGCTCGGGCGACGCGTGGCCTATCACCTGTATCGCGCTCATCCCGAAGATGGTGCGCTCTCTCCGATGTCGGGTATCGGTGGCATCGAGACCGTGCGGGTGCCGGCAGCCGAGGTGATTCATCTCTTTCGCCCTCTGAGGCCCGGTCAGATTCGTGGGGAGCCGTGGCTCGCGCGCGCACTCGTAAAGCTCAACGAACTCGATCAATACGACGATGCCGAGCTCGTGCGCAAAAAGACCGCTGCGATGTTCGCGGGGTTCATCACGCGTCTGTCGCCCGAGGACAACCTGATAGGTGAGGGCGCACCGGATACGCACGGTGTCGCGTTGGCGGGTCTTGAGCCTGGGACATTGCAGCTGCTTGAGCCTGGTGAAGATGTGAAGTTCAGCCAGCCGGCCGATGTCGGCGCGAGCTACGCCGAGTTTTTGCGCATGCAGTTTCGCGCGGTGGCAGCGGCGATGGGGATCACCTACGAGATGCTGACGGGCGATCTCACGCAGGTGAACTACTCTTCCATTCGCGCGGGGCTTCTCGAGTTTCGGCGTCGCTGCGAGGCGATTCAGCACGGCGTTATTGTTCATCAACTTTGCCGTCCAATTTGGCACGCATGGATGGCGCAAGCGGTAATCGAGGGCGGGCTGACGCTGCCGAGTTTTGCCTCGAGGCGAGCGCAGTACATCTCGGTCAAGTGGATCCCGCAAGGTTGGCAGTGGGTCGATCCCAAGAAGGAGTTCGACGCCATGCTCACGGCCATTCGTGCTGGGCTCCTCTCGCGCTCGGAGGCGATTTCGGCCTTTGGGTATGACGCCGAAGACATTGATCGGGAGATCGCGGCGGACAACGCGCGCGCCGATGTGTTAGGGCTCATTTTCGATTCAGACCCGCGTCACGACCATGCGCGCGGGAGCGATGTAAGTACGGCCTCTGCGCCGTCCGTCTCCTCCGAGGATTTCTGATATGCCGCTCGTTCATCTGGCGTCCCGTCTCTACGGGACGCCGCTTCTGATTGCGCGCTCAAAACTCGATGTCATTTTATCTGTGCTCGGACCGCGAATCGGTCTTACGCACATCGAGGCGAGTGCGCCAACGATGGCACTTCGCGAAGCGCCGGAGCGTCGTCGCGGTGGGATCGCGATCATTCCGATCCACGGGACGCTCGTCCGCCGAGCAATGCCGGTGGAGGCCGCCTCGGGTCTGATCTCGTACGGTGAGATCGCCGACCGTCTCGATGAAGCACTCGCCGATCCGTCGATTGATGGCATTTTGCTCGATATCGACTCGCCGGGCGGTGAGGCCGGTGGAGTCTTTGAACTCGCATCACGCATCCGTGCCGCAACCGCGATCAAACCGGTCTGGGCGCACGCGAATGATTCCGCGTACTCGGCAGCCTATGCCCTTGCGGCGGCCGCATCCCGACTGACGCTCTCCGAAACGGCCGGCGTCGGCTCGATCGGGGTGATCGCCTTGCATGTCGATCAATCGGTCAGAGATGCGAGGGATGGCCTCGCGTTTACAGCGATCTACGCAGGTCATCACAAAAACGACTTCTCACCGCACGCACCGCTCTCACCGCAAGCCGCCTCGTCCTTGCAGGCGGAGGTCGATCGGCTCTACGGAATGTTTGTCGGGCAGGTGGCGAGCTTTCGCGATCTGGACCCCGAAGCAGTGCAGGCGACCGAGGCGAGCTTGCTGTTTGGCGAGCAGGCGATCGGTGCCGGGCTCGCCGATGCGGTGCTGAGTATGGATCGCGTGCTCAGTGAGTTTTCGATGGCGCTTAAAGCAGGCGCTCGACTTGATGTCCCGATCGCACGCGTCGAGCGGCGAGGGGCGCCCGTACGTGCCTCACCGAAGGTCCTGCAGGCCGATGCGTCTCTCTTGTCCCAACCACCCCTTTCATTGGAGAACCCCATGACCTCAAACGAGGTAATGATGATGCCGGAGATCCCGTCTGCTGAACCCCAGCCCTTGCCCGTGCCGGAAGATTCATCCGTTTCGGATGTATCGGCGCCATCGGCTGTCCTTACACCCCCAACCCCAAGCGCGACGGTGCAGGCCTTTGCTGAGCGCGGAGTCGATGCGCAGGCGATTGCCGAGCTTTGTCTGATCGCGGGCGCTTCACAGCGAACTGCGGAATTTCTCTCTGCGGGGCTCAGCGAGGCACAGGTGCGTCAGGCGCTACTTGAGGCGCGTGCCACGCAGCCTGAGATCAGCTCGCGCCTCAGCGCCGAGAGCGCAAGTTCGTTCCGAGCGGAGAGCAGTCCGGTCGTGGCGGCTGTGAAAAAGATGACTTCCAAGGAGTAACCCATGTCTGTCATTCAGGAATCTAAAAATCTCGGTGATCTCCTCAAGTACGAGGCACCGAATCTCTACTCACGCGATCAGGTGGTTGTGGCGAGCGGCCAGAACCTAGCACTCGGTGCGGTGGTCGGTCGGGTCACGACGAGCGGCAAGATCAAGGTGCTGAGTCCCGCCGCCACCGACGGCACCGAGGTGGCGATCGGTGTACTCGCAGGCGATATCAACGCGAGTTCTAGTGATCGCGATGACGCCGTGCTCATCACTCGACACGCCTTGGTCGCAAGCCACGCGCTCGTGTGGCCCGCGAGCATTACTAATGCTCAAAAAACGACGGCCATCGCACAGCTTGAAGCGCGCGGCGTGCTGATCCGAACCGCTGCTTGATCTAGGAGATCTCTCATGCAGAATCCGTTTAGTAATCCCGCCTTCTCAATGGCCTCACTGACCGCGGCCATCAACCTGCTGCCTAACCGTTATGGTCGACTCGAAGAGCTCGCACTGATGCCGGAGAAACCGGTACGTCAGCGCCAGGTCATCGTCGAGGAAATGAACGGTGTACTGAATTTGCTCCCCACGCTTCCGCCGGGTGCGCCGGGAACCGTAGGTGTGCGCGGCAAGCGTACGTTGCGATCCTTTGTGATCCCGCATATCCCACACGATGATGTTGTTCTGCCTGAGGAAGTGCAGGGGATCCGCGCGTTTGGCTCAGAGACGGATACTGAAGCAGTCGCCGGCGTCATTGCTCGTCACTTGGACACGATGCGGAACAAGCACGCTATTACGCTCGAGCACCTGCGAATGGGCGCCCTCAAGGGAGTCATTCTTGATGCCGACGGATCGGTGCTTTACGACCTGTTCGATGAGTTCGACATCACGCCACAGTCCATCTCCTTTGATTTGGCCAACGCCAGTACCAATGTCAAAGCGAAGTGCCTCACGGTACTTGCGGCAATCGAGGACAATCTGAAGGGCGAGTTCATGACCGGGGTGCACTGTTTGTGTTCGCCCGAGTTCTTCAGTGCACTCACGGGACACGCGAAGGTTGAGAAAGCCTTCGAGAACTGGCAGCAGGGCGCAATCCTCATCAACGACGTTCGACGTGGGTTCACCTACGCGGGTATCACCTTTGAGGAGTACCGGGGTCAAGCGACCGATCCGAGCGGGACTACGCGCCGATTCATCGCCGCCGGCGAGGCGCATGCGTTCCCGCGCGGTACGGTGGATACCTTTGCGACGTACTTTGCGCCCGCCGACTTCAACGAAACGGTGAACACGGTGGGTCAGACGCTCTATGCGAAGCAGGAGCCGCGCAAGTTTGATCGCGGCACTGATCTGCATACGCAATCGAATCCATTGCCGATGTGTCACCGGCCCGGTGTGCTCGTGAAGCTCACGACGGCCTAATGGGCTTGATCGAACGCTTATACGAAGCGGCGGAGCGGTCAGGGCTCCTCACGACGGTCGAAATCGCCGGGCAGTCGGTTGCGGTCGACTTCTCGGCGGCCGACGAAACCGTGCTTGAGGGTTTGGTGCGGGGGGCGGATTACTCGATCCGCTACCCCGCGTCCGCCTTGCCGCAGCTTGCGGTTGGCGATGCACTCGTGATTGCGGGTCTCAACTATACGGTGCGCGATATCCGCGCTATCGGCGATGGCGGTGAGCATCGTGCGGATTTGAGTCGCGCGTAGGACGCTCGCGATGAACTCCATTCGCGAACAGATCCTCCAGGCAACGGAGGCTCGGGTGCGCACGGCCATCGCGCCCGTGCCGCTACACCGGCACCCCACCGTGCCGGTTGATCGGGAAGGGAGCCCTGCGGTCGTACTCATCGCAGAGGGGGATGCGATCAGTAGCTACGCCAATGGACGCGTTGATCGAGCACTCACCGTTCGATGTGTGGCCCTCGCGCGCGGTGCCAACGCCTTTGATACGACCGACCAGCTCATCGTGGCGGTGCACAGCGCTCTCATGACCGAGGCCAATCTCAACGCGCTCGTGCTGGCTATACGCGAGATCGACTGCGAGTGGGACTCCGAGGACATTGATGCCGGCGTGGTCGCGATACCCGCGCGCTACGAGATCCGATACCGCACTCATGCTCACGATCTGACTCTCGCCGGCTAGCACCGGCTCATCGTTCAACTCTGAAGGAGATTCACCATGGCTTATTTTTCGGGACAGGGACGCGTCTATATTGGCGCCCGCGACACGAGCGGCATGCCGCAGGGGCTCACCTATGTCGGCAACGTGCCGGAGCTCAAGGTGTCGCTGTCGGTAGAGACGCTTGAGCACCAAGAGTCCACGAGCGGGCAGCGGTTGACCGATCTACAACTGATTAAGACCAAAAAGGGCGAGTTCGCCTGCACGCTCGAGGAGCTGATGGCCTCGAACTTGAGTCTCGCGCTCTACGGTACGACGGTGTCGCAAACGAGCGGTACGGTGACCGCGGAGGCGCTACCGAATCCGATCACCTTGGCGAGTCTCTACATTCTCGCTAAGCAGAACGTCTCCTCTGTTGTCGTCAAAGACTCGACTACCGGCACCGCCAAGACGCTGCCTGCGGCGCAATACACCCTCAACGCTAAGCACGGATCCATTGCGATCAATGACAAGACGACCAGCGGACCTTACGTTGAGCCCTTCAAAGTCGATTACTCCTACGGAGCGGCACAAAGCACGAGCATGTTCACGCAGCCGTTGCCCGAGCGGTGGGTTCGGTTTGAGGGGCTCAACACTGCTGATGGTAATCGCGAGGTGGTGATTGACCTCTATCGCGTAGCGATTAATCCGGCCAAGGAACTCTCGATGATTACTGAGGAGCTGTTGAAGTTTGAGTTATCCGGTCAAGTGCTCGCCGATACCTTGAAATCCGCTACAGGAGATCTTGGGCAGTTCGGTCGGATCGTATTGCTGTAAGACGATCGCATGAGCGCGACAGACCTTGAGATGATCTTCCCGCAGGGCCAAGTACTCGACATCGGCGGGCAGCGAATAGAGATCCGACCGCTGGTTCTCGGAGAGCTTCCGGCGATGCTGCGGGCGATTCGCCCCTTCGCTAGCGAGCTCTCTGCGGAGCCTGACTGGCTTGCTTTACTCGCAGAGCACGGCGAGGCACTCCTTAGGGCTTTGGCAATCGCCAGTCATCGTTCCGATGACTGGGTGGCCTCTCTCGAGCTCGATGATGCCATCACGCTAGGGGCCGCTGTCTTTGAGGTAAATGCCGATTTTTTCGTGCGCCGGGTCGCCCCGAAAGTCGGCGATCTGGCGCAGCAGATCGGCCAGCGACTCAGCAGTGGTTCGATGCCATCGCCCGGCTAATTCGTGCCGGGCATCGGCTTGAGGACATCCGCACCTACACGCTCGGGCAAGTGAACGGCTTTCTCGCAGCAGACCGCCGACTCCAGTTCGAGCGCTTATCGCTGCAACTCACGTTAGGGAGCGCAGCAGCGCAAGGCAGCACCGAGAGTATTCGTCGCCTACGCGCAGACCTTGATCGGGAGGCAGATCGTGAAGATTAATCTCGTATCACAAGGGCTGCTCGATCAGCGCCGATTCGATACCTGGCGACGCGACACGCAGCAGGCGATGCGTAAAGCGACTGCGCGCGTGATGCGCGAGAGCGGTCAGCAGATCGCGAGCGAGGTTCGCGTCGATATGGCGAGCGGCTTTCGCTCGGTGAGCCCCGCGTTTTTGCGCTCCATGCGAAGCAAGGTGTTTGATCGCAAGCCTAGCCAGTTTCCCGCGCTCTATATCGGATCAAAGATCCCGTGGCTTGGGATTCATATGCAAGGCGGCACGTTACGGGGCCGAATGCTGATCCCGCTATTGCCCGAGGGTCAGAGAGTGGGGCGAAAGGCGTTTGCGCGGATCGTGAACGCGCTGATGCGGTCGGGAAACGCATGGTTTATTGAAAAGAGTGGCCAGAGAATTCTCATGGCGGAGAATCTGGCGGAGAACGCAGCGCCCCTTGCCCGGTTTCGACGTGCCGAGCGAGTGCGTAGCGGCCTTAAAAGACTACCGCGAACGCGAGAAATTCCAATTGCGGTTCTCGTGCGATCCGTGACGCTCAAGCGACGCTTCGATCTATTTCGCGTGGTACGCAGCGCTCTGCCGCGCCTCTCGTCGGCGCTTTCCCGAGCGCTACGGGCGATCTGACCGATGGCGAATAATCGCGCGCAAATACTGATCACGGCAGTCGACGAGACGCGCCGAGCGTTTCAGTCGATCAATGGCAGTTTGAGCCAGTTGCGCGATCAGGCGGGACAGGTGAGCTCGGCGCTCTCGCGCATAGGCGCGGCGGTCGGTGTGGGGCTAGGTGCGCGCGAGCTCATCACGATTGCCGATCAGTACAAGAATCTCCAGTCACGCCTTCGCCTCGCGGTGACTTCGCAAGTTGAGTTCAACCTCGCGCAGAACGAACTCTTTCAAATTGCACAGCGCAATCGCGCTCCGCTCGCCGAGACCGTCACGCTTTACGCGCGCCTAGCCCCTTCAGTACAAGCGCTCGGGCGGTCGCAAGCGGAGGTGCTTGCGGCCACAGACGCTATCGGACAGGCGGTCGCACTGTCGGGCGCGTCGGCCGAGGCCGCCTCGGCTGCGCTGGTGCAGCTCGGACAGGCGTTCGCTTCAGGGCAACTGCGCGGCGAGGAGTTCAACTCGGTCATCGAGCAGACACCGCGCCTTGCGCAAGCGATTGCCGATGGCATGGACGTTCCACTCGGATCGCTACGCGCGCTCGCCAAAGAGGGTAAAGTCACTTCGCAAGCGGTGCTGGATGCATTGCTGACGCAGCGGGAGCGACTGGCAGCAGAGTACGGGAGCCTTCCCGATACCGTCTCCGGAGCGATCACTCGGTTAAAGAACGCGTTCCAGCGCGCGCTTGGAGAACAAGACGCGGGATTGGGGGTGACCTCGGGACTCGCGCAGGCGATTCAATTGATCGCTGCCCGACTTGATGTGCTGATCAATCTCGCCGGCATCGCCCTCGTGGCTGCATTTGGTCGAATGGTCAGTGCGTTTTTTGCCAGTATCGCCGCGACGCGTGCCGAGACGGTGGCGCGGATTGCCAACCTGCGTGTCCTTGAGACAGAAGCTATCGCTCGTGCGGCACTCGCGCAGGCCGCTCTCACTCAGGCTCAAGCCCAAGGGGTAGCAACGGCGACGCTCGCCGCCGATCTCGCGCGCGCTCAGGCGCAGGCGAGTGCGGCAAGCGTGGCGCTCGCCAGTGCAACAGCTGCCTCAGGCCTATTTGGCCGAGTCGTCGGGACTTTGCGTTCGATCCTTGCGCTCTTGGGCGGTCCTGTCGGCCTGTTGGTCACCGGGGTGACGCTGCTGGCAGGCGCGATTTACTCGGCCCGTGACGCGGTAGTGGAGTTTGGGGGTCGGACGGCCTCACTTCGGCAGATTGTGCGAGCGACGTGGGATCTCGCCCTGGAGAAGTTGCGGGATTTTGGCGCAGCGCTCACCGATCTCGTCGGCTTGAGCGGCATCTCATGGTCGGGTATTCGCGACTCGGCGGTAACCGCGCTCGAGTTTATTGGGATCGCGTTTCGCACGCTCATCAACACCGCGCTGGGTGCGTTCACAGCGATCGGCCAGACGGCGAGTATTGCCGCAGCGTTTCTCACGGAGCGGTTTCGTAACGCTTTCGCCGATATCCGATCGTTCGCGCGCGCGCTTAATGAAGATCTCGCTCGCGCATTCTCTGGCGATTTCTCCATGACGGCGCTTGAGGGCTCGCTTGGACGAAGTGCGAGTCGGTTACGTGCGATCGGAGGCGATCTCGCGGCAGCTGTCCGCGAGTCGTTTGCACGTGATTACGTCGGTGAAGCCGCTGCGGCGATCGCGCGGCGCATCCGACCAGACGCTGCGTCCACTGCGCTTTTTGGGCAGACACAGCGAGGTTCAGATCGCACCACCGCCGAAACCAGCGCGACAGCGAGAGCGACTCTCGAGCAGGCGCAGGCGGATGCACAGTTCAAGATTCTGAAAGACGCGCTCGATAGTCAGACCCGCGCGATTGACCAGGCGCTTGAGGATCGACTGATATCGCTCGCGGAGTATTACGCGGCAAAGACTCGGCTTGAACAGACTGAGATCGACGCTGAGATCGCCCGCAATCAGCGCGCACTCGATGCGCAGCAACGAAGTGTAGATCTCGGTAAAGACGAGGCCGCAAAACTTAAAGCGCAAGGCGAGATCGCCAAGCTCGAAGCTGAGCTTATCGTGTTGAATACGCGTCGCGCCGATGTCGTGGTGCGTAATGCACGTCGCGCTGCCGATGCCGAACGGGATCTGCGCGACGAGCTTGCCAAGGTGCGTGCGGAATTACTGGATCTGACGGGGGTGTCCTCGAGTGCCGATCGTCGAGGGGCGATCGAGCGCCAGTACGAGCCGCTGCTCGCACGTCTTCGCGCCGAAGATGATACCGAGGGCGTCACTACCGTCGGGCGGCTGATTGATGTTAAGGCGGCAAGTGCAGATCTTGCTGCGTACGAGGAGCAATTCAATCTCGCGCTCTCGCGCATGCGTACGACTGAAGAGTCGATCAATGTGCAGCGTGAGGCCGGCCTCTTAACCGAAGCGCAAGCGCGCACGGCAATTCTCACATTGCATCGCGAGACGGCGATCGCGTTAGAGGCGCTCCTGCCTCAACTCGAGGCCGCTGCGATGGCGATCGGACCGGACGCGGTCGCCCGCGTGCAGGCGTGGCGTAATGAGGTGGCGCAGGTCAAGGTCGTCGTGGATGACGTGGCGCTCGCGATTGATGGCGCCGTTCGTGATGGATTTGCGCAACTCTTTGAAGACATCGGGCGAGGAGCGAAGTCCGCCAAGGATGCATTTGGCGATTTCGCCCGATCGGTGCTCCAAGCGATAAATCGGATTGCCTCGCAAAAGCTTGCCGAATCGCTCTTTGCGCAGCTCTTTGGTAGTCCCACCGGTGCAGGTAGGGGCGGATTAGGCGCGTTCATTTCGTCGCTTCTCGGTTTCGCATCAGGGGGCTACGTCCGCGGCCCCGGGACCTCCACAAGTGACTCTATTCCGGCGCGGCTCTCTGACGGGGAGTACGTAGTCAATGCTCGGGCAGTGAGTCGCGTCGGGGTGTCTTTTCTGGATGCGCTCAACGGCTTATCGATTGGCCCCCAAGTGAGCGGTTCTGCGTTGGCGTTCGCATCAGGCGGGCTCGTGACGACGCCCGCAGAGCCGCTCGCATCGGGACAAAACATCCGGATCGTCAATGTGATTGATCCGGCGATGGCGGCGGACTATCTCAGCAGCAGTGCAGGAGAGCGTGTGGTGATGAATCTGATCCAGCGTAACGCGACATCGGTTCGCAACATTCTCGGTCGCTAACGATGGCGTGGACTTCGGGAACATCAACGAATGCGAGTGATCTTTTCAACAAACTGATCACGTTCTTGACGACGAACGCGTCGCTCGTAGCGGCAGGGGAGGCGTGGACGCTCCTTCGGCGCGATACCTTTACCGCCGATACAAAGCGCGACTTGGCTGAACTACGGGGACCGGGCTCCTCCGCCGGCGATGCGATCTACGTCCAGATCTCGTTGCTCGCCGATGCCGCCGCACCGGCCTATTCGATTCGAGTGCTTGGCTCCCAGTCATGGCTGAGCAGTATTCCGATCATTAACCCTGAGTCGCAGCCGGGCAGCATTCAAAGCGGCGCGGGTTCCCTCGGCATCTTGCCGCGCATGCCGATCTTCAATAGCGCGATCAGCTATTGGTTTATCGCCAATGGTCGGCGGTTCATTGTCATCGCCAAGTCCTCGGCCTACTGGGGTTCGCTCTATGCGGGATTCTTCATGCCTTACGGCACGCCGTCGCAGTATCCGTATCCGCTCTTCATCGGCGCCAACACTTCGCGGGGCGATAACTACCAAAGTTCGGATCTCGATATCGCCGGGTCCGCCTTTTGGCGCAATGAGGGTGAGTACAGCAGCTTCGGTGCCGGCATCCTGCAACCGAGCGGTGGCTGGGTGGGCACGAACCGGTTTGATACTTCGTACACCGGGCGAACCTGGCCTTGGGCGCTGTCGATTGAGTCCAAAAAGGGCACAGTAGGGCGAAATGAACTCGGTGCGCTGACCCAGCTCCCGAATGGATCGACTCCGATCCTGCCAGCCATTTTATATAACGCCGCCAGCACGATGCCGTTCACGGTGTGGGGGGAACTGCAGGGCGTTTCGGCAGTGCCCGGATTCGGTATCGCCGCAGGGGATACCGTCACCGTATCCGGGCAATCGCATCTTGCCGTTCAAGCGGCGAGTTCCACCAATGCTGCTCGCTTTGCGGCAATTCAGCTCGTGTAGGGGGAGCTTATGGCGTACAGCACCGGAGCCTCCGCTGATATCAACACGCTTCTGACCGCGATCAAAAACTTTGCGGTTGCCAATGGCTGGACCGCCAGTGCGACAGACACGTTTACCTTGGCGTTCTCGTCAATCACCAATATTGGTATCACGACGCATGTGAGCACGTCGTCGCTGGTCTCATCGCTGAGTAGCTCGGACGCCTACAAGAATCAGTCCGAGACGAGTGTATCGAGCAATCGTGTGGTGCTCACCAAAAACGGCGTGTCTTATCAATTATTCGCGTTCAACAAAAAGCTCTACAAGAACGGCGTGAATGGGACCTACTCGTGCCTCGAGGCGTGGGTGTGCGATAGCTTCGCTGCCGGCACGGCCGCTAATCTGCAAACCAATAACCGAAAATATGCACTGGTCGGTCCTCTTGCGACGTCGATTTATGGCTATCACTTGTTTTCAAACGGTGACTTCATTCATGTGGTCATCGAGGAGACGACGGGGCGCTTCAGGCATCTGTCATTCGGATTCATCAACAAGTACGGCTCATTTACCGGGGGTCAGTACCTGACGGCCGGAACACCGGTTGAGTCTTTCACGACGACCGCGAGCGCTTTCAATCTCACAAACCAGTTGGTTCCCTTCGGCGCCAATTCTCAAGGGCCGACGCGAGCACAGGCAGCGTCGAACGCCTATGCCGGGACTTACGTGAGAGCGGATATCGATGGGTGGTCGGTCGGGTGGCGGATTCTTACCAACGGCACGTACTACGATTCCACGCAGTACGACACGTACGGGTGCGCGGTGTACTCGAACGTCGTCACCGCGCGTGCCGGCTATGTGTCGGGTGGTGCGCAAGTGACGCTGAACTCGCTAGGGCATGACCTCGGCTATCACTGCTCGCCTCAAAACTTCAACGGAGTGGCGCCGATGTTGCCGTGTTATGTCGGTATCAATCGATCGCCCTATGTCGGGACGTGGACGCTGCTCGGAGAGTTTCCGGATGTGCGCTTCTTGAATATCTCCAACTTCAGTCCCGGCGATGAGCTGACGCTCGGCACCGATGTGTGGAAAATCTTTCCACTCTGGAATAAGGCTTACACGCTCGGATCGGAGCCTATTAGCTACGACTACGGTATTGCGTATCGCAAGGTGACCTAAGTGGCGACCGTTACGGGTGTCGCCAGCTCTGCCATTCTGAGAGGCAGCTCGGCGCCAGGGATGAACACCCTGTGGGACGCGGGCCGCAGTACCTTTTACGCCCACACCACCTCCGTCGCGCTGATCAGCGTGAAGATTGGGGTCATCGCGATTAATCAACCATCGCCGGAGGCGTATGCCACCCGTAGTGGTGCACAGGCCGGTGCGTTTTCATTCGATTACTACTATCGAATCTATCTTCAGCCGACCCGAATCGAGTTCGGAAATCTTGTCATCCCGACGACGCGGACGGTGGATATCTGGAATGCTTATCCGAGCGCCGTAACGATCAATCAGCTCGATGGTGACACCGAGGGACTCGAGCTTGGGTTCATGCCTCCGGCGGTCATGCGGGGGCTTGCCTATGTGACCTATGACGTGACCGCGACACTCGATGGGCCGAGTTTTGTCGATACGTTGCTCACGCTGCATTTCTCACTTGGTGGCACGCGTGATCTTGCCGTGAGCTACGGTCGAGTGCTCGTGTTGGCGACACTCCATGAGTGGCGAAGCGGGTTCCTCGAGAGGCTCGAGTGGTTGACCGATGTATCGATCGCGCGGGATGGGTCAGAGCAACGCGTGGCGTTGCGGGCACAACCGCGGCGCTCCTTTGAGTTTGATGTGCTCGAGTATGGAAATCGCGGTGCGCTCGATCTGCTGCTTAACGCCTGGCAGTCACGGGTATATGCCGTACCGGTATGGACAGATAAATCGCGCCTATCTGCGCCCCTGAGTGCAGGGGCGACCAGCATTGCGACCAGTACGACGGATCTCGACTATCACACCGGCGGACTCGTGGTGGTCGGCAATACGGCGGGCGCGACGGAAGCACTCGAGATTCTCTCTCTGACCGAAAGCAGCTTGGCGTTAAAGCGACCGGTCATCGGCAACTGGCCTGCAGGCGCATGGATCGCTCCCGCGCGACTTGCGCGGTTACCAGCCTCGCAGACCGTCACCCGGCCGACCGCTGCGATGTCGCAGGCGAAACTCCGATTTGACCTTGAGGATCTCGTGCTACCGGTAACCGCGGCAAGTTCCCCCGTGCAGTACCGCGGCTATGACACCTTACTTCACTACCCCAATAGGGTGGAGGACGTAACGGTGGAGTACCAGCGGCTTACCGATGTGCTCGACTATCAAACCGGCACGCCGATTGTGACGGACGCGCCAAATAGACCCTTCATCGTTCGCCAGTACGAGTTCCTGTTAGTCGACCGAAGCGATATCACGACGATGCGCCGCTGGCTCCTTGCACGTGGGGGGCGGCAGGTGCCGGTGTGGGTGCCGACATGGGAGCGGGGAGTGGAGGTCGTGGCCGCATTTACCTCAGACGCGACAGAGATTTTGGTTGAATCGCGCGGCTTCTCAACCTACTACGCGGCAATGCCCGGTCGGCAAGATATCGCCTTTCTACATAACGACGGGTCGTGGACGCTACGCCAGATCAGCGCGTTCGAGTACGTGGATGGTGTCGTCGAGCGCATGCGCCTCAACGCTTCGCTTGGTCGGGCGGGCATGGCGGAGGATTTCAAGATCGTCTGTTTTTTAGAGCTCGCTCGGCTCGATAGCGACGCGATCGAGATTTTCTTCGAGACTGACAAAATCGCTCGTGTGAGCGTTCCGCTGCGGAGCGTGAGCGCGTGAGTTACGGAAGTCTCGAGGGGAGCATCCACGCGGGTAGTCCGGTGGAACTTTATAGATTCGCACTCGGCACCTCAGTCTGGCGTTACACCTCAGCGCAGAGCGTGATTTCCCGTGGCGGTGAGAGCTACATGCCGGCCCCGATTCGTCGCTCCGAAATTGAGCAGACGCAGGAGTTCGGGCGCGCGATGCTCACGATTGATGCCGCGCTGACCCTCGACGTTGCCGAAGCATTCATCTCAACTCCGCCTGATGGCGTGCTCTCGCTGACAATTTTTCGCGGTCACCTTGGCGATCTGGATAACGAGATCATCACTTGGTGGAAGGGGCGCGTAGTGACCGTGATATTCGGCAACGCCACCGCGACCTTACGGTGCGAGCCGATTTTTACCACCCTCAAGCGATCAGGTCGTCGAGCAAACTATCAGCTCAACTGCCGACATCCGCTCTACCACGCCGGTTGCAAGGTCAATGCAGCCGATTACAAATCAACCGGCTTCGTTGAGAACGTCGTCGGCCTTGAGGTGACATCGTCCGTCGTGCTCGCAAAGCCAAGCGGATGGTTCGTCGGTGGACGATTTGCTGCCGCCGGTGCGCAACGTTTGATCATTTCAAGTTCAGGAAACGCGATCACACTCTCCGCACCGATCCCGTCGCTCGTCTCTGGTGTCGCTTTTGAGGCGTATCCGGGGTGCGATCACACGCTCGCCACCTGCACGGCAAAGTTTAATAACCATCTTAACTTCGGCGGCTTCCCGTATATCCCTGTCAAAAATCCCTTCGCTGGGGATGCACTCGTCTGAGGCTTTTCGATGTGGCAGCAGCTCATTGTGTGGGTCATCACAACCGCGCTCTCCTCACTGCTTGCCCCTCGCCCAAAAGCCACCACTCCCAAGCCCGGTGACGTGGAAGCACCAATTGCCGCCACCGACAGCCCGATTCCGGTGCTCTTTGGCACCCGAATGATCAAACAACCGAACTGCGTGTGGTTTGGTGACGTTCGAACGACCCCGATCAAGAGCTCCGGAGGAGGCAAGAAGTGATCGCAACCCATCAGGACGCGAAGGCGCTCGGGTACTGCAACGCGGGGATGCGTCTGTGGTTTCCGCGGGAAGGGGTGACCTTCGAGATGTTTCGTCTTCAAGGCGTATCAACCGCATGGTTACGCTTGACCGGGGACGCGATGGCGATTCGATTTGCTGAGTTTGTCGAGCGTCGTAGCGACGAGCAGGTGAGCGATGGGGAGTAAAGGCGGCAGTGTGACCGTCGGCTACCGCTATTACGCCGGCATGCACTTGGCGCTCTGTCATGGCCCAATCGACTCGCTGAATAAGATCGTCGTCGGTGAGCGCGTCGCGTGGTCGGGCGCTCAGACAAGCAGTGGCCAGATCACGATCAACCAGCCTGAGCTATTTGGAGGCGATGATCGCGAGGGTGGCATCGTCGGCGCGGTGGATTTGGTGATGGGGGATCCCGCCGATGGGCAGAACGATTACCTGATCGAAAAACTCGGGTCGACGGTGCCTGCCTTTCGCGGCGTGGTCTCGCTTGTTTTACGACAGCCTCAGCTCTCTGCGCTGAATCCCTACATCAAGCCGTGGAGCGCAGAACTCACAAGAATCATTCGAAGATCCGATGGTTCACCCCAGTGGTACTCGACCAACGCGGCGATTAACGGCGATATGAATCCTGCGCACGTGATTCATGAGTGTTTGACGGATCGCGTATGGGGCCGCGGGTATGGGCTCTCAGATATTGATGATGCTTCTTTTCGCGCCGCAGCCGACACCTTATACGCGGAAGGGTTTGGCATCTCATTGCTCTGGGATCAGTCCCAAGACATCGACGCGCTGATCGAGCGTGTGCTGCAGCATATCGACGGATCCTTATACGCCAGCCCGCGAACGGGGCTCTTCATATTGAGGCTCACCCGCGATGATTACACTGTCGCAGCCATCCCTGTGCTCAATGAGTCCAATATTCTTGCTCTGGAGTCCTTTGAGCGAACGCTGCCGGAGGAGCTCGTCAACCAAGTCACGCTGTCGTATCACGACCGCGAAACCGACAAGAGCGTGTCAATTTCCGTCCAAGACATCGCGGGCATAGAGCGCAACTTCGGCGAGGTCAAAGATGCAAAGGTGAGTTATGAGGGCGTGACGAATGGCGCTTTGGCGGCACGCCTCGCGATGCGCGATCTGCGGCAGCTCTCATCAACGCTTGCGAAGGTGACGCTCGTTGCGAACCGCGCAGCGGCCTCGCTCAATATTGGTGATGTTTTCACACTCACGTGGCCCGAATTGCAGATCCAGCAGATCGTCTGTCGTGTTGTACAGATCAGCTTCGGGACGCTCACCGACGGTCGTGTGCGTATCACCTGTATCGAGGACGTATTTGGATTGCCGCAGGCGGTGTATTTCTCGCCAGCGACGAGCGGCTGGATCGATCCCCGGCAGGCACCCGTCGCGGCACCGAATGCTGCGGTAGGGGAGTTGCCCTACTGGACCATTATCCGAGAGATCACAGGAGACTCGACGACGGCGCAGAGCGAAATCGATCCTATGGGCGGTGTGCTCGCGGTGTATTCACCGCGGCCCTCCAGTGCTGCTATCAACTACACCTTAATGAGCCGACAGGGGGCGGCGGCATTCTCTAAGGTGGGCGTCGGCGACTTTGCGCCGACGGGTGTCTTGGTTGGCTCAATCGGTCAAACAGAAACGGCGATCTCGCTTGCCGATCGAGTAGATCTGGATCTGGTGGCTCTCAATACCTACGCGCTGATCGATCAAGAGTTGGTGGCGGTGAAAACGATCAACGCCAGCACCGGTGCCGTGACGGTCGATCGCGGCGTACTCGATACCGTGCCGGCGGCCCATGCAGCCGGTGCGCGAATGACCTTCATCGAGGGCGCGCAGTTTTTCACGAACACTCAGTATCTCGAGGGCGAAAGCCTGCAAGCCAAGGTGCTGCCCTCGACGGGGATCGGAACCTTCGCAGAAGGGTCTGCGACGGCCTTGAACTACACGTTCGCCAAGCGGCAGATCCGGCCGTATCCACCGGGACGAATTCGGGTAAATGACTCGGATTACAGCCTGAGCTTCATTACCGGAGCCGTGACCGTGTCTTGGGCTCATCGAAGCCGCTTGCTGCAGACGGCGTACCTCGTGACGCAAAGCGAAGCGAATATTGGCCCGGAAGCGGGCACGACTTACACCGTGAGGATCTACGGCGAGGCGGGGAGTCTGCGGCATACGGAGAATGGCCTAACCGGTACAAGTTGGACCTATCCGATTGCCACCGAGGTCAGCGAGAGCGGTCTTGGACGCCCGAACGAGTCGCTTCTGATCAAGATCGAGGCGGTGCGCGACGGCCACACGAGTTGGCAGGCGCAGCAAATCGCGATCCCGGAGTGTCGTGGCTACGGGATGTTTTACGGCGCAACGTACGGAGAGTGAGATGGCAGCATCAACAGGTCCTAATCTCGGCGTGAGTTATGGCTGGACCTTTCGAGAGTCCGGTTGGAGCGGCGGTATGGACGCCAACCTAAAGCTACTGGATGCGATCCTGCAGCTCTCCGTGAAATCGCGCGCATTAGCGACGCCCCCAGCATCTCCGGCTAACGGAGATCGGTACATCGTCGCCGCAAGTCCTACCGGCGCATGGGCTGGTAAGGCGGGGCAGGTCGCCGTTCGCATCGAGGCTACATGGTCATTCTTCGTTCCAAAAGTTGGCTGGACAGCCTTCATCGAGGACGAAAACGTGCTCAGCGCTTACAAGAGTACCGGCTGGAGCACTGGTATCGCGATCTAAGCATTTTCAGGAAATCGTTTTGTTGAACCCGCCCTCGAGGCGGGTTTTTATTTTTGGGAGACAGTGCATGAACGATGTTCAGATTCGTCCTCGCGACGATAGTCCGCTCGTACTGCGTGCCGAGGATCTCGATGAGCTGCTCGCCCGTGCCGCACAGCGCGGTGCAGAGCATGCGCTCGCTTCGCTTGGCTTGGAGAACGGGCACGCTGCGGAAGACATTCGCGATCTGCGGAGCCTCATTGACTCGTGGCGCGAGGCGCGTCGTACCGCGTGGCAGACGGTGATCAAGGTGGTGACGACGGGCATTTTGGCGGCGCTTCTGGTGGGTGCAGCGATCAAGTTTCGTCTGATGGGTCAGCCACAATGATCGAGACACTCCTGGGCGGTGCATTAGGGGGTGCTTTTCGCCTGGCGCCGGAGGTGCTCAAGTGGCTCGATCGAAAGGGCGAGCGAGGGCATGAACTTGCGATGCAGGACAAAGCGCTTGAGTTCGAGAGGCTTCGCGGGGCTCAGCGAATGGCGGAGATCGGCGCAGGAGCCGACGCGGCGTGGAATACGGGCGCGCTTGAGGCTCTCAAAGAGTCGATTGCTGGTCAGAGTCGCCGAAGTGGCGTCAGATGGGCCGACGCGCTCTCCGCAAGCGTCCGACCGGTGATTACCTACTGGTTTATGGGTCTGTATTGCGCGGCAAAAACAGCCGCCTTTATGGTGGTCGTGTCGGCCGGCGCAAGTTGGTCAGAGGCAATACCAGCCGCGTGGACAGATGCCGATCAGGCGCTTTGGGCGGGCGTACTGAATTTCTGGTTCCTAGGTCGCGTCTTCGATCGTGTTCGGCCGTGATTGCTGTTCCGCGCGAGGCCATAGAACTCGCAAAACGATTTGAGGGATTTCACCGTGTACCCCGGTCCGATCCCGGCAGGGCGCATCCGTATGTTTGTCCGGCAGGATATTGGACGATCGGCTACGGCCGGCTGTGTAGGCCCGATCACCGGCCAATCACTGAAGCAGAGGCGGTCGTGTTCCTTGAGCAGGATCTACAAGCGGCCCTTCGCGCGACGCTTCGATACTGCCCTGTACTTGCCTCCGAGTCAGATGGGCGTTTGGCAGCGGTCGTCGACTTCACGTTCAACCTCGGCGCAGGGCGGCTGCAAACGTCGACGCTGCGGCGTCGGGTGAACCAGAGGGACTGGGCCGCCGCCAGCACGGAGCTGCGGCGCTGGGTTTACGGAGGAGGCCG
>JACCEB010357386.1_pt1 | contig 27700 bp, 26 predicted proteins | sample 7454761 | NCBI WGS metagenome assembly JACCEB01 (sample SAMN15323454, study PRJNA562643) | freshwater metagenome | isolation source: river surface water | place: USA:Blue River Watershed | collected 2017-08-18
ATTATTAGACAGTTTGATAATAGACCTATTTATTTTATTACAATGGAATATTTAATGAAAGTTCCTGGATTAGGAATATTAGCAACAAACCATATTTTGTTAGATTATAATAAAAATAATAATTTTAGAGAAAATTGTATGAGAGCAATTAAAAATATAGATGATGGTATTATAATTATTATGCCAGAAGGTCATCTTAGAAGACCTATTCATATTGAGGAATCAAACAAATTTTGTAAAGAAAATAATTATCCTTTACTAAAACACACTTGTTTTCCCAAAATAAAAGGACTTTATACTATTATAGAAATTCTTAAAGAACAGAACAAATTAGGTAATATATTAGATTTTACAATTTATATGGAACATTTTAAACCAGAAAATACTGATAAAGAAATTATTAAAACATTTATAAATAATAAACTTGGTGATACATTTATTAATATTAATGTTCATCAATTAAATGAATCTTTTATTAATAATTATGATAATTTCAAAAAATGGTTTATTCCTTTATGGTATAAAAAAGAAGAAGAATTAGATTATATTATTAATACTAATATTAATAATAAATCTAAATTAGTTAATGAATATAAATTATATGAATACAAATTAAAATCAAAATTTATTATTTATTTTATTATTACATTTTTAATCTTATTATTTTTTATTAATAATACTAATTGGATTTATATTCCTATAGCTATTATATCATCAGTAATATTTGCAGATTTAAGTTATAATAGAATTAAACATATTAAATAAAATTAATCAAATATATTTTGATTATTTTCACGCATATAATTTATTAATCTTGATATAGATGATTGCATAGATGGAATAAAAATATTAGATTTATTCAAAAAATAAATATCTATTAATGTATTTAATATTAATATGTATTTATTATCATTATTATAATGAATTGGCTTACCATTTGCATTTATAGGTTTTGTATATTGATAAATAGTATGATTAGGAAATGCTTTTTTTAATTGTTCATATGCTTTATAATCATCTGTTGCCAAATATATTTTAGTATAATTTGAATATTTTCTAATTTCTATTATTAATTGATCTATATTATTTTTAATATCTGTATTTCTAAAATGAACTCCTAAATAATTTTCTATGTTTGAATGTTCTTTTATAATATTTATTATATTCTCTTTAACTTTTATAAATCTAACTAATCCTGGATAACTATTACAACCAGGGCCTGCATACATTTTAACTTGTTGATGGTTAGGATAGCCATCTAGTGATACCCTTAATCTAATATTATTTAATAAATAAATATGAGTATTATTATTTAGCCCTCTATCAACTTCTATATTTGGATAATCACGAATAGTATTCATATTTAATCTATTAAATTTTACATTTGGTTCTATACAATCATAATTTTCACTATATTGTAATCCATTTGTATTACGTAATTCAAAAAAATCACTTAAATAATGATTATAACATTTATGACTTTTAACATCTATTATCAATTTATGATTATTTTTTATTGACCATAATATACAATGCACTAAACCACATAACATATGAATTAAGCCTCCTGTTCCCTTATAAATGCAATATTTCATTTTATTATTAATAATAATAAAATAAAAAATATTCAACGATATAATATTAATCTTTACTAAATGTTGGTAAATCTTCGGGCATAATCTCTGGAAAGAGTTTTGTCGTATAAATTGCTGCTAGTTTGTAATAAACCTTCTCACATTTGTATAATGTTGTTATAAATTTAATAACATTCTCATCAGTTTTCTTAATACGTATCCAGTTAAGCATTAATTTACGACAGCGAATAAAACTTTCAAATGTTGAAATATCAATTGTCTTAATAAAATTATATACATCTTTCATTTTTAGAAAATTTTCATTTTCTTGAGATTTTGCTTTGTTACTAAAGAATACACCACGAAGATGAAACATCATATCCTTATATTCACGGGGAAGAATTTTATACAAGTCTTTATTATTATGATTTCCATTATCATTCCACAGTAAATAAAATAGTTTATGGAGTTCAGATGTAATTACCTTAAATAAAGCATCAATCATACCCATTGTATCAAATGATTCGGTTGTATTCATGGGATTTACAATCTTCTTAAATACACTCTTATTATCATTGGTAAAGAAATTCTTTAATGAATTATTTTGATATAATGTAATAAATCCACGAAACATATTCTTATCACTACCAATTGACTTGTGAAATTTATACGAAGCTGATTGCAGTTTTAATACCTGATTATTCACTTTAATTACTAAACCTTCAATGTCTGGAGATTGCATCACATTATCATCTGATAATTTTGAAATAAATTTTTGTGCTGTTTCTTCGTCAATAATTGTTGGTAAAATAATACTTTCTGATGCAAAACTACTATCAACATCTGTTGGTTTAACCTCTTCTTGAGTTGATTGAGTGCGAGCAAAAATAAAGCACAGTTTCTTGTAGTCTTTACCAAACATAGATTCATAATCAACAATATTTTCATTTTTGTGGTGAATAAGAACAAAATGGTATGTGTATTCGGGATTAAGTTGAGAACAGAATTCATTGATTGTTTTATTATCTTGGCTTAATACTTCCATAAACATTTTAAATTGACCACCAGATTCATCAGTATTAATTTCTGTATTTGCACTGGAGATTTTAAGAATATTCTTACGGGAAGCAAGAAACCATTCATTATTATGATTAAATACACTCATAAATGAACCTTCGTAACAAACATAGGTTGTCTTTTCTTTGTCCTTATTACGGTAAAGAAATTGAATAGCATCTGTATTATAAAGAGGTGTATTACATGTATAGCATAAAACATTATATTTATCATCCATAATAACTGAACGAGATGCAGACTCAAGAGTAGTCTTGTGCTTACTATCATATTTATTGTAATAAATCGTCATGCCAGGATATTCCTTGGTCATAATATTGTAATTTTGATATAAATATTTATTAACATTATCAGTATTCTTAAGATTCTTAATATAATGAGAGAGTATGTATTGAGGGGTTACCATTTATAATTATATATAAATTAATCTTTATATATAAATAAACCAGTTAGTTTTTAGACATTTGGATAAGTATTGATTGTGTATTTTTATTATCTTCCAGGTGATGCACGTAATACAGGTGGAACATTTACTATTTTTTTATCAGAACCAGAAACAATAGTAGTACCAGCTGTAGGACTTGGACCCATTATTGCGTAACCTTGTGCATCATTACCAGTTGGACCAACATTAACATATGTAGGAGGAGGAGTACCGCCATATTGTGCATAGATTTCGTTTTTGAGGAGAGCATATTTGTGTTTATATTTATAATATAAATATTTATATGTTTTATAGGTTTTATCTGACATTATATATATTACTGACATAAAAAAAATAATTGGAAATCATAATAAATTTCATCTATTCTATGCGCAACTTCAAAAAATATATCTATATCTAAATCATTAAAATCATTTCCTTCTAATCTATTACGATATAATGCATATTCATAAAATTGACTATCTTTATATTTTTTATTTTTATAATCTACTCTAATAACTACATAAGAATGTTCAAAATAAAACGATAATCTAAAAATACAATTATCTGATTCGTGTTGTTTTGTTAATTCTGGTTTATTTTTTAAATGTTTTATATATAAATTATATTCGTCTTCATAAATTGGCTTGTCTTCTAATTCTAATATATAATTATCAAATTGTTTTATAAATGTTAATATTTCTTGATCAGCAATGAAATGCACTGTTTTTTTTGTTAATGTAAAACTATCATATGTATTTTTATTATAACCAAATAGATAGAATTCAACAACATCATATTCTTCATCCAAATAAACATTCAAATAAAAATAAATAACTTTTATTTTTATTTGATTATTTTCATATTTACCATAAAATATTTCTCTTATATTTTCTCTTTTATTACGTCTGCTAAATTCAGTATATCCATCTTCCCTTATAGTTGGATAACAACACCAACTTAGTGGTCTCATTATACCTTTGTTATAATCTGGGTTATAGGTTTCTATAAAATTCGAAAAGAAATCAGGAGTAATCATTTATTATATTAATTATATAATTATTTTTAATATTTTCAATTTTTATGGGTAATTGCATTTCAATAACTGTTAATATTCGCAAAGTGAATTAGTAATAAATATCCTTCATGTTTAAGGCCAAATCATTTTATTGAGGTCCTCGTGATACTGTTGGTACCTGTGATGATGGTGATGCACGTAATACAGGTGGTTTATTTGAAGCAGCTATTGCAGCAGCTTGAGCGGCAGTTGGAGGCGCTCCAGGCATATTAGTGTCATAAGCTAAATTTTTACTAGGATCGATTACTGTTGGTGGAGGATTACCACCATATTGTGCATAGATTTCGTTTTTGAGAAGAGCATATTTGTGTTTATATTTTAAATATTTTTTATAGTATTTTTCTGACATTATATATTATACATAGAAAATTTTATTAAAAAAATATTTATATATCATCTATATCAATATCACTTGAATCTGCTTCAGACTCATTATGATCATGATCATTATTATCATTAATATTATTATTATTAATAATTTGAATTTCTGGAAATTCATAATCATTTATATGTCCATAAGCAACAATATTAAAAGATTCATTTGAATCTTCAGAATTATATTTATCACAAAGAATAATCATATCTGTTTTATCAATACACGCAGGTTTTGATAAATCCAGAGAAACATATTCATTATTAATATTATTAATTTTAGCATCAAGTGAATTAGTTCCAATAATAACAATCATACTTTGATTTTTATGTGGATACCATTCATGAGAACCAAAATTAACACGGTCATACTTAATAGTAACATTATAATAAACTTCAGGCAAGAAACCCTTTAGTCCAATTACATTACCAATCATATTGTCATTCTTACAATAAAATGCATCAATGTCGGTTCCAATTCCAATTAGTCCCCCTGGATTAATAATATCTAATTCTGTTGTTTCAGACTTTAGACTATTAATTGTAGTTATATGTGGTTTATGAGACAAAGAACCGTCTGGCTTACGACCAACTATACCTGGACGAATCTCAATAGTGTCTCCAACTTTAAATTTACCACTAATTAAACTACCGCCTAATACACCACCTTGAATATCATTATAATCAATATTAACTTTATTAATATCAAAAGAACGCGAAATTAAAAATAATGGATTTGAATTAATTTTATGACTTATGTCTGGTCCCATATATTTCATAATATTTTCTAATAACAAATCAACACCAATCCCATGATTCATACAAACAGGAATAATTGCTTTTGGTTCAATATCATATTTTTTTAATAATTCAACTAATTCACTAAATCTTTTTTGTGCGATTGGTTTTTTTACTAAATCTAATTTATTTAATAATACAATAATATTCTTTAATCCAGACATTTTAATAGCCATAATATGTTGAATTAATTGAGGTTTAGTATCTAATGGTTCAGCGGCAGAAACAACCAAAATAATACCATCCATCAATTTAATACAACTCATCATAGTTACGATTAATTGATAATGTCCAGGACAATCAATAAATGATATATGATGAACTAATTCATCATTAGAACCCTGATTATTATATTTACCTTCTGATTTATAGATTTTTAAATTAGCATATCCTGGCTTAATAGTAATATTACGCTTTAATTCATTACTATGCCGCTGGGTTTTTACACCAGTTAAACTATATACAGTGGTTGATTTGCCATCAGACACACTGCCTAACATACCAATATTGACAATAGGTTGATTTTCCATTAATATATTAATTATTATTCTTTTTAATTAATTTAATCAATTTTTATGGCTTTATGAAATTTTTATGGGAGCGCGAAGCGCTGGAAAAATAAAATCAATATTATAGTAATAATGCGCTCAAGAGAGTATAAAAATAATTTATATTTAGATGATTATTCTAATGAAGATAATATTGATTTACCAGAATTAATTCAATATAAAAAAACAAAACAAATAGAAAATGAACCTAAACCTAGTATTGATTTAAAACCAGAGATTAATTCAAAAGGAGAAAAAGTTGTTGTTTTTAGTATTAATATCCCAATAAAAAATAAAAAAAATTTATTAAAAATCGATATACTTATTAATGATAATATGTATAAAGATATAGGAAAACATTTTTCATAATATTAACAAAAGTTAAAATATTTAAAATATTAATATAATTATATTAATATTATGAATAACAAATTACCTAAAAAAGAATATAAATTATTAAAAAAACAAGCGCAATTTATATCCAATGAATTAATTTTTTTAAAAGAATATATTCAAGATATGTCTAATAATTTAATTAATTTACATAAACTTAAAATTTATGAAAATGTAAATTGTGGTTATAGTGTATATTTTAATGAATTAATTAAAATAAAATCAAGTATTGAACATATTCCTGATATAATTAATGTTAATTATATTAAAACCAAATATAAATCAATTGATGAGATTATTAATATTATCAATGAAGTAAAAAATAATTTAATATATTTATCTTATAAAATCTCTCCTAGTGATATTAGAAATATTTTTTATTTATTTTTAGGTCCATTTTGGTATTCACTGTTTAATAAAGATGATTATAATAGTTTAAGTTTATTCGGTAGATTGTTTAATCCTACAAATGTATGTGATTCATTTTATCATAGTAATATAAATATTTCAACTGTTAATTTATTCCCAAAGAGAAATCCATTAAATCCAGAATCATTAAATACATTAGTAGATGACAATATAAAAACAACATCAATTGTTTTAAATGATATGAATTCATTTCCCCAATTTATAAGAACATTAACTGAATTTATTAATATGGAAAAACTAACTATGTCTAATGAAAGAAATAATAGTTTTGATTTTGATAAATTAAAAGATAATTTTAAAAATTCTAATATTATTTTCACAAAAACACTTAATAATTCTTCGATGATTGAGGAAAAGAATGGAATCACAATTGTATTTAAATTTAATATTCATAATGGAACTCTTACTAAATATATTGCATTACAAGGTATTGTTAAAGATGATATGATTGATATTTATAAAAATAATAATATTATTAGTAAAAAATATGAATCAATTAAAAAATATATTAATTCTATAGTTTCTACAATACCAAAACAATTTATTGATAATTTTTTAATGACATTGAATATAAGAGACATTTTATTAAATAATAATGAAGAGATTAACAAAATGCTTTCAAAAAGATATAATGATTTAACTAATTTTAAAACATTACAATTAGGACAATTAATTAGTGAATATTTATTTTCTAGTAAATATAGAAAGTATGAAATATTATTGTGTTTTTTAAGTAGTGAAGAATATGATAGAAAACTTGCTTATTTATTATATGATGTTCTTAAAATGAAAGATAAAAAAGATATTTCCAATGAAATCTATAATTCTTTACCTACATATTTTAAAGTATTATTAGATGAAGTAGAAAAGGTAGTTACTAATGAAGAAGAAAGTTTAACAAAGAATCATGTAGGAGATTTAAGTTATGAAAGAAGAATTAATATGTTAAAACTACCGAGTAATATTAAAGATAAAGCAATTGAAAAATTAAAATCAATGAAAGGTAATTTCCAAGGCGATAACAAAGCACAGTCATGGTTAGATGGATTTCTTAAAATACCATTTAATAATTATAAAAATAATAAAATTATGGATTTTAAAAAGAATTTTATTAAAAAAATAAATAATAATATTTATTCTTGTGAAGAAATTACCAAATATATTAATAATTCATTAGATTTAAAATCAGAATGGGACACTTATAATATTGAAAAATCAAATTATCTTAAAAATGTTCATAAATATTTAGATGAAGCAGTTTATGGACATAAAGATGCTAAATTGCAATTAGAAAGATTATTTGCACAATGGATTAATGGAGAAACTAAAGGTGCTATTATTGGATTATGTGGCCCACCCGGAACAGGTAAAACTTCTTTAGCTAAGAATGGTCTATCTAAATGTTTAATTGATGATAATAATAATCCAAGACCATTTGGTTTCTTACCAATTGGAGGTTCAGTAAATGGTTCTACATTAGTTGGTCATAATTTTACTTATGTTGGGTCTAGCTGGGGTCGTATAGTTGATATTTTAATATCAACACAATGTATGAATCCAATCATTTTCATTGATGAAGTTGATAAAATAAGTAACACTGAATATGGAAAAGAAATCACAGCAGTATTAACACATTTAACAGATTTGACACAAAATGATAGTTTTGAAGATAAATATTTTAGTGGTATTCCATTAGATTTATCAAAAGCATTAATAGTATTTTCATTTAATGATATAGATTTAATTGACCCTATTTTAAGAGACCGTATTACAGTTATTGAAACCAAGCCATATAATTTACCTGAAAAGATTCAAATTATAAATAAATATATGCTTCCTGAAATATTTAAAGATGTTGGTTTTAGTAATAATGAGATTATTTTTTCTGATAGTATTATTACTTATTTGATAGAAACATACACTAATGAAGCTGGTGTAAGAAAGATTAAAGAAAAACTATTAGAGATTGTTAGAGATATTAATTTAAATATAATTCATAATAATAATAATTATTCTTTACCTTTTACTGTAACAAAAGAATATGTTGATGATTTATTTAAAAATAAACCAAAGATGAGAATAAATATGATTCATAAAAATCCAGAAATAGGTTTAGTAAATGGACTTTATGCGACAACATCTGGAATCGGTGGTTTAACAGTTATCCAAGTTATGAAATATCCATCTGATAAAATGTTAGATTTAACATTAACTGGACAACAAGGAGATGTTATGAAAGAATCTGTAACTTATGCTTTAAGAATTGCTTATAATATGCTAACTGAAGATGAAAAGAATAAAATATTGGAGGATTCTTATAATAAAAAGAATTTTGGTTTATTAGTTCATACACCAGAAGCAGCAACCAAGAAAGATGGACCGTCTGCGGGTGCTGCCATGACACTTGCAATTTACTCTGTATTAACAGGTAAAAAAATTAGAAATGATATTGCTATGACAGGAGAAATTGATTTATGTAAAAATGTTCGAGCAATTGGTGGATTACATGCGAAATTAACAGGAGCAAAGGCAGCTGGAGTAAAATTAGCTTTAATACCTAAAGAAAATGAAAATGATTTAAAAATTTTAAGAAATGAAAATATATCTCCAGAGGATAATGAATTTAAAGTTGAACTAATAGAATATTTTGATGATATAATTAAATGGGTATAAATATTACCCAAAACTGTTAATATTCAAAATTTCCATAGAAATCAACCTTTGGTTATAATATCACATAACACAAATTAATATAATTATAATATATATTTTATAATATATATTATATGTCTGATATTGTATTTATTGGAACACAAAACTCTAAATTAACTGCTAGTAATATAGACATAAATGGAAACAAATACTTTGGTATTGTTGATGATAATAACAACTGTATATTAACAAAAAATTCTGATAATTCAGGAAATAGTATTTTATTAGGTAGTAATATAGTTATAAAACAAATAGAAATAGGTGAAGATGATAAAATTTATTTAAGATGTATAAAAAATAATATAAATGATATTACTATAGGAGGTAAATCATATGGTTCTTCTATTAGTGTAAATCCTTTTATTATATTAAATCCAGATATGTCAATTAACACATTTACCCACATTGATGGTGTTATATCATTCTATGTATCGAATAATATTATATATTTTTTATTATTTATGGATAACTTAAAAATTAATATAATTGAAATAATTAATTATACTTTTCAAAATAATCCTGGTCAATATGGGTATTATTTATTAAATTTAAATCTTAATAATAAACCTGAGTCTAAATTAACGACTCTTTATATAGGTGGTAATGAATTAGTTGGTTTATTTGATAATGTATATATAAGTTCATATTCATTAATAGTAACAGGTAGAATATCTAAGCCAGTCAAAATAAATTTTGAGAATAAAACTCTTGATTTATCAAATGATTATGGTGAAGGTATATCATTAGTATTAAATTTAAGTATAGAGTATAATAAAATTATATATATTAGTCATGATATCATAACAGGTGTTTATATAAATAAAGTTTTAGCAACATATGCAGAAACTAATATAAATTTAATGTGTGATATATTATCAGATTATGTTTATGTTAAAACACTTTTTATATCAATTACTATTAACAAAAACAATGTTTCTTATCCAGTGAAAAAGGGTATTTTAAAATTAAATCCTTCACTTGATGAGTTATCAGTTGTATGTATAGCTCAATCAGATATTGAAATTCCTTTTTATATGAATAGAAATTTAGATAATAATGAAGATATATATTGTGTTACACAAACAGATAATGATGGTAATATTATTATAAATAATGATGTATATAAAACAAATAAATTAAGACAACTTATTATAAAATTTGATTATAATGGTAAATTTAAATGGATTAAAGAATTAAAGGCAACTCCTGTTAATAATGATTTAGTTAATAACATTATTTCATATAATGGAACTATTTATCTATTCGGCACTGCAAATAATGGTTCAATGTCTTTAGGTAATATAAGCTATACAAATGCAGAAAATCAAAATAAAGTATATTCACTTGAATTTACTAATAGAGAACAATTTACTAATTTAACTTCAGAAAGTGAATTTACTCCTACAGAAACATTGGATTTAATTACTATAACTAAAAATAAACCTATTGACAATCCTAATAAACCTAGTAATAAAACTGGTATAATTATTGGAGCAACTGTTGGAGGTATATTATTAGTAATATTAATTTTAGTATTATTATACTTACATTTTAATAGAAAGATATTTTAAATATATATATAAAGATTATTTATATAGTAAATATAAAATATACTAATATGGAGTCAATAAATCTATATAAACTTAAACATGATATTCAGTGTGTTGTATTAGAAAATGATATAATTCAAAATATATTAGATTGTTATGTTAAATCTAATATAAAAATGATAAAAACTACAAAAAAACAAGTAAATGTAATGAAAACAAATAAAATTCAAGCAAAGAAAGATTTAAATGAAAATAAATTAATTATGATCATGAATAAATTATCAAATGATAATATAAATGAATTAGTCGCAGAATATATAAGTAATATTAATTTAGAAGACCAAGTTGAAAAATATAATGTAATATTAACAGAAATTTTCAATAAAATGATAAAAGATATTAAATTTATTGAAAATTATGTTAATTTTGCAATTAAAATTTTTGCAATTGAATATAAAAGATTAAACATTTATCCTACAATATTTATTGATTTAATTAAAGATACACTAAATGAATCTGATGATGAAAATATTCGGAACGCTTGTTATGATATAATAAAACAATTACAAAAAACTGGATTTTTTCATGATAATATATTATTATTTATTTCTAAAAATTTATTTATGTATGAATCAAATTATATTGATATATATAATTGGTTTTCATCATTCCCAAAAGAATATATTTATAAATATAAAGATGATATAATGAATATATTAAGCAAAATAACTGATAATAGAGAAAAGATTTTAATATCAAGTCTATTAGAAGAAACTGCAAATATTGATAATTTAGATATTCTAGATGAAGAGGATAACGATGAATTTAAAACATTAATAAATAATATTTTAGAGGAATATAATTTTATTAAATCTGTAGATGAGGTAGAAGAGTTCATAAAAACTGATTGCAATGATATTAATAAAAAGAATATATTTTGCAGAGAGTTTATTGAATTTAATATAAATAATGTATCTACAATTGATATGACATTAATTGATACATTAATAAAAAATAAAGTATTATTTAAGAGTAATATAAGTAAAGGTTTAGTATTATATTTAGCAAATAATCAAATATCTAAATCTGATGAACGACATGATAAAATAATAGATATCTTAAAATATTTGAAAACAAATAATATTACAAAGAATATTGAACATATATTCAAAAAGTTTAGAGTTAAACTATTTTATGATAATTAAAAAAATTATTTGTTGTTATGTGCTATTCATAACCTTCGGTTTATTTGCAGTATGCAAACAAATATCCTAATCTTCGATTGGGATTATTATAATATTCGCAATCTACCCATTTGTTGTAAGATTTAAAAATGGATATTAAACTCATGACGGTTAGAGATAATTCAAAAATAAAGTCTTATTTTTGCAATTTTCTGTATATAGATACAAAACAAGCAGATAGTTGAACCATATTATCAATTAAATTTACTTTAATATAATATTCACTTAATATTTTATATATTTCAATAAAATCTTCAGATTCTTTTTCATTCTCAATATATTTCATAAATGTTAATATAATATCATTAGCACTATATCCAGAATCATATAATATTTTAGTATTTTTTAATACTTCATTTAATTTTTTTTCATAACAATTTTTTATAATTTCTTTTATTAGATGAATTTTGGGAATATCAATTATATTCTCTACAGTTGATTCATCTAATTTATTATACATATATTTAATACATTCCAAGTTATTTATACATTGTCTAATATCAAAATTAGAATTAAATAATAATGTATCAATTCCTTTATTATTATATTCTATATTTTCAGCTTCACATATATCTTTAATTTTACTTTTAAGATTATCTTTTGATATTCTAGAAAAATATAAAATCATACAACGAGATTGGATTGATTCATTTATTTTAAATCCTTCATTACAAATAAAAACAAAACGAGTTGTTTCATTAAATTCTGCAATAATATTATTTAATAAATTTTGCGCCTTCGGCGTAATACTATCTGCTTCATCTAATATAACTATTTTATAATTATTTGTTTTCTTTTTACAAAATGGTAAAATAGTTTGTTGTATCATAGCTAAACCACGGTCGTCAGATGCATTCAATTCTAATACATTTGATGCATATATTTCAGGTCCATATATTTTTTTAGCTAAATATATAACAGTAGATGTTTTACCAGTGCTTGGTTCTCCAGTAATTATCATATTTGGAATTTGACCAGTTTTAACAATACTTTTTATTTTTTCTTTAATAAAATCATCAAATAATAGATCTTCAAAATTCTTTGGTCTATATTTCTCCACTAATGGTAATTTAATATTTTTATGTAATAATTCCATTAATATTAATAGTAGTATTATTATATTTCTAAATAAATAAAATATCAACTTTAATAATGGACAATAATGTAGTATTAACTATTTTCATTATATATATAGTTGTATTTATTATATATATAAAATCACCTGAACCAATATTTTTGGCACTTCCTGCATAAATTAAAAAGTAACTCATTTGTATTCTTTATTAAAACTATTTATTGTATGAATCTTTACTCCCAATTCTTTTGCTTTTGAAACTTTTCCTGTTCCATCTGTTATAACTGATTCATCCTTTACAATTAATATACTTGTATTTTTACTTACAGCGGATGAAATTTCACCTCCATTATTGATAATGAATTCTTCTAATCCCTTATCTCTAAATCCACTCATAACAATTTTCATTCCAGTAAATTTACCTGTCTTCACTTCTTTAACTTTCATATCAACACTAATATATTTTTTTATTTCATTATAAAATTCTACAAAATGTTTAAAATTTTGTGCAAATATAGTGCTGGTTTTTTCTTCCCAACCATCTAATATACGTAATGAATTAATAAATTCTTTTTCTGTATATTTATCATAGATTTCCATAATATTTGGATATTTTTCTAATACATCTTTTGCGCGTTCTTCGCCCATTCCACGGCCTAATTTATTAGATGCTTTCATGAGTAAAGATAATGGGATATTAGTTGTTGATTTTTGAATACTTTCAATAACATTTTCTGCAGATTTTTGTTTAAATCCTTCAATTTCTAATATATCAGAAACTTTCAATTTAAGAAAATCTAAAATTGTTTTATGACCTGCATTATATATTTTTTCAACTATCTTTTCTCCTAAACCCATTGTATTTATTGTGCTGAAAAAGTAATAAATATTTTTAATCTTAGTGTCATTAGTATCTTTTTTATTAATGAGATGAACACCGGACTCATTCCATTCACCTTCTGGTAAATCTACATGAACACCTTTAATAACTTTCTCAATCTTTGGAATAACATCATTACTACGAATAACTTCTACTTCTGCACCAATACCCAATTTATTATCAACAATAAATTTGGCATTATTACCTGTTACTCTTTTAATTGTTACACCACCAACATCTATAGGTTCAATAATTAATGTAGGCATAATAATATTATCTTTTGTTGTATTCCATTCAATATCAACTACTTTACTAATTGCTTTCTGATCATCTAATACATCCTTAAATGCCCAAGCATAATCTGGATTACCATCTATGTTAATTGGATGAACATCGTCATTTGTTATAATTATACCATCAATTATATATTTTGCTTTAGAACGACGTTTTACTAAATACTCTGATAATCGTTTGAATGTTAATTTATCTGTTACTTTATGATGAACTGTTCTAAATCCCATTTCTTTTATCATCTCAAATTGTTTAGATACACTATATACTGGGTCTATAATTTGATATAATACTAAATAAGTATCACGTGCTAGTTCTGGATTAATATTTTTACTATTTACTAAACCAGCAACTGCATTACGTGCATTTTTCATAGTTGAAATCCATTTGTTTTCAAATTTAGTTTTATTAATAATTAATTCACCTCGAAACGCAATAGAATCTGTATCAATTTTGTTTTTCTTTAAATAATCAAAAACTGTTTTGTAATCAGGTATATCCTTAATATATTTTAATAACATTGTAATATCCATTCCTTCTGTTGCTGTGCCTCGAGTATATAAGTTAATATTATTATCCTTATACATAAGTAATGCAGATACACCATCTAATTTATCACTCATAACATATGGAGGAGAATATTGCTTTGTCCAATTTTCTAATTTATTAGAAGGTGGTTTAATTTTATCCATACTACCTAAATAATAAGGCAAATTAACTTTATCTTTGCTTTTAATAGATGCTCCTATCATTTTTAATATTTTACTTTTTGGTGATTTTAATAATAAAAATTCTCGCAACATATCAAAAATAGAATCACTAATAACAGGTTCATCATTATAATATTTATCACTTGCATAAACAATTACTTTTTCTAAATTATCAATAGACAAATTTTGAATATAAGAGAAAATATCATTATTAGAGTTTAAATCATCTATAATTATATTATTAGATACCATTAATATATAATAATATAATATTTTTAAACCAAAGCTTATAATTAATCAATTTTTTGTTTTATTAACACATTGAATCATTTGGTTTCACAATAGTATTAACCCATAAATCTTCCATTGTATCGTATTTAAATGGCGCATCAGTTAAAAAAATTTTATCTGATTTTTGAATTGGTTGTAATCCAGCTTTTTTTCTTTTATCATTTATTTTATCAGAAATATGTTTTTCAATAAATGAGAGTGCTTCAAATGCCTTTACTGTCATATCTCCTGATTTTTTATTTCTGGTTTGTAAATCTAATAATGCAATTTTTAAATCTTGGACGCCTTGACGATTATTATTCATTTGTCTTTGTAATATAGATGCATCTGGTGCCACTACACCTGGTAATTCGGAAAAAAATGTTTTTTGAATATGAGCTATTAAATCAGAAAATGCTTTAAAATTTGTAAAAGAAAAACAAGAACCTCCTGGACTTGTTAGTTTATATGGACCACCGCCTTTTAATGATTTTCTAACTTTATTTCTACGACTGTATTTTTTGGAAATTTTATTTTTTTTAGAAACTTTGCGACTTACTTTTTTAGAAACTTTGCGACTATATTTTTTAGAAACTTTGCGAGTTGAAGATTTTGTTTTTACTTTATTTTTTTTAGATAATTTTTTCTTTATTAAAACCATAATATACAATTATTTATATTTTATTTTGTATCTTAATATAAATAAACTAATTTATGATTATTCAATCATTCAGTTTGCAAGGAAAAAGGGAGTCAAATGAAGACCAACATATAGGAGTTATTAATATTAATAATATAGATAAAACAATAAATCCAGTTAATTTAGTAGGAGTATTCGATGGACATGGTGGAAAATTAGTATCTAAATATTTAAAAACTAATTTACCAAAATATATATTTAAAAAAAATGGAACTAATATATTTGAACAACATAATGCAATTATAAATAATTATTTTAATAAATTATTTGATAAATTACAATATAATTTAATAAAAGAACATCCTATTGCTGCTAATAGATGTGGTTCTACTGCATTAGTTGGTGTTATGCATAAAACAACCAAAGGTAATAAAAATAATAATTATTTATGGATTGCAAATGTAGGTGATTCAAGAGCTGTTTTATGTAATTATTTAGGTAAAGCAGTTGCTTTGTCTGTTGACCATAAACCACATAATGCACCTGAGAAGAAAAGAATTGAAAATATGGGAGGTAAAATTAAATTCGATGGTGTTGATTGGAGAATAGGAGATTTATCATTATCTAGAGCATTTGGAGATTTAGATAATACACCATATGTTACACATACTCCTGAAATATTTAAATATAAATTAAATAAAAATGATAAATTTATTATATTCGCATGTGATGGATTATGGGATGTTGTTAATAATACAGAAGCTGTTAATTATGTAAATTATTTAATTAATAAAAAATATACAGGTAATATTGCTAAAAAATTAGGAGAGTATGCAATTACAAAAGGTTCTTATGATAATGTAACTATTAGTCTTTTGTTTTTAAATTAAATAATATTAGTAACCGCAGCTATATAGAATATTATTATACTTCAGTTTCTCTATTATTTACTTCTCTAATATATTCTTCATCATAAATATAATCAGTAAGTTCATTAATATACAACACATTTGATTGTTCTACTATTTGCCTTGTTTTCCCCCAAGATATATTGTCCATTCCTAATAAAGAATAAAAATATATAATAATATTAATAAAACTACCAGATAATAAAAAGAAAATATATGAAAAATAAAAATATAAAGAATTTTTAAAACTCATTGGTTTAATAAAAATAGGAATTAATAAACCATAACCAAATGGAATAATCATTAATATAGATAAATATAACATTAATTTAGATGGACTTTCTATTAATGCCTTAATAAAATATGCTGTTGCTAATACTATAAATGGTGTTAATGTAAATATTGATACATTTATAAATGATAATATTTTTTCTAATAATTTAATATTAGGTAAAGATATTAATAACATATCATTACAAGTTGCACCTAACGACCATCTTCTTCTTTGTGATAAAAATACTTTTAATGTATTTGGAACAGTTGTATAAGCAATTGCATTTAAATTTTGAACTGTTTTAATTTTAGGATACATTGATAATAATAAAGTAACATGATTTCTATCTTCACTCGCTATACTTCTAATATGGGTAAATATATTATCATTATTAGTAGGACAATAGTTAAATTTTTCCATTATTTCATCTCCACAAGTTTCATCAGATACTCTTAATATTTGATTACATCCAGATAAACAATTAACTTTATGTGTTATATGTGATTGAGCTTGACGTTTTAAACATTGAGCAAACATATATTCTGCATATTGATATAATAATAATAATTTAAATTTATCATTTTTAAACTGTATATCTACAAACCCAACACATCCATGAATATCATTATCAGATTCCATTGTTTTTATTAATTCATATGAACAATTATAATCTAAAATAGTATCTGCATCAATTCCAATAATATATTTTATATCCTCATTTAACAAAGTTTTATTGTAAATTAATTGTCTTGCTAATACTAATGAATCTCTTTTTCCTGCATTATTATATTTAATTATAAGAATATATGGAAGTTTATGAAAAAAACCTTTGTATATATTATATTTATTTAATATTCCTTCTCTAGTATAATATTCATAACTTTCTGATTCGTTATTATTAAATATTTCTAATAATATATCACTAGTTGGTTTATTATTATCTTTACCAGTTACAATTCCATCACATATAACAATTAATGTTCTATTATCATAAATAGATTTACGCTGATATAAAATACTAATGAATGTATTAATTAGTTCATAATAACTTTCATTATAACAAGGGACTAAATAAACATAATTTAAACCAGTTTCTTCTCTAGTTATATCATAGGTCTTATGGTCTTTTGTAAATAATTTATTAATTAATAATGATATACTAAATAAAGAATATAATAAAGTGGATGATGCTAATATAAATAAATAAACATACCATCTGTTTTGAAATGTAATAAATGTGCTTATCAATGAACTATTTAATATAGATAATATTGTTAATATTATATATTTTTGATTTTTTAATAACATTAATATTAATATTAATATTTGTTTATTATTTATATTAATATAAATGTTTAATTTTTAATTTTTAATGGAATCCAACGGTTAAATTGTTTATGAAGAACACAAACACATTTCGTTTTCTCTTTAATATTTTCTTTACAATATTTAGAAATTTTTAAATTAGGAATATGAGCGATTCCTACTTTATTAGATTTATCATAAACATTATAAACATCTGTTATAGTAGTTGGTTCAATTTCTAAGATTTTTTTATTATCATTAGTTTCATAAGAATAAACACGTGATTCAAGAAATTCTTTAATTTGATGAATCATATTATAACTTTCATGAGTAACTACAGAATCATTTTCAATATTAATTTTTTCTATAGGTTTCTTTTCATTATAAATATAAGAAATACCTGATTTCTTTGAATAAAAAATCAAACCAGTTATATCTAATTCACACTTAGGAATAATATCATAAACAAGTTTTTCTAACATAGCATATTTGTATAATTTATTAATCTTTAATTTAAAGTTTTCACATCCATCTTTCTGGAATTGATTTGCAATTGTATTATCCAAATAAATCATTTTTTCTGTCATTTCCATATCAATTAAACTATTACCACCCAAGTAATAACAGTCCTTAATTAACATAATATCTTTTATCAATTTTGCATCAAATAATGTACCACGAAAAATATTTGGTGCCGCCATTAATCTAATTTTATACATAAAAACTTTCTTAATATCTAGTGTTTTTTTATTATATGACAAAAATTTCTTATCAATAGCAATACATTGAGAATATTCTTTCTGACCTTCATTTGTCATTTTAATTGTTTTATTAAAAAGCAAAAAATAATTAAATCCTTTAAAATTAGGAGATACTAAATGTTCAGTATGCTTTAAAAATTTTAATTGTTGCATATTATCTAACATATTATATCTGTATTTTGATAAATCTATCAAATTATAAATATAATCAATAATCTTTAATTTATTTTCATCATTTACTAAAAATGCATCCGCACTTCCAAACTTTACCATTAATAATAAAGTCTATTTATGTTTATATTAAATTATCAATTTTTCTAATCAATTTTATATTAAACTCCCAATAGGTAAGCTTGAAAATCCCTCAAATTTATATTCATAATTATTAGTTATTTTATTTATATCAAAATCATTATCATATGAAACATAAACTGGTTTATATAAACCAGATAATTTTTTATCAAGAACTGGTTTACCAGTTATTCTTTCTAATTCATCTGGTGATATTTTTTTATTTACAGATGATGTCATTTGTGTGTATATATCTTGTAATGTTGATTCATCTAATTCTTCTTTGGTAAAATCAGAAAATTTCTTAAATGATAATTCGTCATTGGAATCAATTGGTAATAAAAATTGATTATATGCATTAGAAACATCTTTATAATCTTCTTTATCATTTTTATCTATTTTTTTAATAGCATTATTAACACCTGCATCTCTAATATATTTATTTTCTTGAAAAGCTGCATTTGGATCTATTATCTTATCTGGAATCATTGGAGTTTCAATATATATAATATCCGATTTATTAGTTCCCAATGGATAATTATCTTGATCACCCTGTATTATTATTCCTGAATTTAATTGATTATTTTCTTTATCATATGTATTATCTGTATTATTCATGATTATATTTGATGAATTTATATTAACATGTGAATATGGTGAGAAAGGTTCTTTATTTGATTTTAAAATTACATACAATGTTCCTACAATCAATACTGATAAAATTAAAATTAATATTGTATTATTTTCTGTTGGCATTATTAATATTATAGATAATATTATAGATTATATAATCTATAATATTATTATATTATTTATATTAACCAAAGTTAACAATTTTATTAATAAATATTTTTTTAATTATCTACAGCTTGTGAACTTTGGTTAAAAACAAAATAAACATGATTTAACTTTTGGTTGAAACATTACTAAATGAACCATTGTTTTTGTCATTGATATAAAATCATATCGTTGGTCTTCTGGAATTACCTTAAAATGATCTAATAAATATAATATTAATTCTTCTAAAACTTCTGTTAATTCTTTATAAGTTAATTTTAATTTTTTTAGATTGTTTGTGCAATATAAAACTAATTCCATTATTTCAGGTATATCCTTTTTATCTATCTTACCATCCATCATTATACTATTTATTTTTGTTTCCATTATTTTCATAAATATTGGATCATCTATTATTTTTTGAGTAGCATTATATAATATATCTTGAGTATTTGACATTATTATAATAATAAATATTATTATTATTATAATAATATTTATTAATTATGCATTAAATGCAGTGCCTGGTGCAGGAATTGAACCTACGCGTGCTACGCACAGTGGGACTTGAATCCACCGCCTTAACCACTCGGCCAACCAGGCAAATGGGTAGATTGCATTTCAAATTTGAAATGTACCCAAAAGAGTTAGCGAACATTCAAAATTGCATATTGCAAAATTTGAATGGCGACTAACACAAATGTTCAACTTAATGAACAATGGCTTTCGCCAAAATACCCCATGTGGGGCTCGAACCCACAACCTCTCGCTTAGAAGGCGAGTGCGCTATCCAATTGCGCCAATAGGGCATGCTTAATTAAAAGCATATGCTCCGCCCGGGTATCGATCCCGGTCCCCTAGCTTGGAAGGCTAGTATGCAACCTTTAACACTTACGGAGCAAGTTTTCCTCATATTCGGGAACGTGACATTCTAATTTTAGTTTTTGTATCATTTTGTAATGGGAAAACGATTACTAACCCATGGCGAATTACTCACCAAAAATACCTCATGTGGGGATCGAACCCACGACCTTCGCATTATAAGTACGACGCTCTAACCAACTGAGCTAATGAGGCAAAAGGAATTATTAGATAATCAAAAAGCTAAATTATATAAACATAAACATACTATGTCCATAAAACATAACTTTTAATTATTAATAACTCCTGGAAGATAAAAAACCAAAGGTTATATATATAATCATAATAATTCATAAGTATGAATATTATGTTTTAATTATTTCCTCAAGGGAACATTAAACTAAATTTAATACCAGGTGCAGGGTTCGAACCTACGCGGGCTTGCGCCCAGTGGGACTTAAATCCACCGCCTTAACCGCTCGGCCAACCTGGCATAGCCACATGTTTTTATTGTGTGGCGAGACTTTTAAATGTTTTTTTATTTCCTTGGATTATATAAATTAATCAGGAACTTATTTTTCTTTGTCTAATATACTATAGAAATAAATCTTTAAATCAAACGAACTATGTTCTTTAAATTAGTTAATCACTCCAATTTTATTATACAGATCTTGCATAATTGGTTAATTCTTGACTTGTTATACCATGATAATCAAACCATTTTTTATAATAATCTTCAAGAAGTAATGCGTCATATAGTTTTTTGTCAGCAGATGATTCTTGATATTGTTTAGTAGAACCCATAGATCTATCATATTTATAATCACCTGCTGCACTATCAGTTGTTTTTTTTAATGCATAAATTAATTTGTCATTTTCATAATTTTTTTTAATATTATCGGCTTTAATTTTATCATCTATTTTATAAAAATCGAGATTCCAATATATTTTATCAAATAATACCTTGTTAGGTATTCCTTTACTTATTAGACGGTCTTTTTCTGTTTTGAGTTTGCCTTCAAGTTCTGTCCATTTTATGTTCGCAGGGTGATCTGGTTTAGCTGGATATGGTATTTTACCAGAGTAAGAAATTGTCTTTTGTTCATCAATTAGCTTTCTAAAAGCCATCACCTCAGTTAAATCTGCTTGTGTCAATAGTTTATTACCACCGCCTTTCATTTTTAAACTTAAATATTTATTTTTATATTTTAAATATTTATATTTATAGTTATTTGACATTATATATATATTATAATTTAATTAAATATTTTTTTGGGATTTTATTTTCTAAATATTTATTTGCTTCAATTATTTTCTTCCAATTTTTAATACTATTAAGATACTCAATTCGAGATTCACCTACTATTATTAAATTATTTTCTTCAGCTAGTTTAAGTTCTTCAGGAGTGAAAATTTCATTATATTTTTTACCCTTTGGTTTAAACAATACACTAATAAATTTATCTGTTAAATCTACTAATTTCTTTTCACAACAATTATCACAATAATTACACCAAAAGAATTTAGGAACTTGGCCAAAGTGTTCCAATATAAATCTCCGGCGGCAGCCAGGAAAATAAAAATAATTTGCCATTTTATTTAATCCTTTAATCTTACAATCAATAATTTCTTTACCCATATCACTTTTTTTCAATAAACTTGTTCCAATAGCAACACTCTTATATTGAAAAAATAACACAGATTCAGCTTCCTTACCATCGCGACCTGCACGACCTATCATCTGATAATATTCTTCAATACTATTTGGAGAACCAAAAATTAATACACATCTAACTGTTTGATCTATACCCATTCCAAATGCAACTGTGCTAACAATTATATTAGTACTCGAAGAGTTATCTCCATTATTAAACTTATTTTGAACTTTATTTCTCAATCCTTTACTCATCCCTGCGTGATAATAATTTGAAATTGGTCCATATTTATTATTAATTTGTTTTGATAGTTCATTTGTTTGTTCCCTACTATTTGTATAAATGATAATCTTATGACCCTCGTATTTGGTTATCCAAGGATCCATACATTCAATATTAATTTTTTTCTCACCAACACATTTCAAATAAATATTAGGCCTGTCAAAATTTGCAACAATCAATTTTGGATTATTCAATTCTAAATGTTTAACAATATCTTCAACTACTTGATTTGTTGCAGTTGCTGTAACTGCCATAATTGGAATCTCGGGAAAAAACTTACGAAAACGACGAATCTTCAAATAATCATCGCGAAAGTCATGACCCCAAACACTAATACAATGACTTTCATCAATTGCTAAAAATCCTAAACGGTCGTTTTCTATTAAAGTTTTTGCTAATTCAAAACCTTCACCCTTAATCAAATATTCCGGACTCATGTAAATAATATTAATTTCTCCATCAATTACTTTGAAGATTTCACGGTCTTTATTAAAATTATTACCATGTAAAGCAGCAACTGGAATATTCATATTTATTAATTTTTCTTTTTGATCTTCCATCAAACTAATTAAGGGAGATATAATAAAAATTGCTTTATTACTAATTAATGGTGGAAGTAAATAACATAATGATTTACCATAACCAGTTGGTAATAATCCAACAACATCATTCTTATTCATATAATGATTAATAATTTCATATTGTTTATCTTTTATACTGTCTATATTCCAATATTTCTTAAGTATTTCATTTATTTTATCCATTTAATAATATAATAAATTATTTTATTAAATAGTTAATCAATTTTTATGGCTTTTCAATTTTACTTTGTAAAATTTAAAATATCCATAAACACGATTTGTTATCTCCAAATCAATTTTTATTTGAATTCTAACATTTTTTTAACTGGTGCGCTAAATAATCCAATAATAGGTATTAAACAAAATGACATAAAAAATATTCTATGTGCCATCTCAAAATCAGGAATATCTATGTTTTCTTTTTTCTTTTGTTTAATAACCATTATACATAAGGGGGTATAAAATAATGTAGTGTATATATTAAATGGTATAAGATTTATTGGATTTTTATACATTACATAATATGAAATAATTAAATATATTCCAAAAAAATATATTTCTAGTTTTCGAAATTGTGAAGAAGTTAACATTATATTAATAATATACAATTTAATTTATATAAAATAATAAATTTATAATAATTAAATTACAAATTAATCATCATTGCCAGATGCTTCGGATTCAGATGAGACACTTGAAAGACTATCTACATCAGACTCAGAAGATGAATCGTTCATCATAGGACGAGCTTTTTCATCATCAGAATCTTCATCAATCTTTGGCTTTGGTGTGCCCTTTACTGGAGCACTAATTTTCTTTGCACTTGCTGGCGCAGCTGCTTTCTTAGGTGGAACCTTTGGTTCCGCCTTAGGTTCCTCCTTAGGCTCTGTCTTAGACTCTGTCTTAGACTCTGTCTTAGCCTTTGTCTTAGGCGCAGCCTTTGCCTTTGCTGCTGGCTTTTCAGCTGGTTTTTCATCATCTGATTCAGACTCTGGTTTTGGCTCAGATTTTACTACCTTTGATTTTGCCTTTGGCTTAACACTATCAGCATTTTCAGAATCATCAATAATACTTTCTGCCTTCTTAACTGTGGTTTTTGATTTAGTTGTCTTAACAGATGACTTTTTTTCCTCAACAGGTTCTTCATCAATAATAGGTTCAGTTGGGTTCTTATTCATAATAGTCCATAGTTTAGATACTAGTTCATCGCGTTTCTTTTCAAGACCAGATAGTTTATCAACAGTAGATGTAATCTCCTTAATAATCGCATGCCATTCTTGCTTAATAACTTCAATAGATGATTCAGTGGAAACCTCAATTGGGGTCTCAACCTTAGTCTCAGATACAGTTTTCTTGGATACTTTAGGTGCCATTTATTATATAACTTTTTATGCTTAATTATTTTTTAAATCAATTTTTCTAATATAAAGCCTTAAGGCTTTATATTAGCACCAAAGGTTGTTAATAAGACCTACGGTTCTGAATGATTTATGATTTATGACAAAAGTCATAAATCATTACGCCCAATCAATTTTTCTTTGAGAGCTAGATTTTTATTCTTCGAATGACCTTTGGTAATTCGAAGAATAAAAATATTGATTATTTATATATTAAAAGAATTATTAATAATATAATTAAAATCATGGACTATCCTAAAATCAATTTTGGCACTTATCGGCTTATGAATGATACATATAAATCTTTAGAATATGCCTTTAATAATAACTATAAATCTATAGATACAGCTTCATTATATAAAAATGAACATATTATTGGCGAATTTTTGACAAAAAATCAAATAAATCGTAATGATATTTGGATTACTTCAAAAATGAACCCAAAAATCTTTATTAAAAGTGAAAGTGATATTATTGAAAGTATTAATAAAACATTGACTGATTTAAATACTAATTATTTAGATTTATTTCTTATTCATTGTCCCAAAGAAGAGCATATTGTTAAATGTTGGTCAATTATGGAACGTTATTATAATGAAGGAATTTTTAAGAATATAGGTGTTAGTAATTTTGATATTCATCATATTGAAAAAATAAAAGAATTTTCTAAAGTTCCTATCTTTACTAATCAAATTGAAGTAACACCATTTTTAAAGCGCCCAAATATTATTAAATATATGAAAGAAAATAATATTATTGTTTCTGCCCATTCATCTTTGGCTAAAGGTGAAAAACTTGATGACCCAACTTTAAATATGTTAGCAACTAAATATAAAAAAACACCAGCACAAATTATGCTTAAATGGGCACTTCAAAATGATTATATTATTATGCCACGCTCTAGTAATAATAATCATATTAATGAAAATATTAATTTGGATTTTATTATGAATGATGGTGATATGGAAGAATTAAATAATATTTCTACATATCATATTACTCATCCGCAATATATTTTAAATTAATAATTATTTTAATCAGAAAAATTATCTGATTCATTAGGTGTTACATCAAAATTCATATCTGCGTCATTTAGAAATTGAGAATCTTCAGACTCAGTATCATCATGATATTTATATTCTGGTTCATCTTCTTTTTTAACTATTTCATTAATAGTATAAGTTTGATAATTTGAATAATCAATATCTCCGCCCAAACATACATAAAAACCAAGTTCTGGAATAATAAAATTACTATTATCATAATCTTGACGGTCTTTATTTGTTTTATAATCCATTACTTTATGAAATAAATTTTTCATAATGTCTTTTTTTTCTTTAGTAATAATAAATTTTCCAATATGTGGTTCAAACTCACATTCTATACCATAGAATATTTCTGATTGTTCGGTTGAGTCAATCTCACTAATATAACACTTAACATCTTTAAATTCTTCTAAGAATTCATCAGATAGTTTATATTCAGTATTGCCTTCATTAAAACCGTAAATGCTAGTAGGATAGATAAACATTATAATTATTTTATTTATTTAATAAAATAATTAATCAATTTTTCCCATAATTAGAAAAACCTTTGTTTTTTATTTTTCGTATTCAAAATCACGAACATTATCATCATTTAGGCTATTAATCCTACTATAATTATCCTTATAATATTTATGCTTTTTGAATTTCTTGTCTAAATGAGGATTATTAAATAGAATCTTAAGTGCAGATGATAAAGATTGGTCATCATATTCACCATCAACTCCGCCTCCATATTTACATTGAATAAATGATTTAGTATCTTCATACTTTTTTATCATAATTTCAAAAAGAGATTTACCATTACTATCAACCCCATTAATATATTTTTTACTCATACAACATTCAATTTCATCTTTCATACTAAAAACATCAGAAACAACATCTTTGTATCTGGATTGTTCAATATAACATTGTTTAATTGCTTCTTCATATTGATATAAATATCTAATAATAATATGTATCATTTCTTGATTAGATTTAACATCACTATCTGCATAATAATCACGTTTAGCATAAGTTTTTATTGTTTGATGAATATCTTTAAAATATTCATCATTTAATATATTATTAAGTAAAAAGATTCGTTTGTCATTAATTGATAATTTATCAAATTGGTCTTGCATTAATATTATTAATATTTAATATTTATAATTTATTCTATCAATTTTTTATTATAAATATTGAATATAATACATAAAAATATAATAATATATATTATAATAATGATAACCAATGGTTTATTAGAAGATTGCACAAAAGATACACCTGAATTTAGTTTATGTGGATTAACATTACAAGGGAAAATAGTCGAGTGTTATGATGCTGACACATGTAAAATAGCACTCCCATTACCCAATACAACAACTAATACATTTTATAAATTTACGTGTCGTTTGAATGGCATTGATACTCCAGAAATGAAGCCACTTAAAACAAAACCTAATCGTGATAATGAAATACTCTGGGCCAAAAGGGCACGGGCTGAGTTACTTAAAATGA
>JACCEB010373723.1_pt1 | contig 27570 bp, 17 predicted proteins | sample 7454761 | NCBI WGS metagenome assembly JACCEB01 (sample SAMN15323454, study PRJNA562643) | freshwater metagenome | isolation source: river surface water | place: USA:Blue River Watershed | collected 2017-08-18
ATCCCCTATCCCCTCTCCCCCACTCTCCCTCCCTACCATGTCCGACATCTCCAAATGCCCCGTGATGGGCCACCTGGCCCCACAAAACCGCCACACCGCCGCCGCCGCGATGAACAACGGCGACTGGTGGCCGAATCAGCTCAACCTGAACATCCTCCGGCAGAACTCCTCCAAGAGCGACCCGCTCGCGCCGGACTTCAACTACGCCGAGGAATTCAAGAAGCTCGACCTCGAAGCCCTGCGCAAGGACCTCGCGGCGCTGATGACGGACTCGCAGGCCTGGTGGCCCGCCGACTACGGCCACTACGGTCCCTTCTTCATCCGCATGGCTTGGCACAGCGCCGGCACCTACCGCGTGACGGACGGTCGTGGCGGCGCCGGTTACGGCACGCTGCGCTTCGCCCCGTTGAACAGCTGGCCGGACAACGCCAACCTCGACAAGGCCCGTCGCCTGCTCTGGCCGCTCAAGCAGAAGTATGGCCAGAAGATCTCCTGGGCCGACCTCATGGTCCTCACCGGCAACGTCGCCCTCGAGACCATGGGCTTCAAGACCTTCGGCTTCGCCGGCGGCCGTCCGGACGTCTGGGAACCGCAGGAAGACATCTACTGGGGTCCGGAAACGGAATGGCTCGGCGACAAGCGCTACACCGGTGACCGCCAACTGGCCGACCCCCTCGGCGCCGTCCAGATGGGCCTGATCTACGTCAACCCCGAAGGCCCCAACGGCAAGCCCGACCCGCTCGCCTCGGCGCGTGATATCCGCGAGACCTTCGCCCGCATGGCCATGAACGATGAGGAAACCGTCGCGCTCATCGCCGGCGGCCACACGTTCGGCAAGGCGCACGGCGCCGCCACCCCGGTCGGTCACGTCGGTCCGGAACCCGAAGGCGCCCCGCTCGAGGAGATGGGCCTCGGCTGGAAGAACACCTTCGGCAAGGGCAACGGCGTCGACACGATCACCAGCGGCCTCGAAGGCGCTTGGACGAATTCGCCGACCCGCTGGTCGCACGAATACCTGAAGAACCTCTGGAACTACGAATGGGAACTCACGAAGTCCCCGGCCGGCGCCCATCAGTGGACGCCCAAGGGCGGCGCCGCCAAGGACACCGTGCCCGATGCCCACGACCCGTCGAAGCGCCATGCGCCGATGATGTTCACCTCGGACATCGCCCTGCGCACCGACCCCGCCTACGCGAAGATCACCAAGCGCTGGCTCGACCATCCGGCCGAGTTCGCCGATGCCTTCGCCAAGGCCTGGTATAAGCTCACGCACCGCGACATGGGCCCGTACGCCCGTTGCCTCGGCCCGCACGTCCCGCCCGCCCAGCTCTGGCAGGACCCCGTTCCCCCGGTCGACCATGCCCTGATCAACGAACAGGACACCGAGTCCCTCAAGAAGACGCTGCTCAACTCCGGCCTCACGACGGCCCAGCTCGTCGGCACGGCATGGGCTTCCGCCGCGACGTTCCGCGGCAGCGACAAGCGCGGCGGCGCCAACGGCGCCCGCATCCGCCTTGCCCCGCAGAAGGACTGGGAAGTCAATCAACCCGCCGAACTCGCGAAGGTCCTCGCCGTCCTCGAAAAGGTGCAGGCCGCCTTCAACGCCGCGCAAACGGGCGGCAAGAAGGTCTCCCTCGCCGACCTCATCGTGCTCGGCGGTTCCGCCGCCGTCGAAGCGGCCGCCGCCAAGGCGGGCGTGCCGGTCAAGGTTCCGTTCTCCGCCGGCCGCACCGACGCGACCCAAGCGATGACCGACGCCGAATCCGTCGCCGTGCTCGAACCGAAGTACGACGGCTTCCGCAACTACCTCGGTCGCAAGCTCGACCGCCCCGCGGCGGAGAACCTCGTGGACCGCGCCCAGCTCCTCACGCTCACGCCGCCCGAGATGACCGTGCTCGTCGGCGGCATGCGCGTGCTCGACACGACGGTGCTCTTCCCGGGCCTCGGCGTGCTGACCAAGCAACCGGGCGTGCTGACCAACGACTTCTTCGTCCACCTCCTCGACCAGTCCGTGGTCTGGGAGAAGGCGAAGATCTGCGAGCACTTCTTCGAAGGCCGCGACCGCGCGACCGGTCAGGTGAAGTGGAACGCGACGGCCGTCGACCTCGTCTTCGGCTCCAACTCGCAGCTCCGCGCCCTCTCCGAGGTCTACGCCAGCGCCGACGGGAAGACGAAGTTCGTCCATGACTTCGTCGCCGCCTGGACGAAGGTCATGAACCTCGACCGCTTCGACGTCGCCAAGAAGTAAGCCGGCCTCCTGCTCGGCCTTCAGGCCCGCCAGACCCGTCTGGCGGGCCTTTTTGTTGGGGGCAGCCCGGTCACCGCCGAAGAACGGGCTAATTGAGCGGAAAAGGTTGGCTCATTTTCACCCCAGAAAAGGAACAAGGGGTTGGTCAAAGGCGTCTGCTTCCATACACCTGCTAATAGAAACGGTACCCCGCCCATGCTTCGACCGACCCTTGCCCTGCTCCCCCTGCTCACCACGGCCGCCTTCGCCGCGGACACCGTGGAGTTCAACCGCGACATCCGCCCGGTGCTCGCCGACGCCTGCTTCCATTGCCACGGCCCGGACCCCGGCACGCGCAAAGCCGGCCTGCGCCTCGACACCGAAGCCGGCTTCTTCGCCGCGCGGAAGGATAAGGACGGCAAGGAAGAGCCCCCGACCATCATCAAGGGCCAGCCCGACAAGAGCACGCTTTTCCAGCGCATCATCTCCAAGGACGAAGATGAGGTCATGCCTCCGCCCGAGACCCACAAGGCGCTGAAGCCCGCGCAGGTGGCGAAGATCAAGGCTTGGATCGAGCAAGGCGCCCCGTGGCAGCCGCACTGGTCCCTCCTCCCGCCCGTCGCGGTCACGCCGCCCGCCGATCCGACCGGTTGGGCCAAGAACCCCATCGACGCCTTCGTCCTCGCCAAGCTCAAGGCCGCCGGGCTCACCCCCGCCGCCGAGGCCGATGCCCGCACGCTCATCCGCCGCCTGGCGCTCGATGTCACCGGCCTGCCGCCCTCGCCCGAACTCCTCGCCAAGTACCTCCCCAAGGACGGCACCCACCTGAAGGATGCGCAGGTCCGCGCCTTGGTGGACGAACTGATGGCGACGCCGGCGTACGGCGAGCACCGCGCCCGCTATTGGCTCGATGCGGCGCGCTACGCCGACTCCCACGGCCTGCACTTCGACAACCCGCGCGAGATGTGGCCCTACCGCGACTGGGTGGTCAAATCCTTCAACGCGAACCAACCGTTCGACCAGTTCACGGTCGAGCAGATCGCCGGCGACCTGCTGCCGAATCCGACGGAGTCGCAGTTGATCGCGACCGGTCTCCAGCGGTGCAACGCCACGACCAATGAAGGCGGCACCATCGTCGAAGAGAACCTCGCCAACTACGCCGCCGACCGCGTGCAGACGATCGGCTGGGTCTACCTGGGCCTGACGACCAACTGCGCGCAGTGCCACGACCACAAGTTCGACCCGTTCACGGCCAAGGATTTCTACGCGCTGTCCGCCTTCTTCCGCAACACGACCCAGCCCGGCCTCGACGGCAACGTGAAGGATGGCCGCGGCCCCGTCATCTACCTGCCCGCCGACGCCGACCGTCCGCGCTGGAACGCGCTCCCGGCCGAGATCGAAGCCGCCAAGAAGCAAGCGGCGGAACGCCGCGACGCGGCCAGCAAGGACTTCGAGGCTTGGTTCGCCAAACTCAAGCCGGCGGACCTAGACAAGGACATCCCGACCCAAGGGCTGGTCGGGCGTTTCGCGCTGAACGAAGGGGCCGGCGTCCCGGCGCAGACCAAGCCCAACGGCGCCGAGCCGACGTGGGTCAACCCTGGCCGCACCGGCGCCGCCATCGCGCTCAAGAAAGGATCCAACCTCAACCTCGGCGACGTCGGCAACTTCGACACGAAGAAGCCGTTCTCCGTCGGCGGTTGGTTCCGTCCCTCCGGCGTCATGGGCGCGCAAGCCCTGGTCGCCCGCATGGATGACCCCAAGGCCGCCCAAGGCTGGTCGCTCTTCCTCGCCAACGCCAACTACGGGTTCTACCTGATCAGCCAGTGGCCGAACGACGCCATCAAGGTCACGACGACCAAGGCGCTCGCCAAGAAGGACACCTGGCAGCACGTGCTCGTCACCTACGATGGCAGCGGCAAGGCCGAGGGCATCAGGCTGTACGTCGATGGCGTGATGGCGCCGCTGAAGCTCGAGATCAACACCCTGAAGACTTCCAGCCAGGCCAAGACGCCGACCCGTCTGGGCCAACGCAGCGCCAGCGAATTCTTCACCGGCGCCGCCCAGGAGCTCCGCTTCTACGACCGCGCGCTCAACGGCACCGAAGCCAACATCCTGGCCAAGGTCGACGAACTGCGGGCCCTGGTCGCCGGCAAGCCCACCCCGAAGGCCAAGGAGAAGCTGCTGGAGTACTACGTCGGGGTGAGCCGCACGGACGTCCAAGTCGCCGCCGCCCGCCAACAGCAGCTCGAAGCGGAACTCAAGGCCATCAAGGACCGCAGCCCGCTCACGCACATCCAAGAAGAGCGCAAGGACATGATGCCGACGGCGTACGTCCTCCTGCGCGGCGAGTACGACAAGAAGGGCGAAAAGGTCGCCGCCGAAGTTCCCGCCGCCTTGGGCAAGCTGCCCGCCGACGCGCCCAAGAACCGCCTCGGCCTCGCCCGCTGGCTGGTCAGCGAACAGAACACCCTCACCGCCCGCGTGACCGTCAACCGCATGTGGCAAGAGCTCTTCGGCCAAGGCCTGGTCAAGACCTCCGAAGACTTCGGCATCATGGGCGCGCTCCCCACGCACCCCGAACTGCTCGACTGGCTGGCCGTCGAGTTCCGTCGCTCCGGCTGGGATGTGAAGGCGTTCTACCGGCTGGTGCTCAGCTCGGCCACCTACCGCCAAGCGGCCGTGCAGACCGCCGGCAAGATCGAGAAGGATCGCGACAACAGCCTCTTCAGTCGCGGCCCACGCTTCCGCATGGATGCCGAGATGATCCGCGACCAAGCGCTGGCCGCCAGCGGGACGCTGTCGCCCCGCATGGGGGGACCGGGCACCAAGCCCTACCAGCCGGAGAACATCTGGGAAGTCGTCGGCGTCGGCATCCAGGTCTACCGCCCCGACAAGGGCGAGAACCTCTACCGTCGCTCGCTCTACAACTACTGGCGACGGATGGCGCCGCCCGCCAGCCTCGAACTCTTCAACGCCCCCGCGCGCGAGGTGAGTTGCGTGCGCCGCGACCGCACCAACACCCCCCTGCAGGCGTTGGTGGTCTTGAACGACCCCCAGTACATCGAGGCGTCGCGTCAGCTCGCCCAGCGGACGCTCGGCGCCGGCAAGGATGATGACCGCCGCTTCCAATTCGCCGCCGAACGCCTGCTCGCCCGTCCGCTGAAGGACGCCGAACTCGCCGTCGTCCGCGGCAGCTTGGCCAACCTGCGCAAGCATTACACCGCCCAACCCGCCGACGCCGAAGCGCTCCTGAAGGTCGGCGACTCGCCCGCCGATCCCGCCCTGCCCAAGCCCGAGCTCGCCGCTTGGACCATGCTCTGCAGCCAACTCCTCAACCTGGACGAAGTCCTCAACAAATAATCCCCATGTCGATCCTCCACGAATGGAATAGCCTCCAGACCCGCCGTCGCTTCCTCGGCCAAGGCGCCAACGCCCTCGGCGCCGCCGCCTTGACCAGCCTGCTCGGCCGCTCCCTCGCCCACGCCGCGCCGGGCGCGATCAGCACGCAACACCTGCCGAAGGCGAAGCGCGTCATCTACCTGCACATGGTCGGTGGGCCTTCCCAGATGGACCTCTTCGACTACAAGCCGGAGATGCAGGCGATGTTCGACAAGGACCTGCCGGCCAGCATCCGCAACGGCCAACGCCTCACGACGATGACGAGCGGCCAGACGCGTTTCCCGATCGCCCCGTCCAAGTACAAGTTCAGCCAAGCGGGCAAGTGCGGGCTGTGGATGAACACCGAGCTGCTGCCCAACCTCGCCAAGAACGCCGACGACATCTGCTGGATGCGCTCGCTCAACACCGAGGCCATCAACCACGAACCCGCCATCTGCGCGATGCAGACCGGCAACCAGATCACGGGGCGTCCGTGCCTGGGCGCCTGGGCTTCCTATGGCCTGGGGTCCACCAACGACAACCTGCCCTCCTTCGTCGTGCTCATCGCGACGCCGACGAACCGCGACCAAGAGCAGGCCATCTCCAGCCGCCTCTGGTCCAGCGGCTACCTGCCGGGCGAACACGCGGGCGTCTCCTTCCGCAGCAAGGGCGATCCCATCCTCTTCATCAACAACCCGCCCGGCGTCCCCAACGACCTGCGCAAGCAGACCATCGACGGCATCAACCAGCTGAACCGCCTCAACTACGAAGCCGTGGGCGACCCCGAGACGCACACCCGCATCAAGCAGTACGAGATGGCCTTCCGCATGCAGGCGAGCGTCCCGGAACTCACCGACCTCACCAAGGAACCCGAGCACATCTTCAAGCTCTACGGCGAAGAAGCCCGCAAGCGCGGCAGCTTCGCCAACAGCGTGCTCATGGCGCGCCGGCTCGTCGAACGCGGCGTCCGCTTCGTCCAGATCTACCACAACAACTGGGACCACCACGCCAACGTCAACGGCCGCATGCCCAGCCAGTGCAAGGACGTCGACCAGCCCTGCCATGCGCTCATCGAGGACCTCAAGCAGCGCGGGATGTTCGACGACACCCTCATCATCTGGGGCGGAGAATTCGGCCGCACCATCTACAGCCAAGGGGGCCTCACGAAGGACAACTACGGCCGCGACCACCATCCGCGATGCTTCTCGATGTGGATGGCCGGCGGCGGCGCCCGCGGCGGCCAGATCTATGGCGAGACGGATGAATTCAGCTACAACATCGTCAAGGACCCGCTGCCCATCCGCGACTTCCACGCCACCGTCCTCCATCTCCTGGGGTACGACCACGAACGCTTCACCTACAAGTATCAAGGGCTCGACCAGAAGCTGACGGGGGTCTTGCCGACCAAGATCGTGAAGGCCCTGCTCAAGTAGGGATGCGCTCCTTCCTCGCCCTACTCTGCGGCACGCTCGGCGCGTGGGCGGCCGAGGCATCGCCGACGCCGGCGACCGATGCCGCCTGGCTGCAGGCGAAAGGGACGCTGCTCTTCCACGATACCTTTGAGCGCGAGGAGACGGGCAATGGGCTGAAGGCCATCGGCAATGGCTGGGAGAGCGCCACGGCCGACCGGGTACCGCAGCTCAAGCAGGCCGACCTCGACGCCGGTATCCTGAAGATCACCAGCGCCACCCCGGAGGCCGGCCATGCGGCCCACATCCACCACGATGCGGGCTTCGCGGATGGCGGGGTCATCGTCCGTTTCAGGTTCCCGGGCCTGAGCAAGGGCGAGGGGCTGCAGCTGGGCTTCGTCGACCGCGAGGTGAAGGATATCCACGCCGGCCACCTCTGCTACGCGATCCTATCCCAGTCCAACGCGACGCTCATCGACCACAAGACGGGCGTGATGAACCTCGCCATCCGCAGGCAGCGCGAGGCTGCGACGGCCAACAAGACCAAGGTGACGCCCGCACTGGAGGCCTTGCTCAAGACCAAGCAGGTCGTGGTGCCCCTGAAGGCCGACACGGAGTGGCATGAGCTGACGCTGGTCACCGAGGGCGATGAGATGCGCTGTTCCTTGGATGGCAAAGTCGTCGCGCGGCACCGCTCCGCGGGCTTCGCCCACCCGATGAAACGCTGGTTCAGCTTCCTCGTTGGGTCGACCGTCTGGATCGACGACGTGAAGATCTACAAAGTTAAGTAGACCATGCTGCGCACCCTGCTCGCCCTCACCCTGCTGCTCGTCGCCCTTCCCGGGGGCGCCAAGGAAGCGGAGGTCATCGTGTATGGCGCGACGCCGGGCGGATTCTGCGCCGCCATCGCGGCGGCCCGGGAGGGAACGCGGGTCATCCTGCTTGAACCGACGAGCCACGTCGGCGGACTCAGCACGGGCGGGCTGAGCCATTGCGATTCCAATCAGATGCGTCGCGAGGCGCTCACCGGGTTGTTCGAGGAATGGCATCGCCGCATCGCCAAGGACTATGCGGATCGCGGCCAGCCCGCGCCCTATGACCCGAAGGACAAGACACCCGGCGTCCGCTGGGTCTTCGAGCCGCATGTGGCGCTGCGCGTCACCCAAGCCATGCTCAAGGAAGCGGGCGTCACGGTCGTCACCGACTGCCAGCTGGCCAGCGTGGAAATGACCGGGGCACGCATCGCCAGCCTCCGCACCTCCCAAGGCGCGTTCACCGCCAAGACCTACGTCGACGGAACCTACGAGGGCGACCTGATGGCTGCCGCCGGCGTCTCCTGGGTCATTGGCCGAGAGGGCCGCGCGGAGTACGGCGAAGCCCTCGCCGGCAAACGCTACCCCAAACCGACGATGGCCATCGATGGCTTCGACGCCTCAGGCCGGCCGCTCCCGCTGATCACCGGGGTCGATGCGGGCGCCGAAGCAGTGGGCGACCGCAACGTGATGACGTTCAGTTTCCGGCTCTGCCTCACCCGCGACCCGGCGAACTTCGTGCCGATCCCCCAGCCGGCGAACTATGATCCCGCGAAGTTCGAATTGGCGCGACGGGCGCTCAAGGCCGGCGTGCGCGGCATCGGGTTCGACCTCTATCCCCTCCCCGGGAAAAAACTGGATGGCAACAACTCCATCTACGGTCAGGTCTCCCTCGGACTGGTCGGCGGCAGCACCACTTGGCATGCGGCCGACGCCGCGGAACGCGCCCGCCTCTGGGAGGCGCATAAGCAATACACGCTCGAGTTCCTGCACTTCCTGCGGACCGACCCAGCCGTCCCGGCCAAGGCCCGCGCCGACTACGCCGCCCTCGGCTTCTGCAAGGACGAGTTCGCGGCGACGGGCCACTTTCCGCCCGCCCTCTACGTCCGCGAATCCCGTCGGCTCCAAGGGCTCTACGTCCTGAGCCAGAAGGACATCATCGATGCGCCCAGCAAGGATGACCCCATCGCCATCTCCTCCTTCCCGATCGACTCCCACGACTGCCAACGCGTGGCCCACAAGGGCGGCGGCGTCGTCAACGAGGGCACCATCTTGCCGGTCCGCGTACCCGGCACCGGCGTCGGCTACGCCTATCAGGTCCCGTATCGCGCCATTCTGCCACGGCCCGAGCAGTGCGGCAATCTCCTCGTCCCCGTCGCCCTCGGCAGCACCCACGTCGCCATGTCCTCGCTGCGCATCGAGGGAGCATGGATGGCCATCGGGCAGGCCTCAGGCGTCGCCGCGGCCCTCGCCGCCAAGCGCGGCCTTAAGGTGCAAGACCTGCCTTACCCCGAGCTTCGCTCCCGCCTACTCGCCCAAGGCCAGTCGCTCGAACTCCCCGCGCCACCCATCCGTAAGGCCAACCCGAAACCCGCCGAGAAGCCACCGGCCACCTCTCCGGCAGGGCTAATCCTCGACGACCAAGTCGCCGAGCTCGAAGGTGCTTGGACCCCTTCCACGAATTTCAAACCCTACATCGGCAAGGGCTATGTCCACGACGAGCAGCGTTCGGATGGCAAATGCCGGGCGACCTTCCGCTTCAAGGTTCCGGCGGAAGACGACTACGAGTTGAGCATGGCCTACTCCGCCCACGCGACGCGCACCACCCGCCTGCCCATCACGATCGCCGGTGGCGGCGTCGAACATCGCCTGACGATCGACCAGACCCAGCCGCTGCCCACGGGCGAATCCTTCCGCCCGCTGGGTCAATTCCGACTCCGCCCCGGGGTCGACTACACGCTGACGCTCTCCAACGAGGGCACGGTCGGCTTCGTGATTCTCGACGCTTTTCAACTGCGCCCCATGGGCACGACAGGCCCCAAGCCGCGCTGACGCCGGCAACTACTTCTTCGCGGGCGGGAGATAGCGGACGACGTCACGCAGGGCGACGACCTTGCAACCCGAGTCCTTCAGCACCTGCATGTAAGCGGCGAACTTGACCGGGTCGGTGTTGACCCACGGATGCTTGATGTCGGGCACTCCATGGAACGTAAGCACCGCGATCTTGCCGTCGCGCGCCTGGGCGATGGCGGCCTTGAACTGCTCCAGGGTGCTGTCGGGCTTGCCGTCGAAGGCCTGCGGTAAGGTCAGCGGGTCGTCCTTCGCGGGATCGAAGACGCGGGCGCCGCCCGCCCGGGCCAAGCGGTACCCGCGCGCGCGCAGTACTTCGGTCGCCGCCGGACTGGTCGCGTACCCGGGATAGGAAAACGTCGTCGGGACGGGAATGCCGTTTTCGATGCAGCGCTTCTCGATGTGCTCGAGGTCCGCCGCGATGTCCGCCGGCTTCTGTCCGCTCACCGCCTTGTGCGCCTTGGTGTGGTTGCCGATCTCGAACCCCGCGACATGCAGCGCCTTGATCTGCTCCCAGGTCAGGTAGTGCTCCTTATCCTTCAGGAATTCAAAGCCTTCCGTGATGTAGAACGTCGCCCCGAAGCCATGCTTCTTGAGTAAAGGCGCCACGTAGGTCGCATGGCTGGCGACGGAGTCATCGAAGGTCAGCACGACCAGGCCATCGGGGGCCTGCGGGACCGACGGGGCCTCGACCGCGGACAGGACCGCCGTACAGGCGAACAGAACCGGGAGGCAAAGCGAGGTGAGGCGCATGGGGGTATGGTCCTGTAGCCCGCGGAGCCGACCCAGACAAGCCGGATAGCCGCACGGAATGGATTTGCAGTAAGCCGGACGGAACCAAACCTACCGAAACCCCCTCTACCCCTTTATGCGCCTGCGTACCGCCATCCTCGCCGTTCTGGTGCTCCCTTGCGCCCGGGCAGAGGAACCGATCAGCTTCAGTCGCCAGATCCGTCCGATCCTGTCCGAAAACTGCATCGCGTGTCACGGCCCTGATGACAAGACCCGGGAAGCGGGGTTGCGGCTCGACGACGAAGTCTCCGCCAAATCCGACCGCGAGGGCGACATCGCCATCGTCCCGGGCAAGCCCGAGCTGAGTTCCATCATCCAGCGGATCGAATCCAAGGACCCGGACGACGTGATGCCGCCGCCGAAGCAGCATAAGGTCATCAGTCCCGAACAGGTGGCTTTGCTGAAGACGTGGATCCGCCAAGGCGCCCGCTGGGGAAAGCATTGGTCCTATGAACCCGTGGCGGCGGTGCAGGTCCCAGCCAACGGCGAAGCCAACCCGATCGACGCGTTCCTGCTCGAACGACTGAAGAAGGAAAAACTCGGCTTCGCGCCCGCGGCCGAGCGGGGCCTTTTGATTCGTCGCATCGCCCTCGACCTCACGGGCTTGCCGCCGACCCCCGCCGAGCTGACGCGCTTCGCGCAAGCGACCCCCGCGGTGATCGTCGACCATTACCTGGCGCAGCCCACCTTCGGCGAACACTGGGCCCGCGGTTGGCTCGACCTGGCCCGCTACGCCGATAGCGCGGGCTACCCCAGCGACCCCGGACGGACGATCTGGCCCTACCGCGACTGGGTCATCCGCGCCTTCAACGCCAACCAACGTTTCGACCGGTTCTCCGTCGAACAGCTCGCGGGCGACCTCCTGCCGAACCCCACGCAGGATCAGCTGATCGCCACGGCGTTCCACCGCAACACGATGACCCAGAACGAGGGCGGCACGAACGACGAAGAGTACCGCACCGCCGCCGTCATCGACCGCGTCAACACGACCTACGCCGTCTGGATGGGCACGACCATGGCGTGCGCCCAGTGCCACACCCACAAGTACGACCCGATCACGATCACCGAGTACTTCCGCTCCTACGCCCTGCTCAACCAGACCGCCGACTCGGACAAGGCCGACGAACGTCCCACGATGGAAGTCCTCCCGCCCGAGCAGAAGGCCGCCCGCACCGCCCTCCAGCAACGCCTGACCCAGGCGGACGCCGCCTTGGCGCAAACCAAAGCCGCCTGGCTGACCGGCTTCGATGCGTGGCTGAGCACCAAGGCCGCCATTCCGGAGAAGAAAGTGGCCACCTTGTTCGCCCTGCCGAAAGACAAGCGCACCGCGGCCCAGCTGAAGCAGCTCCAAGATTATTACGTCCGCAACGTCGCCCCGGAAACCAAGACGGAACGCGCGACCGTCGCCCAGCTCCGCAAGCAGTTGGCGGACCTCAAGCCACCGACCGTCCCCGTGATGGAGGAATTGCCCATGGCGAAGCAGCGCAAGACCTTCGTGCAGCTGCGGGGCAATTGGCAGGCCCTGGGTGATGAAGTCACGGGCGGCGTCCCCGCGGCCTGGCACGCGGCCCCCGCCAAGGGTTCGCTCAATCGCCTCGCTTTCGCCGAATGGCTCGTCAACCCGCAGAACCCCCTCACCGCCCGCGTGCAGGTCAACCGCTTGTGGGAAACGGTCTTCGGCGTCGGCATCGTCCGCACCAGCGAAGAGTTCGGCAGCCAAGGCGACCTCCCCGTCCATCCCGAACTCCTCGATTGGCTCGCCGGTGAATATGTCCGCAGCGGCTGGGACACCAAACACCTGTTGCGCCTGATGTTCACGAGCCGGGCCTATCGCCAGACTTCCGCCAGCTCCGCCGCCCTCAACGAGCGCGACCCCGACAACCGCCTGCTGGCCCGCGGCCCACGCTTCCGCCCCTCCGGCGAACTGCTCCGCGACCAAGCGTTGGCGGTCGCCGGCCTGCTCAGCCCGAAGATGTACGGCCCGCCCGTCCGCCCGATGCGCCCCGCCTCCGGCCTGAGCGCAGCCTTCGGCGGCAGCAACGATTGGACCACCAGCCCGGGCGAGGATGCGCATCGCCGCAGCGTCTACACCGATACCCGCCGGAACAGCCCGTACCCGAGCTTCACGACCTTCGACGCGCCGAACCGCGAGACCTGCACGCTCCGCCGCGGACGCTCCAACACGCCGTTGCAGGCTTTCGTGACGTTGAACGACCCGGTCTTCGTGGAAGCCAACCAAGGCCTGGCGCGCCGCTTGCTGAAGGAAGGCCCGACCGACACGGCGGGTCGCCTGCAGTTGGCCTACCGGCTCTGCGTGGCCCGCCCCGCCGACGCCCATGAGATCAAAGCCCTGGACGCCCTCCTGCAACGCTCCCTGAAGGCCTATCGCGCCGACCCCGCCCTCGCCGCCAAGATGGCGACGCAACCCATCGGCCCCGCCGACAAGGGCGCCGACCTCGCCGAGCTCGCGGCTTGGACCGCCGTGGCGGGCGTGGTCATGAACCTCGATGAATTCCTGATGCGCCGCTAATCCGATGAACCCTCCTTCCTTGCATCCGGTCCGCGCGGAGCAGCTTCGCCTGCAAACCCGCCGACAGTTCCTCAGCAGCGCCGGACAGTTCAGCTTGGGCGCCATCGCCCTCCAGGCGCTGCAAGGCAATGCCTTCGCCGCGCCCGCCGACACCGGGCACCCGCTCGCCCCGAAACGCCCACCGCTCAAGGCACGCGCCAAACGCGTCATTTACCTGCACATGTCGGGCGGTCCGCCCAACCTCGACATCTTCGACCCGAAGCCGGCCTTGGTGCAGCAGAACGGCCAACCCTGCCCGGACTCCTTCCTGAAGGGACGGACCTTCGCCTTCACCAGCGGCGTGCCGAAGCTCATGGGTTCACCGCGCACGTTCAAGCAGTACGGCCAGGGCGGGCTTTGGATGAGCGATGCCGTACCGAACTTCCACACCGTGGCCGACGACGTGACGCTCCTGCGGGCGATGCATACGGATCAATTCAACCACGCGCCGGCCGAATTGCTGCTCTTCACCGGCCACGCCCGCCAAGGTCGCCCGTCCCTGGGCTCTTGGGCCACCTACGGCCTCGGCACCGAGAACCAAGACCTGCCGGGCTTCGTGACCTTGATCTCCAGCGGCACCCAGCCCAGCGGCGGCCAAGGCTGCTGGGGCAGCGGCTTCCTGCCCTCGGTCTTCCAAGGCGTGCAATGCCGGAGCAAGGGCGACCCCGTGCTCTTCGCCAACGACCCGGCCGGGATGACCCGCGACCTGCGCCGGGCGACCCTCGACACGCTCAAGGAACTCAATCAGCGCCAACAGGACGAACTGGGACATGCCGAAACGGTCACGCGCATCGCCCAATATGAACTGGCCTTCCGCATGCAGACCAGCGTGCCGGAGGTGATGGACATCTCCCGGGAATCCGCGAAGACCCTCGAGGCGTATGGCGCCAAACCCGGCGAGGCGAGCTTCGCCAACAACTGCCTGCTGGCCCGCCGCCTCGTCGAGAAGGGCGTCCGCTTCGTCCACCTCTTCGACTGGGGCTGGGACTTCCACGGCACGAATCCCGCCGAAGACATCCGCGATGGCCTCACCAAGAAGATGGCGAAGACGGACAAGCCCGCGGCGGCCCTGATCAAGGACCTCAAGGAGCGCGGCCTGCTCGACGACACCCTCATCGTCTGGGGCGGCGAGTTTGGCCGCACGCCCTTCCGCGAAGGCCGCACCGCGGGCGGCGCCGTCCTCGGGCGCGACCACTATCCCGACTGCTTCAGCGTCATGCTGGCCGGTGGCGGGGTGAAGGGTGGTTTCTCTTTCGGCGAGACCGACGAGATGGGCTTCGCCGGGGTCAAGGACAAGGTCCACGTCCACGACCTCCAAGCGACGATCCTGCACTTGCTGGGTTTCGACCACGAACGGCTGACCTACCGCTTCCAAGGCCGCGATTTCCGCCTGACGGATGTCCATGGCCACGTGGTGAAGGCGGTCCTGGCCTGACGGGGCTCCATTTGCCTCGCAACCGGAGGGCTGAAGGCTTGTCTCAAAGGCAAGCCCCACCCCACCCATGCGCCCACTCCTTGCCATGCTTGCCGCGACCGCGTCCGTCGGCGCCGCCGAGGTCGCCTTCACCAAGCAAACCATCACGAAGGACTTCGTGGCCGAAGGCTGCGCGGTCGCCGACTTCAACCGCGACGGGCAGCTCGATGTCGCCGCCGGCCGCTTCATCTGGCTGGGGCCGGACTTCAAGGAAAAGGTCAGCTACACGCCTGAGCGCCAGAACGCCAGCGGCCCGAGCAAGACGCCCTACAACCCTGCGACGGGTTACTCCGACTACTTCATCCAGTTCGCCTACGACTTCACCGGCGATGGTTGGACCGACCTGCTCGTCTACGGCCTGCCGGGCGAACCGGCCTACGTCTTCGTCAATCCCGCCGGCAAGGCCGGCGACTGGGCCCAGCATAATATCTTTGATGTAGCCGATGGGGAATCACCCGGCCTCTGCGACATCAACGGCGACGGTAAGCCCGAACTGCTCGTGCACACCAGCGACCTGGTGAAGGCGAAGAACGCCAAGGGCGGGAAATCCGGCGGCCAGTTCGGCTACGCGGAGATCGACTGGAACAACCCGCTCGGCAAGGCCCGCTTCCGCCCCATCACCCCGAAGTCGCCCGCGAACGACCAGAAGATCTTCAAGTACACGCACGGGTACGGTGCGGGCGATGTGAACGGGGACGGGCGCGTCGACATCCTCGAAAAGGATGGCTGGTATGAGCAACCCAAGGACACGACGAAGGACTCCGATTGGGTCTTTCACCCGGCGAAGTTCGGCCAAGGCGGCGCGCAGATGTACGTCCTGGACGTGAATGGCGACGGCCGCAACGACGTCATCACGAGCCTCAAGGCCCACGGTTACGGCCTTTCCTGGTTCGAACAGAACGCGGATGGCTCCTTCACCGAGCGCAAGATCATGGGCGCCACGCCCGCGGAAAACCCGCAAGGCGTGGTCTTCAGCCAGCTCCACGCGATCCAGCTCGCCGACGTGAACGGCGATGGTCTCCTCGACATCGTCACGGGCAAGCGCCGCTGGGCCCACGGCCCCAAGGCCGACGATGAACCCATGGCCGACCCCGTGGTCTATTGGTTCGAACTGAAGCGCGACGGCCAGGGCGGCGCGCGCTACGTGACGCATCAGGTCGACCGTGACAGCGGCATCGGCACCCAATTCTGGACCGGCCCGCTCCGCCCCAAGGCCAAGCCCGCCATCGTCACCGCCAACAAGCACGGTGTCTTCGTCTTCCAGCAGCAGTGATCGCCCATGCGCGCCTTGCTGTGCCTGCTGTTCCCGGTCGCCCTGCTCGCCGCCGACCGCCCGCCGAACGTCGTGATCATCCTCGCCGATGACCTCGGCTACGGGGATATCCGCGCCTACAATCCGGCCCGCGGAAAAATCGCGACGCCGCACCTCGACCGCCTGGCCGCCGAAGGCATGCGCTTCACGGATGGTCACTCGTCGTCGGGGGTCTGCTCGCCTTCCCGTTATACGCTCCTCACCGGACGCTACCACTGGCGCACGCGCCTGCAGTCCGGCATCGTGGGCGTCTTCGGCGAACCGCTCATCGCCCCAGACCGTCTGACGGTCGCGAGCTTGGCGAAGCGCCAAGGCTACCGGACCGCCGCCATCGGCAAATGGCACCTAGGCTGGGATTGGCCGATCGGCGAGGCTGACAAGGGCCTCTTCCGCAATTACAAGGAAGCCGACCGCACCTCCCCCGAAGCCGATAAAGCCACCTGGAAAAAGGTCTTCGCGCAGAAGATCCCGGGCGGGCCGACGACCCGCGGCTTCGACACCTACTTTGGGACGGACGTTCCCAATTGGCCGCCATTCTGCTTCATCGAAAACGACCAAACCGTCGGAGTCCCCGACCAAGCCCTGCCCAAAGGCTTGCTGGGGAACAACCAAGCCAGCCTGCCTGGTCCGGCTTTGCCCGAATGGAAGCTGGAACGCATCCTGCCCACGCTGACCGCACGGGCCTGCAGCTTCATCGATGAAGCCGCCCGCAAGCCGGAACCGTTCCTGCTCTACCTGCCGCTGACGACTCCGCACACGCCCTTGGCCGTCAACGAGGCATGGAAGGGCAAGAGCGGACTGAACAACGCGGCGGCCGACCTCATCATGGAAACGGATGCGGCGGTCGGCCAAGTCCTGGCTGCCCTCGAAAAAAGCGGCGCCGCCGGCAACACGCTCGTGTTGTTCACCAGCGATAACGGTTTCGCCAGCTACGTCGGCGTCAAAGAGCTCGAGCAGCAGGGCCACTTCCCCAGCGGCCCGCTCCGCGGCTACAAGAGTTCCGCCTTCGAAGGCGGGCATCGGGAACCGTTCATCGTGCGGTGGCCAAGCAAGGTGACCGCTGGTTCGACCTGCGACCAGCTCGTCCATCACGCCGACCTCATCGCCACCCTGGCGGAAATCTGGGGCACTCCCCTCCCTCCCGAAGCCGGCGAAGATAGTTTCAGTTTCCTGCCCCTGCTCAAGGGCTCCACGCAGCCAACCCGTGAGCATGCGGTGAGTTGCGCCGCCGCAGGCACGCCGAGCCTCCGGGTCGGCAACTGGAAGTACATCGCCACCCAGCCCGCCCAGTTGTACGACTTGGCGACCGACCTCGGTGAAACCAAGAACCTGGCAGACAGCCAAGCCAGCCGCGTCACGGCCATGAAGGCTCAGCTCGAAAAAATCATCACGGCAGGACGCTCGACGCCCGGCTCCCCGCAGAAGAACGACATGAAGGTCCGCCGCTTCCCCGCCACCGGCAAGGACGCCGGTACCACTCCCACCAAGTAAACCCACCCCTTTCCATGAAAACCACGCTCACCCTGCTGACCGCCGCCCTCGCCCTCGTCGGCTGCCAACACGAACTCCCCCTGCCCCGCAAGCTGGCGGTCGGCGCCAACCCCGAGAGCGTCACGCGCGGTTTCGACGGCGACTTGTTCGTCTCGGTCATGGGACCGACCCGCAAGGCGGGCGATGGCGACGGCAAGGTCGTCCGCGTCCACGGCGAACAAGTGACCGACTTCACCACCGGCCTGAACGACCCCAAGGGGATCGTCTTCGCCGGCGGCAAACTGATCACGGCCGACTTCGATACCGTCTGGCAGATCGACGCCCAGGGCAAGAAGACCGTCCTCGCCGGCCCGAAGAGCTTCCCTTTCCCGCCCGCCTTCCTCAACGACGTGGAGGTCTTGCCCAACGGCAAAGGCGTGCTGGTGACCGACATGGGCGACGTGGGCGCGATGCGCGACGCCAACGGCCAGCTCTGGGCCCGCAACAGTTCCAAGGCCAAGGAAATCAAGGTCATCGCCCGCGTCTACCAGGTCACGCTCGACGGCAAGGTGACCGAGGTCATCGCGCCCCACGCCCGCATGCTCAACCCCAACGGCGTCGATGTGCTCAAGGACGGCCGCATCCGTGTGGCCGACTTCTTCAGCGGCGATGTGCTGGAGTGGCACAAGGGCCAGTGGAAGGCCATCGCCAAGGGCCACCGCTCCGGCGACGGCATCGTCCATGACTCCAAGGGCAACTTCTACATCTCGGAAGTGATGTTCGGCAAAGTGACCCGTTATGAACGCGGCAACCCGACCGGCAAGGTTCTCTCCGCAGGCCTCGGCCTCAAGGCCGCCGCCGACATCTACGTCGACGAAGCCCATGGCGCGCTGATCATCCCGGACAGCAAGGCCGGCGAATTGGTCTTCATCGCGCTCTGACCTCGATGCGCCTCCTCCACGTTCTCCTCCTGCTGCAACTGGCCACGCCGACCTTCGCCCAGGACGGCTTCACATCCCTCTTCAACGGTAAGGACCTTTCCGGCTGGGACGGCGAGCCGGGGCTCTGGGCCGTCGAGGACGGCGTGATCGTCGGCACGAGCGTGGTCGGAAAACCGAAGACGAATTCGTTCCTCATCTGGAACGGCAAGGCCAAGGACTTCGAACTCCGCGCGACGGTCAAGGTGGTCGGCGACAACAACTCCGGCATCCAATACCGCAGCCGCCGCCTGCCCGAGGTGACGCCCTGGACGATCCTCGGCTACCAATGCGATGTCCACCCGACCGACGTCCATACGGCGATGACCTACGAGGAACGCGGCCGCGGCATCTTTGGCTATAACGGCGTCGACGTGGTGATGGACCCGACGGGCCAGCGCTGGCAGGTCGGCGAACGGCCACGGGTGCAGGCCGACATTTCGCGGTACAATGAATTCACGGTCATCGCCCGCGGCAATCGCCTCGAGCACAAGGTCAACGGCCAGACGACTTCGGTCTTCATCGACCATGACGAAAAGGCTCGCGCCCTCGAAGGCCTCATCGCCATCCAACTCCACGCCGGCAACCCCCATAAGACCTACGTGAAGCAGGTCTTGCTCAAGGTGCTGGCGGACAGCGCCGTCCTTCCCTTCGACGAGGCCACCCTCCCCGCTGGGTCGAAGAAAATCGACAAGCCCAAGGTCGTCAGCGCGCAGGGCAAGACCGCGCCCACCAAGAAAGCCGCGGGCACCCCGCCTAAGAAGTAAGCCTCGCACTATTACCGCATAATAGGGTCAGACCCTACTAATGGGGTCTGACCCTATTTCCGTCTTTGCACCGGCTGGGCTTTCGGCTGAATGTATCCTTACCCCATGCGACCCCTGTTCCTCCTGCTTTGCGCCACCCTCACGGCCCTGGCCGCCCCCCAGCGCCCCAACGTCGTCCTCATCCTCGCCGATGACCTCGGTTACTCCGACCTCGGTTGCTACGGGGGGGAGATCGCGACGCCGAACCTCGACGCACTGGCGCAGCAAGGGCTCCGGTTCACGCAGTTCTACAACACGGCACGCTGCTGGCCCTCGCGCAGCGCCCTGCTCTCCGGCTACTACGCCCAGCAGATCCACCGCGACGCCTTGCCGACCCTCGGCGGCGGCGCCCTCGGCGTCCGGCAGTCCTGGGCCCGGCTGCTCCCGGACTTCCTCCGCCCCGCCGGCTACCGCAACTACCATAGCGGCAAGTGGCACATCGACGGGAAGATCCTCCCCACGGGCTTTGACCGTTCGCTGAACATGCAGAACCAAGGGAACTTCTTCACCGCCCGCGGCAATGCGATCGACGATGTCCCGGTCAAAGTCCCCGCCGACGAGAAGGACTACTACGCGACGACGGCCACGACGGACCATGCGCTCGATTGCCTGAAGGACCACGCCGCCAACCACAAGGACAAGCCGTTCTTCCAGTACGTCGCCTACATCGCCCCACACTTCCCCCTGCACGCGCTTCCCGAGGACATCGCCAAATACCGAGACAAATACCTCGAGGGCTGGGAGGCCATGCGCGCCGCCCGCTTCGCCCGCCAACAGAAGATGGGCCTGACCAAGACGACGCTGTCGCCGCTCGAACGCGAGGTGGGGCCGCCGTATGCCTTCCCCGCTGCGATCGAGAAGCTGGGCCCGGGCGAAGTCACCCGTCCCTTGCCTTGGTCCGAATTGACCGCCGAGCAACGCCGCTTCCAAGCGACGAAGATGGCGATCCACGCCGCCATGGTCGACCGCATGGACCAGGATATCGGTCGGCTGATCGCGCAACTCAAGGCGATGGGCGCGTACGAGAATACGCTCATCCTTTTCGCCTCCGACAACGGCGCGAGCGCCGAGATCATGGTGCGCGACGGCGGCCACGACCCGCAGGCCCCGATGGGCAGCGCCGCCAGTTACCTCAGCATCGGGCCGGGGTTTTCCAGCGCCTGCAATACGCCCCATCGCCTCCACAAGACCTGGGTCCACGAGGGCGGCATCAGCACGCCCTTGGTGGCACATTGGCCCGCGGGCATCGCCGCGCACGGCGAACTACGCGAAACGCCGGCCCACATCGTCGACATCGTCCCCACCTTGCTCGAACTGACGGGCGCGACCAAGCCCAAGGAGTGGCAAGGTCAGCCCATCCCGGCCGCGCCCGGCAAGAGCCTGGTGCCGGCGCTGGCCAAGGACGTGACCATCGAACGCGAGAGCCTGTGGTGGCTGCATGAAGGCAACAAGGCCATCCGCGTGGGCGATTGGAAACTGGTGGCCGCCAAGGACCAGCCTTGGAGCCTCTACGACCTCCGCACCGACCGTGCCGAGCAGAACGACCTCGCGGCCAAGATGCCCGATAAGGTCAAGGAACTGTCCGCACTCTGGCAAAAGCAGACCGACGACACCATCGCCCTCGCCCAATTGACGCAGAACGAGCAGCCGCGCGCCAAGGCCAAGGCGGCGGTGAAGAAGGCGAAGTGATCAGCTCCTTCCGCCCAGTCCTCCCCCTCGCCCACCCGTCGACCCCACCTGCCATGCGCCTACCTTCCCTCCTCCTCGCCTGCCTTGCGCTCGGCGCATCGCTCCTCGCGGCCGACCTGCGTCTCGCCGCGCCGCTGTCGGACCACATGGTCCTGCAGCGCGAGAAGGCTATCGCCGTCTGGGGCTGGGCCGACGCGGGCGAGGCCATCACGGTGACCTTCGCCGGGCAAACCAAGGCAGCTACGGCTGAGGCCGACGGGCGGTGGGCGCTCAAACTCGACGCCCTGCCCGCTTCCGCCGAACCGCGCTCCTTGGTCGTCACCGGAAAAGGCAACCGCCGCATCGAAGTGCAGGATGTGCTCGTCGGCGAAGTCTGGCTCGGGTCCGGGCAATCCAACATGGCGATGAACGTCCAGAGTTCTAACAACTTCGCAGCCGAGAAAGCGGCGGCGAACTTCCCGCTGATCCGCCACTACCAGGAGTCCTCCGCCACCGCCGAACAACCGCAGGCCGAGGGCAAAGGGCAATGGCGCGCCTGCACGCCCGACCGCGTCGGGGGTTTTTCCGCGGTGCTCTACTTCTTCGGCCGCGAGATCCACCGCGAGGTCGGCGTACCCGTCGGCCTCATCAATACGTCCATCGGCGGCACGCCGATCGAATCGTGGGTCTCCGCGGAGACGCAACTGTCCGACCCCGACACGAAGAAGAACTATGAAGCGAGGATGAAGGCGTACCAAGGCTTCAAGCCGGTCAAGGCCAAGGAAGCCTACGAAAAGCACCTGGCGGACTGGAAGGTCGCCGCCGACAAGGCCAAGGCCGAGGGTAAGGAACTACCCCGCAAGCCGACCGACCCCGTCGCCGACCGTAAATACAAGGGCGGGCCCGCCGGGCTCTACAACGGCAAGGTGGCGAACCTTGCCCCATACACGCTGCGCGGGATGCTCTGGTACCAGGGCGAAGGGAATGCCGGCAACCCGGGCCTGTACGCCAAGCAGCTCACCCAACTCGTGACGAGCTGGCGCACGCTCTGGCAGGAGGAAGTGCCCTTCGCTTGGGTCCAGCTGCCCAACTACCGCGTCTCGAACTCCGAAAGCTGGCCGCGCCTCCGCGAATCGATGACGAAGGTCCTCGCCTTGCCCAAGACGGGCATGGCCATCACCCTCGACATCGGCGACACGCGCGACATCCACCCGAAGAACAAACAGGACGTGGGTAAACGGCTTTCGTACTGGGCGCTCGCCACGGTCTACGGCCAGCCAGTGCCCGCCATCAGCGGCCCGCTCCCGGCCGCCCACCGCATCGACGGCGACGCCGTCCGGATCACGTTCTCGCACGCCGCCGGACTGAAGACCCGCGATGGCGCCGCCCCACGCGGCTTCCTCATCGCCGGTGCCGACAAGATTTGGAAGCCGGCAACCGCCGTCATCGAGGGCGAAGCGGTCGTGGTCCGCTCAGCCGCGGTGCCCGTCCCCGTGGCCGTCCGTTATGCCTGGGCCGAGAACCCGGACTGCAACGTGGTGAACGGCGCCGGCCTGCCGGCCTCGACGTTCCGCACCGACACTTGGCCCGACGTCTCCGCGAAGTAACGCTGCGCCTTGCTACCGTGACCTGGAAGCACCTGAGCTTGCTCTTCATCACCGCAGCCCGTCTCGCGGCGGTGTCCGAGCAGGATGCGGCGTATTATAAGTCGGAGATCCGGCCGATCCTGACGTCGTTCTGCCAGGAGTGCCACAAGGCGGGCAAGGAGGTCGACTTCCTGTCGGTCAAGGAGTTGTCCCAAATCCATTCCCAGCGGGGCAACCTGCGCAGCACGGTCGCCCAGCTGCGCAACCGCACGATGCCCCCGGCCAAGGAGGAGCAGCCGAGCGAGGAGGACCGCCGCAAGGTCGCCGATTGGCTCGAGCGCGTGCTCCGCGAATCGGCCAAGGAGATGGGGCCCTACGCCGGCGCCGTGACGGCGCGCCGGCTCAACCGCCTGGAATACGACAACACCATCCGCGACCTGCTCGGCCTGAAGTTCAAGTTCTCCCAGACGTTCCCGTCCGATGGCGGCGGCGGCGAGGGCTTCGACAACAACGGCGAAACGCTCTACCTGCCGGTCATCCTGATGGAGCGTTACCTCGACGCCGCCGAGGCCATCCTCGACGAGGCCATCTTGGTCCCCGCGACGCAGCGGGCCTTCAAGCCGGCGGACTTCGAAGGCGGCGCCTCCGCGCAGCTCAAGGCCGGCTCCGCGGCGTCCGTGTTCTTCCCGGTGACGATGACGGCCCCGCACACGGTGACCGTGTCCGCCCGCGCCCCCCAAGGCCAGCCCGCCACGCTTGAGCTCAAGGTCGACGGCATCGCCGCCCAGCGCTTCACGGTCGACAACGCCCAAGCGACCCAAATCCAACTGCAACTCTTCCGCGGCTCGCATCGCCTCACCCTGGCCTCCACGCAAGGCGAGGCCGAGATCATCGAGATCCAGCTGGCCGATAAACCGAAGAAGGTCACCCCCGAGCGCCAAGAGGCCCACCGCCGCCTGTTGGGCGACGTCAGCACGGCCTCGCTCGCCGGGAAGAGCGCCGCGGAGAAACGCCAAGCCGCCGCGACCCTGCTCCTGAAGTTCGCCCGCCTCGCCTACCGCACGCCGGTGACGACGGCCGACATCGAGAAGAACCTGACCCTCTTCGACCGCTCGGCCAGCCGCGGCGAGAACTTCGAGACCTCCATGAAGCTCGCCTTGAAGGGCGTGCTGGTCTCCTCCCGCTTCCTCTTCCGCATCGAGAAGGACCACACCGAACCCGGCATCCGGCCCGTGACGGACCACGAACTCGCCGCCCGGCTCTCCTACTTCCTCTGGAACAGCACGCCCGACGCCGAACTCAACGCGCTGGCCGACGCCGGCAAGCTGAACAACCCCGCGACCCTCAAGGCCCAACTCAAGCGCATGCTCGCCGACCCGAAGTCGGGGTCGTTCCTCAAGGGCTTCACCGAACAATGGCTGGGCACCAAGGCCGTCGGCGAAACCGTCCCCGCCTCGCCGGAAGCCAAGGACTCCAAAGGCATCTACACGAAGGAAATCGGGGATGACCTCCGGGCCGAAGCGCTCGCGCTGACGAACCACGTCATCAAGGAAAACCGCAGCCTGCTGGAGCTCATTTCCGCCGACTACACCTTCCTGAACGCACGCCTCGCCAAGTACTACGACATCCCGGGCGTCAAGGGCGACGCGTTCCGCCGCGTGGACATCACCGACGGCCGCCGCGGCGGCGTCCTCGGTCTCGGTGCCGTGCAGATGCTGACCTCGCCGGGAACCCGCACCAGCCCCGTCCTGCGCGGCTCCTGGGTCCTCGGCACGCTGCTCGGCACGCCCGTTCCCGCCCCGCCGCCCAACATCCCCTCGCTCGACAACGCCGGCGGCGGGAAGAAGGGCCAGCTCTCGCTCCGCGACAAGCTCGCGCTCCATCGGGCGGACGCCACCTGCGCCGCCTGCCATAACGTCATCGACCCCATCGGCTTCTCGCTGGAACACTATGACCGCATCGGCCGCTGGCGCGACGTGGACGAGAAAGGCAAGCGCATCGACGCCTCGGGCCAGACCGCCGAAGGCAAGCCCTTCGACGGCATCGCGGGCTTCAAGCAGCTGATCCTCGAGCGCAAACGGGACTTCGCCCGCCAGGCCACCAACAAGCTGCTCGGGTACGCCCTTGGCCGCAGCCTCGGCGACCGCGACGACGGCACCATCGAAGCCATCGTCGACCGGCTCGAAGCCAACGACTACAAGGCCCAGACGCTCCTCGAGGAGATCGTCCTCAGCACCCCCTTCCGCAACCGCAACGAAGTCGACACCGGCTCGGCCGCCAAGAAGCCGACCAAGCCGGAGAAGAAGGAAAAATAAGACTACTTGAAGTCAGTCATCGGACATGGGCTCCCATGCCAATCGACCTATCGGGAGGGATATGTCGATTTCTAGGGTGTAAATCGACATATGGCTTTTGACAGGTCCGGAGGGTGCGGCTGAGATGGGGCATGGGGAAGAAGCCCGCCAACGTCTGGAAGCCAACGGAGCCCTTCAACGAGCTGCCGCCCTTGCCTCCGTCGGAGTCGCTCGAGAGCCGGGCCGTGCTCAAGGCGACGCTGAAGGCCCGCGCAGCCGTGGCCGACCTGGACCGCCTGGCGGCCAAGTTGCCCAACCCAGGCATCCTGGTGCGGACGCTTCCGCTGATGGAGGCGCGGTGCTCGTCGGAGATCGAGAACATCGTGACCACGGACGACGCGCTCTTCCGGAGCGCCGACGCACCCGATGAATCGTCCCCGCCCGCCCTGCGCGAGGCGAGCCGCCACGCCGAAGCCTTGCTCGAGGGCTACCACGGGCTGGCCAAGCTCCCGGTCTGCTCCCGGCTGGCCCAGCAGGTGTGCTCGCGGCTCAAGGGATACCCGATGCCGATCCGAAAGCTGCCGGGCACGGCCCTCGCCAACCGCCACCGCGTCACCTACACCCCGCCGGTCGGCGAAGCTGTCATCCGCCGGCTGCTGGCCAACTGGGAAAGCTACCTCCATGCCACGGACGGCGCCGACCCGCTGATCCGCATGGCGGCGTCGCATTACCAGTTCGAGGCCATCCACCCGTTCACGGACGGCAATGGCCGCACCGGACGCATCCTCAACAGCCTCTACCTCGTCGAGGCCGGGCTGCTCGAACAGCCCATCCTTTACCTGAGCCGCTACATCTTGGCCAACCGGGCCGAGTACTACCGCCTGCTCAACGCCGTGACCAGCCACGACGCTTGGGAACCGTGGGTGCTCTTCATGCTCCAAGGCGTGGAAGAGGTCGCCGCATGGACCGCACGGAAGGTCCGCGAGATCCACGCCCTCGTCGATGAGACGCGCCGCTTCATCGCCCGGAGGTGCCCCACCGTCCCCCTCGACGAGCTCATGCGGCACATCTTCGAGCAGCCCTACTGCCGCATCCGCCACCTCGTGGACGCTGGCGTGGCCAAGCGCGAGACCGCCTCCCGCTACCTCACGCAACTGGCCAAGGTCGGCGTGCTCACCGAGATCAAGTCCGGACGCGAGAAGTTCTTCCTCAACCGCCGCCTGCTTACCCTGCTGACCGCGCCGGGCGACTGAAGGGCCTCGCCTACCCTTCGTTGAGGATCTCGAGATATCGGCGGTAGACGAAGATGCGGTCACGGGCCTTTCCGGTAGTCTCGCGCAGGATACCTTGGTCGACGAGCAGCTGCACGACCTTCGCGGCCGTCGGGAAACTCACACCGAGGGCGGCGGCGACTCGCTTGATGTCCAGCATGGGGCGCTGGCGGAAGCCGCCCAAAGCGCGGACGGCCTTGCTGCCGGCATGGCCGAGCTTCTGGACCTTGACCAAATCCTCCTGATAGCAGTCGGTTAGCTTCCGCGCCGTCAGGGTCGCGGAATGCGCGGTCTCGGCCACGCCGCGCAGGAAGAAGTCGGCCCAGGCTTCCCAGTCGCCCTCCGCCCTCACGCGGTCGAGCAGCCGATAGTACTCCGCCTTGTGGGCCTTGAGGTAAAGGCTGAGGTAGAGCAACGGACGCGAGAGTTTGCCGGACTGCTGCAGCAGCAAGGTGACGAGCAGCCGGCCGATCCGACCGTTGCCGTCGAGGAACGGATGGATGGATTCGAACTGCACGTGGACGAGCGCGGCACGGATGAGCGTGGGCATGTCGTCCTCGGCATGGATGAACTTATCCAATTCGCCCATGCACGGCAGCACCTCATGCACCGGCGGGGGCACATAATGCGCCAGGCTCGGACGCGCCCCACCGATCCAATTCTGGGAACGACGGAATTCGCCGGGGTCCTTTTCGGAGCCGCGCCCCTTCGCCATCAGCTTCGCGTGCATCTCGCGGATGAGCCGCCCGCCCAGCGGCAGCGACCGCAGGCGCTCCACTCCATGCTCCAGCGCGGCGACGTAGCTTGAGACCTCCTTCACGTCGTCAATCGGCACGCGTAGGTCGTCGAGCTCGAAGAGCATCAGGTCGGACAACGTGGACTGCGTGCCTTCGATCTGCGAGGAGAGCACCGCTTCCTTACGGACGTAGGCGTACAGGAAGAGATCGACTTCTGGCAGCAGCAACGCGGCGCCATCCAGTTTCGCGAGGGCCGCGTCGGCGTCCTCGAGCAGCCGGCGGCGGGCGGCGGTCATCTCAATGCCTTGCACCGGCGGCAACGGACTGGGCACAAAGGCACGCACCTGCTCCCCTTGGCAGGCAGTGACCTCGAATCGACCCGTCGGACCTCTCTTCATCCGGCTTTAATAGCATCCAACGCTATTAAAGTAAAATGCGTTTTCCTTTAATAGTGAAACCCGCTATTAAACCCAGACCATGGAATAAGGCCTAAAAGTGTCGAATTTCTCCGGCAAGGACACCCTACCCCCATCACCCCGGAAGTACCTCGACCACCGCACTGGGCCAGGAAACAGCGGGCCCAGAAGTCAGGGTTGGCCTCTGAGCACCGCCACAGCGGCTCTAACCTTATTTGCCTTCCCAAAATCGCCACTCACACTGCGGCTCCCCCAAGTCCCCTGGTCCCCTTGAGTCTCCGGCCCCTATCCCCCATCCCCTA